>JADMIO011054749.1_pt1 | contig 59186 bp, 48 predicted proteins | sample 8958161 | NCBI WGS metagenome assembly JADMIO01 (sample SAMN16585339, study PRJNA669376) | soil metagenome | isolation source: Crop rotation soil | place: USA: Cullars Rotation, Alabama | collected 2011 | reverse complement strand
GCCGCGACTTCAAGTCACGTGAATTCCAAGCTTCGGATCCCACTGTGCTGGAAAGAAACAAACGGAGCGGTGTTCGGTATACGCAGGTCTTTGTAGAATTCCGGCCGGTCCGCGCGACAGAACGCCGCGTGATCCTTTTCGATGATTTCGGTCACAGCCTCGGCAAACCACGTCGGATTACGAAATTCAAACACCAGTTGTGCGTCCGAAAACTTTCTGAATGCCTTTATGAATGTCTGCAGCCGTTCGGGGTTCACTTTGAAGTTTTCTGGAAATTGCCAGAGCACCAGGCTCAATTTGTCGCTCAACGGCTTCAACGGCCTGAAAAACTTTCGAAGCGCCGGCACGGGTTCGGTCAACTTTTTCATGTGAGTAATGAAGCGGCTGCCTTTCACAACGAAACGAAAATCGGGCGGCGTCTGCTTATACCAACCCTTGACGGCTTCTTGTGTCGCCAGTTTATAGAAAGTGGCGTTGATCTCGACGGAGTTAAAAATGGAGGCGTAAAATTCGAGCCATTTCGACTGCGGCAGCTTTGGCGGATAAAAAACGCCCGCACGCCAATGCGGATAATTATATCCGGAGGTTCCAATCCAGAGTCTTTTCTTCACGCCGGCGCCCACGATTGGGGCTGACGCAAATTTCCGGCTATCCCCCGCATTCAAACATCGCGAGCCGAATGTATCTGAAAGGTTTTAGACTTTTTGGACGATTAAAGTTCCTCGAATAGCCACAGCTATCCCATTTGCGGAGGATTCTTTTCCAAAAATTTCAGCGCTGTTGAATAATCAAAGTAGTAACCGCTCTGTCGTGCCAGCCAATACCGATCAAACGTACTCATAAAATGGCCCTCAAACGCTTTCAAAAATGCAGAGCGCTGACACTCTCGAACATTAATTGATTGCGCTTCCACGTGACACAACATGTGTCCGCCTTGATTGCCGCTCGTCCAGAACAACATGCCAATTTCAATTTTTGTCGTGTCAATGCTCACAATTTCATCATAGAGGAATTCATCCAGGTTTCTCAAAGCAGCCTTCGGATTAACTGGCATCAGCTTGCCTTTGAAATGTCGATAAAGAGATACGCGCTTGATATCCTTGAATATCAAATGGAGTGGAAAGATGCGATGTGATTTTGGCACTGGGACCCCTGCGGTGGTCGCGAGCGCATCGCAGAAACATTTTGTGGAAAAATCGTTGAGGACGAAGGAGAGGTCGTCGCCAGTATTTTTTACTGAACGTACCCAACTATCATGTAGTCGGCTACCTAAATAGCCTTGTGCTACACCCAGGATATCCTTTTTGGATCGTAGGAATTCAGCGTACTTCTTCCCGTTCAGTATTTCGGTTGGTTCATCGCTATAACCAATATACTCCATTAGCAACGGAAACCGACCATTCAGTGACTTTGACATAGGCACTCCGGGCTAGCAAGACACTGGCTTATCGCGTTCTTTCAATGCCGGTGTCGCCGTGAGGATATTGTATTGCTCCTTCGTCAGCAGCCATGCGAAGCAATCGTTGCCACCGTTGAGCATATACATGCGCTCGGCCGAGCCGGCATTTTGCAGCAGCGCATTGATCAATTGAAATGTGCGGCGTGGTGCGAGGTCCCAAGTGGCGTCGGGTTTATCAACGGCTTCGTCATGCGAATAAATCACGTGTCGTTCGCCGTTCACGGTCACACTATAACCCTGGCGATCACTTTTCTCGGCTTCGACTTCCTGCGATACGGTGTCGATTGCCACTCCGCAACGTTCGAGCGCGGGCTTAACTTCTCCCAGGAATCTCTCCACGGATCCCTCGGCGAGATCTTCGGCGTCGGCATTAAAAACTCTGCCAATGCTCTCATCGTAAAGATCGCCTTCTTCTGCAGCGGCGAAAACTTCGGTTAGGCGCTCAGACTCGACATATGAAAAATAGCCCGCATTACGTAAGTCGGCCGCAAGTTTGCGCTTTGCGGCCGGATCAATTGGAGGCGGTGCTGGCACTGGGACTGGCGCAGATTTTTGTTCGCGCAGACGCGCCCATGTTACCAGAATCACGACGCCGGCGACGATGGCTGTGGACCAGTTCGGCCAGCTCATGGTTTATTGGCTTCCCTCAAACATGGGCCGCAACTTTTCAACTTCCGACACCTGGCCCATGACGACAATCACGCATGCCGGCTCAAGGAGAAATTCCGCCTTGGGATTGTATTGAAAGGCTTCCTGGCCCGGATGGCGCGCCGCAACGACGAGCACATCCGCGAGCTGGCGGATGTGCACATCCGCCAGCGTCTTGCCCGCAAACTGGCTTTCCTTTTTAACCGTCAATTCGTCAAAGCGAACATTGGTTCGCTGGCGCATCATGTTGTCCAGAAATCCAACCGTGGCGGGACGAAGAAGTTCACTGACCAAGCGCAAGCCGCCGATTGCAGTGGGGCTGACAACCGAATTGGCTCCGGCGATCACCAGTTTCTTGCGCACGTGGTCGTCGACGCCCTTGCTCGCGATGCGAATTTCCGGATTCAGCACGCGTGCTGAAAGAGTAACGAAAAGATTGTCCTTGTCCTCGGTCAGGCAGCACAACAAGCCCTCGGCGCGCTGAACGCCGGCCTCGGTGAGCGTTTCATCCGTCTCTGCGCGCCCAATGACATACAGGAAATTTCCCAGAGTTGCATGAAGCGCCTTAATGCGCTCGATGTCGCCATCGATGACGACGAATTTACGGCCAAGCTTGATCAGCTCGGCAATGCAATGTTCACCCGTGCCGCCGGCGCCGCACACGATCACGTGCTTCTCCAGCTTCGCAATTTCCTGCTGCATACGTCGCCTCCGAACCGTGTCGCTGAAAATTCCGTCTACGATCAATGCCGTTACATTTGAAATGATAAATGCAGGCACGCCCATGCCGACCATCGCCAGCAGCATGGTGAAAACCAGCACAGGCGAACTGTGCAGCGCCTGAATATTCAGCCAATCGCCGTAGCCGATTGTTGACAGCGTAATGACCACCATGAACAGGCAGTCCAGGAACGTCCAGTTCTGCCCGTAATAAAATCCGGCGACGTAATAAAAAACCGTGCTGAGCATCGCGATGCAAAAAAGCACGGCCACGCCGATGCGAAAATAGCGCCAGGGGTTATAGCCATCCAGCGCGCCGGCGACCGCCGGCGAAATTTTAGTTTCTTCAGCCATTGATTGATCCACGCAAAGAATAACGCGGAAGCACTTTTCTGGTAGCGAAAGCTCAGGCGGGAGTGATCTGTCCCAAAATTCGCGGTCCGGCCGCGCCGGTCACTGAAGGCATGTTTCCAGGCCGCCCCAGCGCCGTCTCGCGCGCGAGGATCGCGAACGCAATGCTTTCCTTCGCCTTGATCGGCAGGCCGTACTGATCGGAATTCGTGATTTTTACCTGCCCCAATTCAGATTCGAGCTGCTTCATTAGAACCGGATTCAATGCTCCGCCGCCGGAAACGATCAATTCATCAATGGTTCCTTTAGGAAGCACAAACTTCTTAAGACTCTCCGCGATCGTCAGTCCTGTAAATCGCGTTGCGGTGGCCACAATGTCACGCGGCATGATCATCTGGCCATGCCGGGTTCCCCATTCATACATTTGAATGGCGAAATCGACGCCGAAGTCCTCGCGGCCCGTGCTCTTCGGCGGCGGCCGCTTGAAGTATTCATGTTCCATCATCGCTTCAAGCAACGCCGCATGGACATGGCCGGACGCAGCCATTGCGCCGTCGCGATCGTACGACTGCTCGCCCTGCGTGAGATAGTGCATCATCGCATCGACGATCATGTTTCCGGGGCCGGAATCGTATGCCAGCGTGTCTTCGGCGCGGCCGTGCGCAGGAAGATACGTCACGTTCGAGATGCCGCCGATGTTCAGCGCCACGCGATTGCTGGCGTCGTGCGAAAAGAGCAGATAATCGACCAACGGCACCAGCGGGGCCCCCTGTCCTCCCGCCGCCATGTCGCGGGTCCGGAAATTGGAGACGACCGTGATTCCTGTTCGTTCAGCGATGACCGCCGGCTCGCCGAGTTGCAACGTGGCGCCGAGCTGAAAACTGTGCGCATCGGAGCGCGGAGGAATATGCGAAAGCGTCTGGCCGTGGCTGCCGATCAGATCGACGTCTTCTTTTTTCACGCCCGCTTCATCGAGCAGCGCGTTGGCCGTGAAGGCGAACGCTTCGCCGAGCAAAAAATTCAGCTCGCACAGGTTCGAGGAGGTTCCGCCTTTCGTTTCACACGCCTGCAGAATGCGCTCACGTACGAAATCCGGGTAATCCTCGGAATGTTTGGCGATCAGTTTGATCTTCAGGCCGCCGCGGCCTTCGCCCGAAATTTCGCACAGCGCCGCGTCGATCGCGTCGGCGCTGGTGCCCGACATCAATCCAATGACGAGATTGCTGCTTTTATTCTTCAGGCTGTTGAATCGCTCGAGCATGTAGAACCCCAATTTGCGGCGACTAGTTCATGAGACAGACTAATCCTGTATCGTTATTTTGCATTCACTTTCCTGAGCTTATTCGGTCGCTTCCTGGATGCTCTCGTGCAGTACTTTTCCAAGCAGGCGGATTTCATCGACCGAAATCGTGAGTGGGGGAACGGCAAGGATCAGATTGCCAATTGCACGGGTGTTCACGCCACGTTTGCGAGCGGCGAGAACCACGCGATGTCCGTAACGGGACTCCCATGAGTATTCTTCGCCCGTCAATTTTGATTTGATCAGCTCAATTCCGGCCATCATGCCGCGCCCGCGCACATTGCCTGCATGGGGATTGCCGCGCAAGCCATCGAGCATTTTCCAGAAGGCGGGAATCGTTTCTTCGCGAAGTTTTTTAAGAAACGATTCACTCGAGAGCGTCTCCAGCGCCGCGAGCGCCGCTGCACATCCAAGCGCGGAACCCGTAAACGTGTGGCCGTGAAAAAATGTTTTTCGCTCTGCGAACTTCCCAAGGAAACCTTTGTAGATCCTGTTTGAGACAAGAACGGCGGAGAGCGGCAACAGGCCGGCAGTCAACCCTTTCGCCACGCAAACGATGTCAGGCCGCTCGGAAGTCGCAAGCTGCTCGAAAGCAAAAACGCTTCCCAGTCGCCCCATGCCGACCGCCACTTCGTCGAATATCACCGTGACGCCGTGGCGGCGCGCAGCACTCAGCACGCGCTCGATGTAATTTGCCGGCTGTGCAATGACACCTCCAGGGCCGAGCACAAACGGCTCGATGATGACAGCGGCGAGTTGGTCTTTTCGCTCCAGGATCGCCGCTTCCATGGCCTGAGCGCATTCGAGCGCGCACGTTTCGGGCTTCAGTTTCCATGGGCAGCGGTAACAGTGCGGCGGCGGAACGCGGTGAACGTTGAAAAGAAGCGGCTTAAACGTGGCGTGAAACAGATCGACTCCGCCGACCGCTACTGCGCCCAGCGTATCGCCGTGGTACGCCTCGCCGAGGCCCAGAAATTCGCAGCGTTCAGGATGCCCGGCCAGAACTTGAAACTGGTACGCCATCTTCAGCGCGGTTTCGACGGCCTCGGAACCGGAATCGGCATAGAAAACATGCTCGAACGGCGCTCCGGCAAGCGAAGTGAGGCGCGCGGAAAGTTCAATCGCGGGCTGGTGCGAAAGACCGAGCAATGTTGAGTGCGCAAATTTTTCGAGCTGCGCCTGCACGGCCTTCTCAACTTTTTCAGGCCTGCAACCAAGCGCGAGGCACCAGTAGCCGCAGTTGGCATCGAGATATCGCTTGCCGTCGGCGGCGATCAGCCAATTGCCTTCTGCTCCGACAATAATGGGCGGCGCCGGCTGCTCATCGGCGTACTCAGCCATTTGGGTAAACGGATGCCAAAGCGCAGACTGATCGATCTGTCGCAGACGGTTTAGCGATTCTGAATTTGAAACATCCATGCGTTCCAGGCCCTTTTTTGCGGCCGTATAGAATACGACGCGCCACTAATTTTGCATTTTGTGTTTCGATTTTTGCATTATCATGCGTCTTGTTAAAGGATCGAATACTGAATGCGGCGCGTACTTTTATTTATGCTTGTGTGCGCACCATTGACAGTTGCAAGTTGCAAAAAGGCTGGCCCGGCAAGTACTCCGGCGGCCCTGCAAAAAAGCAAGAAGGCCGATCCGTTAACTGCGCCGTTTGTGGCTGGAAAGCGAAATCAGGTTTTTCATAGGCGCCATTGCCCCTACGCGGCTGAGTTGGATGCGCCAGTTGGTTTTGAAACACTTCACGATGCAGAGGTTTCCGGCAGGATACCGTGCGCATTTTGTAAACCGCACGAGCACGAGATTGATGCGACGCCTGCGACCGAAGAAAAATCCGCTCCACAGAAGTAACAGCCTTTGAGGAACGAAAATATGTTTTGCCGCACAAGAATCGTATTTTTGTCAATAATCGCCATCAGCGCCGCAATTGAAGCGGGAGAACCTGCGCCTCAGCCCCCGAAAGTCGGCGACGCTCCGGCGGCGCGGCCACGCGGCGTGGACGAAGTGATCGACGCGATTCCCACCGTGGAACTCGAAAATAGTCTCATCATGCAATCCGGCGAGATCAAGGTTCCACTTGCGGCCATTGAAAAAGTGGAATTGGCCTACATTGCCGCGGAGAAACGGCGTAATCCAAAATTTACCATGTCGCCCGAAACGCGCGCGTTTATGCGCAAGCGTTTTGCCTTCCGCTTCCTCGCGAACGCGCTGGTCGAAAAGTATGTCGCCGACAATAAGCTCGAAGTGCCAAAAGATAAATTCGAGGAACAGTTCCAGAAATTCAAGGACTCCAAGAAGGAGGAAGAATCCGGCAGCTACGAGCAATGGCTTGCGGATAACGGACTGAACGATGAGGAGTTCAAGCGCTTCTGGGCGGCAAATTTGACGATTGAGCAAAATTTTGCAAAGCAGATCACTGACGACGAAGTGAACCAATCGCTCGAGAAATATGCGGACAACCTCGGCCTGCGGCAGGTTTCGCATATTCTGGTGCTCTACAAAGGCACCGAGCGCATTCAGCTCAATGTGCTGCGCTCTAAAGAGGAGGCGAAGACCGCCGCAGAAGAGCTCCTGAAAAAATTGAAAGCGGGCGAGGATTTTGCGAGGCTTGCACGCGCCAGCAGCGATTGTCCGAGCAAAACTTCGGGCGGGTCGCTCGGCGCGGTGGCGCGCAAAGGCGGGCCCGCGGAAATTTTTGGGCCGACCTTTGTCGAAGCCGTATACAAGCTGCAGAAAGCCGGCGATTACACGCCGGACCTCATTGAAAGCCGCTTCGGCTTCCACATCATTCGGCTGGATGAAGTTCGCAAACCTGAAGATTTGAAAAACGATATGCGCCAGCGGATCGTTTCTGACAAGTACCGCAAGCAGATGGAACAATTGATGAACAGCGCCGCGGCCGAAGCAAAATTCAACGCGAAGCAGCTCTGACCTATGCCGAAAAAATCAAAAGTTTCTCAGAAGGCTGCGCGTTTCACTGAATCGGTGATTCGCGAGATGACGCGGCTTTGCAATCGCCACGGCGGCGTCAATCTCGCCCAGGGTTTTCCCGATTTTCCATCGCCGCAAGCGATGAAAGACGGCGCGAAGGCAGCCATCGATGCTGAAAAAAATCAGTACGCCATCACATGGGGCGCCAAAAGCTTTCGCGACGCGCTCGTAAAAAAGACGCAACATTTTACCGGACAGGAAATCGATCCGGAGCGCGAACTGACCGTCTGCTGCGGCTCGACTGAGGCCATGATTTCTGCTCTCCTGGCAACGGTCGATCCTGGCGAGGAAATCATTGTCTTCGAGCCGTTTTACGAAAATTACGGACCCGATGCGATTCTCTCCGGCGCTACGCCCGTTTACGTGAAGCTGAAGCCTCCGGACTGGAGTTTCGATCGCGACGAACTTCGCCGCGCATTTTCTTCGCGCACCAAAGGCATTATTGTCAACACGCCGCATAACCCGACCGGAAAAATGTTCAGCCGTGAAGAACTTGAGTTCATCGGTGCGTTGGCGATTGAGTTCGACACGCTCATCTATACGGATGAGATTTACGAGCACATCGTTTACGACAGCACGCAACACATTTATCCATTTGCGCTTCCCGGACTGCGCGAGCGCACCATTGCGATTTCGGGAATGAGCAAAACCTACAGCGTCACCGGTTGGCGCATCGGTTATTGCATCGCGCCGCCGGAAATCACCGGCGCGATCCGCAAGGTCCATGATTTTCTAACGGTCGGCGCGCCGGCTCCGCTTCAAGAGGGATCCGTCGCGGGACTCGAATTTCCCGATGAGTATTACGTTGAGCTGCGCACCAAATATCAGACGCGCCGCGAAATTTGCCTGCAGATGCTCGAGACCGCCGGCTTTCGCTGCTTCAAACCCCAAGGCGCGTATTACGTGATGACCGAATACCCGGACGTTGGGATTCGTGACGACATCGAATTCGCGCGTTTTCTTGTCGAAAAAATCGGCGTCGCCGCGGTGCCGGCGTCGAGCTTCTATCGCTCAGGCGCACCAGAAGCCAAGAAGATGATTCGCTTCAATTTTGCCAAGCGCGATGAAACAATTCAGGAAGCCGGACGCCGTTTGAAGGCATTGCAGAATTCACGGCGCTGATCGCTTGATTGAACTCAATGTGGCTTCAACCACAACCTGCACCGCGTGGCTCAATTTTTCTCTGCTGAAAACGCCGCCCGCTGGATCGGGCCTTCCGAATTCCGGAACGTGAACGAAGCCGCTCACAAGCGGCGTATTCTTTCCACTCAGCAAACGGTAAAAACATTCGTTGCACAGATAGCCGCCTGCGTCGGTCGATGTCGCTGCGCCGATGTGCGCATCGCGTAGCGCGTGCATGATTGCGTTCACCGGAAGCCGCGTGCGCAGAGGAAGATCCGGCCCGCGCGAATCGATTCTAAGTCGCGGCGGCATGTTGCCTTTATTGTCCTTCGGCATCCAGAAGTGATAGCCGTTAAATGCGATTGTCTCTACTTGAACAACAGCAGTGCCTACGCCAAAAGAAACAACCACGTCCGGTTTGTATTTTTCAATCGCTGCCTGAAGTGGCGCATCCATTTCGTCGTAGACAACGGGCAAAAGGGCCGTCTCGATCCGGTAGCCGAGGATCTCGCGGCCCTGCAGCGTTTTGACCGACTCCCACGATGCGTTGATTTTCACTCGTCCAAACGGCTCGAATCCAGTCAGAAGGACCACAGGCTTTTTCGATTCTGACGCAGTCTCCGCGCAATAAATTGCGGGCGCGGCAGTGCAGCACGCCAGAATGGAGCAAAGCAAGAGTCGCTTTTTCATCGGTAGCGGATTCTACCCGTAGAGCTCTGTGATCGGCTTGCCTTTTCCGTCTTCGGTGACGTAGAACGGGCGCTGCTCGATCTCGAAACTGTGCTTCGGCGAAATGCCCATCGCGCGGAACAGCGTCGCGTGCAGGTCGCTCATCACGACCGGTTTATCGACCGTCGTGCAGGGATAATCGTCCGCGGTCTTGCCGTACACCGCGCCCTTTTTGATGCCGCCGCCAAAGAGCAGCACGCTGCCGGCGCTGGTCAGATGCGCGTGCATGCCGTAGTGCTTCTCTTCGGTCATTTTCGCCGGCGTCGCGACCTGGTTGGGCACCGGCTTCTCGGGCTTGCCTTCAATCAGCGGGTCGCGGCTGAATTCGCTGGCCAGCACGATCAGCGTGCGGTTCAGCAGGCCGCGTTTTTCAAGATCGAGCACAAGCTGCGCGATCGGGCCGTCAATCGTCTTCTTGAGATCGGCCAGCCGCTTGTGGCCGCTGTCGTGAGTGTCCCAGTGCCCGAAGGGAACGTATTCGTAATGCACTTCGATGAAGCGCGCGCCCGCTTCGCACAGCCGCCGCGCGAGAAGGCAACCCAGGCCGAAATTTCCGGTGTTGTACGCGTCGTAAATTTCCTTCGGCTCCTGCGAGAGATCGAACGCCTTCACCGCCGGCGAGTGCATCAGCCGGTACGCCTTCTCCATCGACGCGACCAGTGAATCTTTCTGATAGCTGCCGGCGAATTCGCCGATGGGCGACGCTTCAACGAGCGACTTGTACAATTTCTCGCGGTTCGCAAAGCGCCCGGCTTCGATGCGCGGCGTGACGCGCTCGGCCGGCTTTTTCGGATCGGGAATCCAGAACGGCCCGTGCTCGCTGCCGAGGAAACCCGAGGTCAGAAACGCCTTTACCACGTCGGTCTCGGCGGCGCTGCGCATCGGTTCGGCAATATCGATGAACGCCGGCACGTCGGGGTTCTTCGGACCCAGCGTTTTCGCGATCATCGCGCCAATATGTGGGCAAGCCACGTTCTGCGGCGGAATGTAGCCGGTGTGCCAGTGGTACTGATGCCGTGAGTGCAAAATCGCGCCGAGGTCCGCGGCCTTGAACGTGCGGATCAGCGCGCCGCGGTCCATCACCTTGCCGATTTTTTCGAGGCCCTGCGAAAGCTTGATGTTGTCGACGGCCGTGTCGATTGCCGGGAAGGTACTGAGCACCGATTTAGCGTCGACGCCCGGCGTGAAGGGCACGTGCTTCTTCGGATCAAACGTTTCCGTGTGCGCCATGCCGCCGGCCATCCAGAGCAGGATCATGCAGTCGGCCGTGGCCTTGGGCGTCTCGACTTTTTCTTTCTCGCCCGCCCACAACTTCGGCGCGCCCACAGTCAGAGCCGATGCTCCTGCGGCGCCCACCAGTTTCAGAAAATCTCGGCGATCAGTTCGATTTCTCATGCGTCTCTCCGTTGCGAACTCAACGTATCAACTGAAACTCCGGCAGCAGCACGACCGCCCACACAATATCGGCCGCCGTCTCCGGTGTGAGCGCGGCGGGGAAGCTCGCCTCGACGGCGTGCCATTCTTTTTCGCTCGGCTTGCGGCCGAAGGCCTGCAAAAAAATCTTGGCCAGGAAATCGGGCTTGGCCTTTTTTGTCTCCGTGAGCAAATCCTGAATGCGTTTGGCGCCTTCCTGGTACACCACTTTCTGCAGGTCCGGACCGTTGATCAATTCCAGCGCCTGCAACGTCGACGCGTCGCTGTCGCGCGTGGTTGCCACCGTGTTGCGGTCGGGGCGGCCGAGCGATTCCATCAGCGGCGTCGCTTTTTCCTGAACCGAGCGCCGCGGAATGCCGAGCAGGACATAAATTGAATCGAGATACTGCTCGGCCGAGATGCGCCGCACGGTTGGCCCGCGGAAAACAAACGGCTTCTCCTCCTTCTTGTATTCCGCCGACGCCATCTGGTAGGCCTTCGAGGTCAAAATGCGCGCCATCGTTTTCTTCAGGTCAAAGCCATTGTCCGACAGGTCGCTCGCCAGCCAATCCAACAGATCAGGATTCCACGCCGGATTTTCCATTTCATCGACCGGCTCGACTAAGCCGCGGCCGAAGAAACGCTGCCAGAGACGATTCACGATTGTTCGCGTGAGCTGTCCGTTCTCCTTCTTGGTCATCAGCTCGGCCATGCGCGTCATGCGCTGCGCCTTCGGCAGCTTCGCGTCCATCTCGCCGAGTTCCGGATACAGAAATCGCAGGGACGCCTTCTTGCCTTGTGGCACTTCGCAGCGCACCAGCTCAACCTGGCCGTCAGTGAAAACGCTCGCCATGCCATAGGCATCCTCAAGCGTGAAGCGGCTGACGAAACTGTCGTGGCAGGACGCGCATTTGAGCTGCACGCCGAGAAAAACCTGGCTGATCGTCTGCGCGGCCTGCATCTCTTTGGTCTGGCTGGCGGGAATCACGCCACGCATGACCACGCCGGCCAGAAACGCGGACGTCTCTTTCTTTCCGCTGAGCAGCTCGCTGACGAACTGGTTGTAGGGCATGTTGTTTTTCAGCGCCGCGTCGAGCCACGGTGTCACGTTCACGTTGGCGTGGCCGTCGATGCCTGCGAGCGTCGTGCCGTTGCGCAGCACGTCACTCCAGAACGTCATCCAATGTCCCGCGTAAGCGTTCACGTCGCCCAGCGCTTTTTGCACCAGCTTCTCGCGTTTGTCGGGAGTTTTATCGGCGGCGAATTCTTCGAGCTGCTGCGGCGTGGGCGGCAATCCCGTCACGTCCATAAACACGCGCCGCGCGTAAACAAAGTCATCCACCAATGGCTTCGTTTGCGATTTATTTTTCGCGAAGTATGCGGCGAGAATTGTGTCGATCGGATTGCCCGGACCCTCAGCGACCGCCGGCTTGCGCGGGGCAATGTTTATTTTCTGCGCGCGATCGATCGCCGCTTCGTCCCAGACCAGCCCCTGGTCGATCCATGCGCGGAGAATCGCAATCTCCTCGTCCTTCAGGCGCTCTTTCTTCTGCGGCATTACTTCTTCGGGATCGCCGCTGACCAGTCGCTTGATGAGAGAACTCTCGGCGCTCTTGCCCGCCACCACCGCCGGACCGTTCTCGCCTCCTTTAAGGAGCGACTCGCGCGAGATCATCGACAGGCCGCCTTTTTTCTTGCCGCCGGAGTGGCATTCAAAGCAGTTGTGCGCGAGGATGACTTTGACGTCTTTGCCGAAGCTGATTTTTTCTGTAGATGGCGGAGGAAGCGGCCGCGCTTTTTCGCCGGCCCATGCAGCCGCGCCAGCCAATGCCACCAGCAGCCCCAGCCATCGTGTCCGCATCGCCGTCTCCCGTTCAGAAATGTGCGACTTTGTTACCTTTTGTTATACACCTCGGCCCGCCAAACAACTAACGTTTTCGTCAGACAGAAATGTGACATCAAAAAGTCTGGGAGTGTCAGAGTCTTTGAGTCTGGGAGTCCGGGAGTCTTGGAGTCTGAGTTCATGACATTCCTAGACTCCAAGACTCCCGACTCCTAGACTTATTGAAATGGCTTTACTCGACATCTGGGATTACGTGCGCTCCCTGGGCGACCGCCGCTTGCGCCAGCAGGGTTACGTCGCGTCCGGCATGGGCATTTTGGAGCGTTATCGCCGCGTGCCGGCGTTCTGGGCGCCGCATCTTGAAAGAAATCAGCAGAACATCCTCGAGATTTCCGCGAAGCTTTCCGGCAGAGGCGGCACTCTTCTTATTCTGGGCGCCGGGCGGCTGCTCGATGTTCCGTGGGAGCAAATTTTTCCGCTCTTTGAACGCGTGGTGCTGCTTGATGCCGATCATTGTGTTGTTCCGTATGTCGAGCGGCTGCTGAGTTCTTCGCGCGTCGCAGGAATTCCGAAACCCGCGTTCGAGATCGGGGACCTCACGGCCTCCGTCGTCGACCTGGCCGCGTGGGCTGAGAGCACCATTCGCGCGGCTTCCTCGCCCGCGGCCGCAGCCAAATCGCTGCAGGACGGTTTCGAGCGTGGCGGCGCATCGCAACCGCCTTGGGCCAGGACTTATGCAGACGTTCGGCTGGCGATTTCGACGAACCTCATCAGCCAGCTCGGTTATTTTCCGCGCCTTTATGTTCAGACTGAATTTCGCAAGCGTTTCAATAAGCCCTTCGCTGAAAACGAATCTGCCGCCGAGGCGCTCGAATGTTATTTCGACCGCGTGCGGGCACGCCACATTCACGACTTGGCCGCGCTGCGAAATGCGTGGGTCTACGTGTCGACCGATATACAAACGGCTGTTTATGAAATGGACCCGGGCGTCGCCGCGCCGCTGCTCAAGGCGCCGCCGCCTTCGAACGCTGGCGTGGAACTGGATGAACGGGGCGAAATCAAATTCGCCTGGCCGGTAAAAATCATTGAACGCGCCGATCCGCTTCACGGTCAGAAGGTGAAGGACCTCTGGCCGCGCGAAGCGAAAGTCACTGCGCCGCGCCGCTGGGTCTGGCACATCGTTCCGCAAGGCAGCGAGAAAAAATATATGACCACCGGACGCGTTCACGTCGTTGAAGCCTGGACCCGGCATCCGAGTCTTTGATCGGCGGAGATTTTTTGACGCCCTTGCGATAAGGTAACAGCTGCTTTTTCATAGGCGGGCACACGAGTATGGCCAAAAATCCGGGACTGATCGCAACGCTGATCGTCTCATGTCCCGACCGGCGCGGGCTGGTCGCGGGATTGTCGCAATTCCTCACCGGGCATGGCGCGAACATCATCGACGCGGAACAGCACCGCGACGCCGAGACGAATCTGTTTTTTCAGCGCATCCAGTTCGACATGTCCGAGATGTACGCCGATCGCGTGGGCCTTGAAAACGGCGTGCGCGAACTGGCGGGGCGATTCCAGATGACCGCGCGCCTGACCTATGGCGACCACGTGCCGCGCATGGCGATCCTGGTCAGCAAATTCGAACATTGCCTTTACGACCTGATCCTGCGCCAGCGCGCGAAAGAATTGCCCTGCGATATTCCGCTGATCATTTCCAATCACGAAGAATTGCGCTGCGTCGAGAAGCAGTTCAATATTCCGTATCACTGCATTCCGGTGAATGAAAAGAATAAGGCTGAAGCGGAAGATCAACAGATTCGATTGCTTCGCGACCAGCGCATCGATGTGGTAGTGCTCGCGCGTTATATGCAAGTTCTTTCGACGAACTTCATCGAGGCATTCCCCTCGCGTATCATCAATATTCATCATTCGTTCCTGCCAGCGTTCGCAGGCGGCAAGCCCTATCACCAGGCCATGGAGCACGGCGTGAAACTGATCGGCGCGACGAGTCACTACGTCACTCCGCAGCTCGACGAGGGCCCCATCATAGAGCAGGACGTCGTGCGCGTCTCGCACCGCGAAAGCATCGAGGACCTGGTCCAGAAAGGCCGCGACGTGGAAAAAGTCGTCCTCGCCCGCGCGGTGAAAGCACATCTGGAACAGCGCGTGGTGGTGTGCGGGAAGAAGACGATCGTGTTCGGATAAGTATCGGGAATAAATAAGCGATGCGAGCCTTAATATGTCCTCAAATCTTCAAGTTGGTGATATTGTTTGCAATCCTCAAAAGCCTGAATGGGGCGATGGCACGGTAAAATCGGTCGGCGAAAAAAAGATTTCCATCCATTTTCCTAAAATAAATGCCACTAAACAGTTCATTTGTGAACTAAGCCCCATCAAATTGATAACACCTTTTAAGGGTAGCCAACCGAATGAAGTGGCACTCGAAAAATTGATTGAATGTATTTGTAACGAACTTATGGCACAAAATCTTAAGCCTTTTGAACAGCTTGGCAGGCCGCCCAACGCGCAACCCGCAGCAAACAAAACTAAAATTCAAGAAGTCGTCAATAATATTCAGATTCAGGGTTGGAGATTTGGGCCAACTCACGACGAGGCCGCGGAAAAAACAGTTGAAAGGCTCTGGCGCAAAGCGCATGACCTGGATGTCAGGCTGTTTGCCTCTCACGATGTAAGCTTAATTCCCTCATACAATAGTATTGAAGAAATGCTTGTTAATCATAAAGGCAACCCATTTCACACAATGGTGTATGCGATTCCCAATCTATCTGTTCCAGACATCGTCGAGTTTGCGCGCGTCAACGACAATGGGAATCATGAATGGAAAGATGTGAAACGGCGAATACAGGTTGCGTTTTCGATTTGGGCATTCGAGATCATCATTGCGAGATCAGATTATCTGGCGGGAAAATTCATTGAACCGATTACTGACAAAAGGGTTCTGCACCAACTCATAAGCAATATTCCTGCCGGAACTTTTGACCTTACAGCTGAAGAGGCTATCACAAAATCAGGTTTCGTTGTAGGTTGGGATTGAATACCTCGCAACCTAAATGGTCTCCGTCCATCCCTTGCATCGCGAGTTCACGTCGCTAGAGTCCATTCACTTCAAATTTTGAGCAATCAACATTGCGGCCGATGGCCGAAGGAGCGGCGTTTACATGACAAAGAAAGAATTGACGGACTGGATGGTGGCGGAACTGAAAATCTGCAAGCGGCTGTGCAGAAAATTTCCGAAGTCCAAATTCAATTACCGCCCGGCCAAAGGCATGCGCAGCGCGACGGAACTGTTGCGCTACATTTCGTTCTGCGGGACAGAGTGCACGCGCATCCTGCTTCTGGACTCGTTCAAGACGCAGAATTGGGGTCCCTACATGGCGGCGGAGAAGAAGGCGAAGACTCTCAAGCCCAGCCAGTTTCCCGCGGCCATCGACCGCCAGATCGGCGACTTGAGGCGCCTGATAGCAAAAATTTCCGACCGTGATTTTACCCAACGAAAAATTGCGATGCCGATGGGACCGGCACTGCCGCTGAACCAGGCGATCGCAGCATCCGCGGCGCGATTTGTTTCCGGCTATCGCATGCAACTCTACCTCTATGCGAAAGCATCGGGCGCCAAGAAACTGGGCACGGCGGATTGCTGGTTCAAATATTGATCGGCGGCTTTTATGGCAGACTTGGAGCGCAAAGCAGAACCTGAACTGATGGACCTTCCCGATGACGTCGACGCCTATGCACGCGCCGACTTTGCGGAGGTCAATCAGCGTTTTGTCACGCGGCTGATTGAATTGAGCGAAAGCTGGACGGGGCGAGGCGCCCCGTCTACTCACGCGGTCGATCTAGGCACCGGACCGGGCGATATTCCCATTCGCGTGGCGAAGGCGCGGCCGACGTGGCAGATCAGCGCGGTCGATGCCTCGGCGCCGATGCTGGATATTGCCGGCGCAGCAATCGCCAAGGCCGGCATTTCAAATATCACGCTGGTACTCGCTGATGCGAAATCGACGAAGCTGCCGCAGGCGTCGTTCGACGTCATTTTCTCGAACAGCATTCTGCATCATGTCGCCGATCCGATGGCGTTCTGGCGTGAGGTCAAACGCATTGCCAAACCTGGCGCGCTGATTCTCATCCGCGATCTGTTCAGGCCGCCGTCGGAATCTGCCGCGCGGGATCTTGTATCTCTGCACGCGGGTGCCGAATCGAAAATGTTGCAGGAAGAATTTTATCGCTCGTTGCTGTCGGCCTATAACGTCGACGAAGTTCGCGGGCAATTGAAGTCGGTCGGAATCTCGGGACTTTCGGTCGCTGAGATCAGCGACCGGCATCTGGATATTTTCGGTTCTCTTTCACTTTGATGATGGCGCCGGCATCGATTTGGCTTGCTGGCCGGCTTCGGTGTCCGCGTATTGCGCAATGAGCGCCTGGATGCCCATCTGTCCCTGCTGCTGCTCCGCTTTTTTCTGCGATGCGAGCAGTTCGGCGACTTTCGTCATCATGTTTTTGGCCTGAATCTCACGGGCAACTTTCGCGTCCGATTTCAGCTTGGCAATCTCGGCTTGAGCGGGCTTGGCGTCCGCGAAATCCTTGAAATTGTCGGCCACAAAGCTGTTGAGCTTGTAAGCTTCCCACTTTTCCCCGGCGTCCGCCTTCGCCTTCGCGTCGGCGAGATCTTTTTTGATTTCGTCGATCACGACGGTTTCCAGTTTCTTCGCCGCCTCCTTCACCTTGGCGTCGCTGGCTGAAAGCGCCTGCTTGATCAGCGGCGCGGCCACCGTGAACTGGCCGAATTCCAGCGCGCGCCAGGCTTTCTTCAGCGGTTCGGGAATTTCCGCCGGCTCGATTTTCCATTTCGCGGTGCTCAGCTTGCCCTTGACGGAGCCGGCCAGATCGCGCGGGTTAGCCTGTTCCATTTTTCCTGAACCGTCGACGATGCGGGCCTGAAAAATATTCTGCAGACTAATTTCAAAGCCGAAATGTTTTTCGAACGAACGATCGGTATCGACGTAAACAGGCCATTCGGATTTCACCGAGGTCAAATACGATTGGACCTGTGCCTTGGGATTTCCAGAATTGATGCCAATAAAGACGACCGGCTCGTTCTCGAACTCTTTCCGGGTCTGGCCCAAACTGGGCCAATGGTTGCGGCAGGTGGGTCACCCCTCTTCATAAAAATAGAGCACTACCACCTTGCCCTTCAGGCCCTCCCACGTGTATGGGCCGCCGTTCGTCCACGCGCCGCTCAACGGCGGCAGTTCACTCGCCCTAGCCGCAGAAATGGAAAAAACGGCGAGCGCGCACAGAAGGATGAATTTTGCGGACGTTTTCATCGTGGAATCCTTTCCTGAATATGCCGGGAGAATATCGCACTAAGGGCGATTTTCAACGCGAATCACCTTCGGTTCTTGCCATTTTGAAACGGCTGCATTTTTGCGCATTTCATTCCTGGAAGCGGAGGCAAGGCTATGGAACCCACGCTGATACGTCTCATACAATTGGCCGATGGCGAAGGTGAAATCTGGCGCGTGGAGACCGGGGAGGGCGATCAACGCGAAATCTTGACAGTGACCCCCGACAAAGGCGAAGCTTTGGAATTTGCACGCAACCAGGCCGTCGAGCGCGGCGCGAAGCTCGACATTTTGAAAATGGATGGCAGCGTGGAATGGTCGGAAGATTACGAATGGGGAGTCCACGTTCCTGAGGCGCGCGTGTCGTTTCGCAATTCAGAAGGCTTTACCATCCGCGCTGTCAGCGTGGTCGAAAACGATTTGCACATCTGGTACGTCGAGGGCGACGAGCCCGGCGAAATTCTTGCCTCGACCGCCGACAAGGACCAGGCCGTCGCAATGGCGCGACAAGCCGCGCAGGAACGCCGCGCACAATTGATCGTCCATCTGGAAAACGGCGACATCGAGTGGACCGAAGACTATGCGTGGGCCGAAGCGAACACGGACATCCTGTGAATAAAAAAAAGCTGGCGGTCCTCGCGGACCGCCAGTTTCTTCCATTTATTTTAACCCAAATATTACGCGTCAGCGGGCTGCACACTCATCCCGGCGGCGCCGGACAACGAAGCGCCATGCGATGATGGAATGAACGTGCCGCCGTGGTCTTCGGCGTAGCCTTCTTCGCCGTGCAGTGAGACGTCAAGGCCCTGAAGCTCTTCCTCTTCAGTGACACGCAGGCCGACGACCGCGTCCACCACTTTCAAAATAATGAACGTCCCGATTACGGACCCGACGATCGTGATTCCCGCCGCCATGGCCTGATTCACGAATTGTCCGCCACCGCCGGATAGATCGACCGCCACGCCGTTCACCTTAAAGGTGTCTTTAATTGCCGGATTGACAGCCGCATCGGCGAAGATTCCGGTGAGCAGTGCGCCGAGCGTTCCGCCGACGCCGTGAACGCCGAACGCGTCGAGGCTGTCGTCATAACCGAGCGCAATTTTGAGCTTGGTTACCGATAGATAGCAGACCACGCCCGCCGCCAATCCGATCAGCAGCGCCGAAGGAATCGTCACGAAACCCGATGCTGGAGTAATTGCGACAAGGCCCGCGACCAAACCGGAGATCGTTCCAAGCGCGCTGGGCTTGCCGCGCTGAATCCATTCCATTCCGGCCCACGCCAGTGCGGCTGCGGCCGAAGCGAAGTGTGTCGCCGCAAATGCGCTGGAGGCGAGACTGCCCGCGTTCAGCGCGCTGCCGGCGTTGAAGCCGAACCAGCCGACCCACAAAAGCGCCGCGCCAGTGACGCTGAGCACCAGATTGTGCGGCTGCATCGGCATTTTTGGGTAGCCTTTGCGTTTTCCGAGAACGAGCGCGAAAACAAGGGCTGAAATTCCAGCGCTGATATGAACGACCGTACCGCCTGCGAAATCAAGGGCTGGGATTGATCCACCGAGAGCCCAATTAAAGAGTCCACCATTGCCCCAGACCATGTGCGCGAGCGGGAAGTAAAGGAACGTGGCCCACAGCGTGGTGAACAAAACCATGGCGCTGAACTTCACGCGCTCTGCGTACGCGCCGCTGATCAGGGCCGGCGTGATAATCGCGAACATCAACTGAAAAAGCATGAAGGTCTGATGCGGAATCGTCGCGGCGTACGTCGCATTCGGTTCGCCGCCGACCCCCTTCAGCATGAAGAATTGCATCGGGCTTCCGAAAAATTTCCCGTCTCCGAAGGCGACACTGTAACCGTAGAAAACCCAGAGCACCGACATCAGACCCATCAGAAAGACGCTGTGCATCATTGTGGACAGCACGTTCTTCTTGCGCACCAGTCCGCAGTAGAACAAGGCGAGGCCCGGCGCCGTCATCATCAGCACCAGCGCGGAGCTCACCAGCATCCAGGCGTTGTCGCCCGTGTCGACCTTGGCGGGGGCGGCCGCCGGAGCGGGCTCAGCCGGCTTGGCTTCTTCCTTCTTGGCCTCTGCAGCCGGAGCGGCGCTTTCCTTTTTCGGTTCTTCCGCACGTAATGGAGTCGCGGCAAAGAGCGAGCTCAAGAGCAACGCCAGCAGCCACGGCTGTGAAAATTTTCGAGTCAGCAACATCGTCAACCTCCGAATCCAAAAGAATGGGCAGATCTTTCCGATCGGCCAGCCACAGTCTTACTCGCTGAAGCGGCAGCCGCGTTCAGCGCAAAATCGTTTTGCTCAGCAACACACTTAATCTTGGTTGAAGTTTTCGGGATTTAGTCAGACTGCGGCTGGCGGGCCGCGATCACGTATAAAACTTAAGAGGACATTGCGGACACTGCAGTCCCGGTACTCGCATTCCGAAGTGCCCGGCACATCGACGGACAGCGCAGCAAAACTTTTGGCCGGGGGCGCTGCGAGATTCCGTTTCAGCGTCGATTTTGGAGACGCCGTTTTCAGTACAATGTGTGCCTGAACCGCAATCAAGTGAGCCTGAATTACATCAGGCCGGTGGTTCCGCGGGGCTGGGCCAGTTCCGTCCTGTACGGCGTTGAGTTCGACCAGACTCAGTTGAGCGACAACCAAAACCACCAATGCGAGCGTCGCGTAAAATGTAGGTTTGAGTCTAAGCATCGTTCTCAGCCGTTTGAGTTGTGGATTACGGCTGAACGATTTGCAAAGAGTGCGCCAATTCCAACACTTTGGTCATTTTACTTGTAGATATAGTACTACTCTATGCTTATAGATCAAAATCCATCTGCACAGTCATAGACCAATATGATCAAATTTCAGCATTCACTATTCCACAACTGACAGTATGGTCAAAATCAAACATTCCGCCTTGCGGCAGCTTTCGGACTGTCCGTCTTAAACAATCTTAGGTGAATGCGGAAAGATGGCCCTTACTTCTTCCGTTTCGTCCTCTTTAACTTTCTATTTCTCAGCCGGCTTTCCAATTCGAACGCATTGAGTTCTTTGAGAAGCGGCGCGGATTTGGGCGGAGCTTGCGAAGTGCCATACGCGAGCCAACCGGGATCGACCTTGAGTACATCGGCTGCGGCGGCGACAAGATCGAGGCTGGGCGAATTGGAGGGATTGCGTTGCCAGCGCGAAATGGTTCCCTGGTTGAGCTTCAGCGCGTTGGCCAGTTGCTTCTGTGTGAGCTTGCGGACGTACATCATCCCGCGCAGGCGCGCCGCGAAGTCCTCCTGGTTCCAGAATCTAATTGCCGCCATTGAAAGAGCCTCCTTTGCACCAGTGCATTAAGATTTTTACCACAATTTTATGCTGCTACAGCATATTCTGAAAAATTGAACCGGTTATTATAGTAGAGGATCTCTGATTGCGGGCTCAGCCGAGAGTCCCATTTGAATTGGACACATCCGAAGCAATGAAGTTCAAAGATTAGCCCCCGGCTTCAGCCGGGGGGTCTTCGAAAGCCATTCTACTCATTCAATGTCTTCTTTAAGGAGAGAACCGTATGTCGTCTGTTAGTTTCGAAAGGTCGCATCAGCACGTCGGGCTCAACCGGGTCGGCGTGTATTACAAACCGGTGCCGGAAAAAGGACCTGGGGGCGCGGGCGTCCAGCCCGCGAGTCACTCCGGCAAACAGGCGGGCGGGACGCCCGCGCCCCATAACGAACCCTGGCGGCGCTGGACGGGAATTGTCGGCGGCGACGCGAATCGCCTGACGTGGAAACAGCGCAAACGGGGCATTCGGCGGCTGCTGAAAAAAATCGAAATCAGAATCGCGGCAGGACTGGAAAAACAATTTTCGATCGAGACGCCAAAGTGCGGCGTGCGCAACGGCTGGGGCGGAGATCTCGACGGCTGGGCCCGGCCGCTTTCGGCCGGAAGGTCGCTCGAATCGATCTGCGTCGAGTTCGGAATTGCGCGCGGGCAACTCAATGCGCTGACGCGCGAATATTCTTCGCTGAGCGCGCAGGACGTGATCGACGGTTACAAACTCGGCGGCCTGAAAAAACTTCTGATGGGGCAGTTGCGCGAGGCAGCGTTTGGGTTGTGGGGAGGGCCGGGAGATTTTGCGCGGAGACGCTGCATTATTCAAGGCTCAGCCAGCTATGTAGATGAGAGTGTGCCACACCACGCAGCGCAGCGGAGTGGTGTGCCCCGTCGGCCCAAGCGCACTCAGCACGCCACTGCGCTACGCTCCGTGGCGTGGCACACAACGACGGGCGACATAGCCAATTGCACGCAAGGTTTATCAGGACGCCAGGCTCCGAAAAGATCCAAGTATTTCCGCACGCGGCCATCTGAGTTCTTTGGCCTGCTGCCCGGCGACGAAGAGCGGATCCGCACGAGCGAGCTGCTCGGCAAGCTCGATGCGCTGCGCGATGAGAACGACTGGCATGGTGAAAATCTTGCGATTCAACTCGGCTTCGAGAATGCCTCGGCACTGAAACGGGCGTGTTTGAACGTGATGGGGCGGAAGTTGGAGCAGCTCGAACGAATTCTCGCGCGGGAGATTGTTGAATATTATCTGGCGGCTGAAGACCGCGAGCTGAGAGAGCTGGCGAGGCGCGATCCCGGCAGACAGGAATGTCATCTTGTCGGGGCTAAGAGCCCCGACCACTGCATCTATGCGGCGCGGGAGATTTATTGCGGGGACGCGGAGATTGTTCCCGAAGAACCGTTTCTCGATCGCTGGTCGGCGAATGAGTTCGCCAGGCCGGAGTGGCTTGCGGCGATGCGAAGGGAGTTCGGTTGAATCCAGTGACCCGCTACGATTTTTTTCAACACAGAGGCACAGAGAACTGAAAGAGGTCACAGAGAACAGATTTTAAAAGTTGTTCTCTGTGGCACTCTGTGATCTCTGTGCCTCTGTGTTGAAAATGTGTTGTGGGGGATTGCAAAAAAAACCGGCGGCCCATTTCGGAGCCGCCGGTTCTCAGGACCCATCAAACGGGGGCGAGGCGCCCCCGCTACGATTACATGTCGAAGTACAGGTAGAATTCGTGGGGATGCGGGCGCAGACGGACCTGGTCGGATTCCTTCTTGCGCTTGTAGTCGATCCACGTTTCGATCACGTCGGACGTGAACACTTCGCCCTTCAAGAGGAACTCGTGATCCTCTTCCAGCGCGTTGAGCGACTCGTCCAGGCTGCCTGGCGTGTTCGGGACCTTTGCCAACTCTTCCGGCGGCAGGTCGTAGATGTCCTTGTCGAGCGGCTTACCTGGATCGATCTTGTTCTGAATACCGTCCACGGCGGCCATCATGATCGCCGAGAACGCCAGGTACGGATTGCAGCTCGGATCCGGGCAGCGGAACTCGAAGCGCTTGGCCTTCGGGTTGTTGCTGAACATCGGAATGCGCAGACAGGCCGAGCGGTTTCGCGCGCTGTAGGCCAAATTGATCGGCGCTTCGTATCCCGGTGTCAGGCGCTTGTAGCTGTTGGTCGTCGGATTGGTGAGGCCGATCAGCGCGCGAGCATGTTTCAGAATGCCGCCCATCGCGTGGATCGCAGTGTCCGACAGGCCGGCATAGCCGTTTCCGGCGAACAGATTCTTGCCGCCCTTCCAGAAGGACATGTGAGTGTGCATGCCTGAACCGTTATCGCCGAACAGCGGCTTGGGCATGAAGGTCGCAACTTTGCCGTGGCGCTTGGCGACGTTCTTAATGATGTACTTGTACATCATCAATTTGTCGGCCGTGCGAACCAGCTTGTCGAAGACGAAGTCGATTTCGGCCTGGCCGGCGGTCGCCACTTCGTGATGCTGGCGTTCGATCTGGATGCCGCACTGTTCCATGATCAGCATCATTTCGTTGCGGATGTCCTGCTGCTGGTCGATGGGCGGAACCGGGAAGTAACCTTCCTTCGGGCGGATGGTGTGTCCGAGATTCGGGCGGTCGTGGCTGCCTTCGCGGCCGGCGCCCCAGTGTGCTTCTTCGGAATCGATCTTGTAGCCTGAACCGTTCGTGCCGCCGTAGATCTGGATGTTGTCGAAGATGAAGAATTCGGCTTCGGGTCCGACGTAGCAGGTATCGCCGATGCCCGTGCTGGCCAGGTATTTCTCGGCCTTGATGGCGATGTTGCGCGGGTCTTTCGGGTACGTCGCGCGCGTGATCGGATCCTGAATGTTGCAGATGATGTCGAGCGTCGTGTCTTTGAAGAACGGATCGATGAAAGCCGTCTCGGCGTCGGGAACCACGAGCATGTCGGATTCGTGGATGTGCGCCCAGCCGCGGATCGAGGAGGCGTCGAAGCCCAGACCGTCCTTGAAGACGTCCTCAGTCAGTTCGCGGATCGGGGTCGAAAAATGCTGCCAGGTGCCGATGAGATCCATGAAGCGGAAATCAACGGTCGTTACGCCCTTGGCCTTGGCCATCTCAATGACTTCTTTTGCCGTCTTGGGCATGCTTGCTGCGCTCCTTGCTCAGGGCCGGCTCAATGCCTGCCCACACATGAACCCGCCGCACACAATGTGGCGGGATATTTAACACCGGGGCGTCGGCGCCCCCCAGAAATTTGTTTTGCCTGTCGATGTGTACTGATCGTTCAACTTCAAAAGAGCCGTACTTCTAATCTCCACTTTGGATTCCGCAATTCAAAAATCCGTTAAATTGCTTCAGGTCCGCGCTCGCCGGTGCGAATGCGAATGCAATCGTCCAGCGGCATCACAAAAATCTTTCCGTCGCCGATCTGGCCGCCGTCGCCTGAACGGCCGCCGCGCAGAATCGCCTGGATCGTAGGCTCGACAAAATCGTCGTTGACCGCGATCTCGAGTTTCACTTTGCGCAGCAGATTGACCGTGTATTCATGCCCGCGATAAATTTCGGTGTGGCCTTTCTGTCGGCCGAAGCCCTGCACATCGCACACTGTCAATCGCACCACTTCAACTTCGTTCAATGCTTCCTTCACAGCCTCCAGCCGCGAGGGCTGAATGATGGCTTCGATTAACTTCATTAGAGACTCCGAGTCCGCTGAGAGAATTCCGGTATTCACAATGGCAAAGTGAAGGCCAAATTACCCACATCGATCAACTTTCACATCCTTCGTAGAGTAGAGCACTTACAGTTTGATTCAAGCAAATGCGCCAATTCTAAAATGCTGCAAATTGATCAGTATGATCTATTTTGCTCAAACAGATCAATGATAAGCAGTTATCGACGAGCCCCGACATCCTATTCGCTTATCAAAGCACTTCGGTCTTCAGCATAATCGCCGTCTTTACGTGGCGAAGTTGAGTTCATAACTCGCGACTTGCTTCCGCATCTTGGCGCGAAAATCAGCCGCGACGCGATAGCAACTTATTCGCAAGCTTGCCTCACTCTCCGAGGAGCGAAGTTTACCGGATTTATGCCGCGGGCATCGCTGAATTCGGCGGGGCGGGAACCCAGGCCGAAGCGTTGGCGCACGAAATGGGGCGCTCAGCGATTACCTTGAAGATTGCGTGCGCCGCGGCCAAAGCGACGCATGGATGTGGCCGATGCTGGCGAATGCCTAAAAACGAATTCAGAGTTGAAACGATTCGAGTTCCGGCCCGAGCACAATAAGAAATTTTTGTGGCGGCGCATCGAATCGTGAGCTGCAACACTTTCTTCTGACTCGAAATAGTTTAGTCGAATGAGGTCTCAAAGAAGCGACTGATGCAACGCGGGCTTACGAAACAAAAGTAGTTCGGATTCCGTTAATTGCGACCCTGCACACCGATGCGTGTCAGGTTTCGTGAAACACTAACCGCCTCGATCTTTACCGCTGGTAGAAAGCGCTGGATCACATCCATATTCGTGCGCGTATGCGCGGTCGGCTCGCTCGTTACGAACGATCCACCCAACCCAAGCGCCAGAGGCAATAACAGTTGGTCCGCTAAGTGTGCGCCGACGGGAGCGCCAGCCGATAGATAGGCGCGAGCCTCATCTACTGCCAAGCGCGCAACGTCTTCCGCCGAGCGCCCTTTTTCCCCGAAGCCGGTGATGATTTCGGTGACGTGTTCGGACTCGAGTTCCAGAAGTAGGACGTTTCCGGGCCCCTGCGAGTTCTTCATTTCAACGACGTGGAGGCACTCGCGCGGCCAGCCCAGGTTCTGTCCGACAACGCACAATTCGCGCTCGGCAATCGCCGCCGGCAGATTTGCAATCAGCGCTCGCGCACGCTGCGCGCGGATTTCGCCGCGCTCTGGAATATCCAGCCGCCCCAGCGGCGCCGGTTCAATGTGGACTGTGAAACGGCCGCCGCCGGCAGGATAAAATCCCGGCCGTTCCAGCATGACTGTGATGCGCGGGCCCATGCGGGCGATTAGCGGCAGAAACGCGCGCTCTAGAAAATCGAAGGGCGGTGCAAAAGGATTGTGTGTGCCGCCTTCAAGCGTCAGTGTCGAGGGTGCGCTCAGAGTAAACAGCGCCGGGAGCACCGTCTGTAAAACGAGCGTGGCGCTTCCCGCGGTGCCGACGGCGAATTTGTACTCGCCGGCCTGGACCTTGCCGGGTTTGAAATCGAGACGGCTCGAACCGATCGACGCGCCGAGGGTTTCAGCGCGGCCGATCTCGGTTGCGGCCTGGACCGCGGTGAGATGCTGGCGTAGAAGTCCGGGCTTCGCGCGCTTGGCGCGGATGTTGTCGATGCGAAAGGGCGTGCCAGTAACCAGCGATAACGCGAGTGCCGAGCGCAGGATCTGACCGCCGCCTTCGCCCTGTGAACCTTCGATGAGGATCATTCCATTCATATCCTTCGCGTAAGAAATACAGCGCGGGCGGTCAATCGTCCGCGCCCGCACTGTCCTTAATGACAAAACGTGCCTTCAGCGTTGCGACGGGGCTCGCCAGGCCTGCCGACGTCACGGACTTCAGTACTTCCTCGAAATCCTTGTACGCAGCCGGCGCCTCATCCTTGGGATACTGGCGGCAGTTGCTCAGGATATCGCTGTCGCTGAATTCCTGGTCGACCGTCTTCTGATCCAGCTCGCGAATCGCGGCCTTACGCCCCTTGCAGCGGCCCGCGCCGTGATTCACGCTGTAACAGCTCTTCTCTGCGCCTGGATCGGCAACCATTACCACGCTGCCGGCCGTCGGATTTCCCGGCAGCAGGATCGGATGCCCCGTGTTTTCGTAACGCGTACCCTTCAGCGCGTGATGCCCCGCAGGAAACGCGCGCGTCGCGCCCTTGCGGTGCACCCAGCATTTCTGGTTCGCCACAATTTCCTGGCGCGCGATGTTGTGACTGATGAAATACACGAGGCGTCCGGTCGTTCCTGGAATCACTTCCTGGAACGCTTCGAGCACCAGCGCGTTGATCAGCATGTGGTTCACCGTCGCGAAGTTCGCTCCGAGCGACATGTCATCGATGTAGTTGTCCGCTTCCGGCGTACCGAGCGGCGCGTAAACGAGCTCGCGGTCTTCTCCCGGCAGAGGAATGTTCCAGTTCTGGAACTTTTCCTGCAACGCTCGGAACTGGCCCTGCGCGAGAATGTTTCCGAAACCACGCGAACCACAATGAGACAGGAATGCAACGCTCCCATCGCGAAGTCCGAAAACTTCGGCCGCCGTGCGCGCACGTTCGTTGTCGCCGATCTTGACGACTTCGCATTCGCCGAAGTGATTTCCGCCGCCGTACGAGCCGAGCTGCCGGACTTTGTCGCCGAAATTACGGATAAGGCCGCTCGCGAGGATGCGGTCGAGACGGTTTCCGAGCGCATCGAACGAATCGTCGTGTCCGCCGTGCTGCGCATCCTCACAGACCTGCGCCCACTCGGGCGGAATTCCCAGCGCCGAACAGACATTCGGCGCCGCACCGAAAATGGCCGCGCGCTTTCCCAGCGCCTCGTCCACGGGGCGGCTCTTCTTTGCCGAACGCTGTCCCTGGCCCGCGCCTGTCGGTGTGCGTTCCAAGATCGCATCGATCAGCGCGCGGCGCACCGGCTTGTCCTTCACCGCATCGGCCGGCAGATCGAGCTGCAGCAGGCTCATGCTGCACTTGATATCAACGCCCACCGGGCCCGGATAAATGTGTGTTGGCGAAACGAGCACGCAGCCGACCGGCGCGCCGTAACCGGCGTGCGCATCGGGATTGAGGACCAGATCGCTCACACCCGGACCGCTGCGCGCGTTCAGGGCCTGTTGGATGCACGTCGCATCGAATCCGTCGCGAATTTTCTTCGTGCCGATGACTGTGATCGGCTTGCCCTTGTTGCCGGGCGCCGGCAGCATCGCGGTGGCTTCGCCAGTTTCGACGATGGGCGGGAGATTGGTGGGGTCGACCTTAATCATGATTTTATTTCCTGTTCTGAATTCTCGTTTAGCGTTTCGAGTACAGTGCAATTTGGATCGAATGCCAAACCATGCGGCATCCAGCAGTCGGAATATTCAGCACCAATTTCGTGGTCATTCAAACACAGCGTATTTGGACCATCCATTCCGCCTATTCCACAGCAACCCGAAAGGCGGCGGCGGTCCCAATGATGTTTCGTGTTTATCGCGTCCTTAAGATTAATGACTAGATGTCCGTCGGCATGAGTCGCGAAACATTCGTCCGCGACAACGTAAACACCTGGCTCAATGTAATCGCAACCCATCTCATGACAGAGACCCTCACGATTCTGACGTTCACGGACCGGAACGGAGAGCGGAATATTACAGATCGCACAGCGAATGATTTCCAGGTTCATTTGCATCATTCCAAAAATTCACGGCGACAAGTATTGACGAAACGTTTACGCGCTCTGCCACTGAGCTACACGGACCGTGATTTGGGGTCCGTGGCGGGATTCGAACCCGCGTCCTCGTCCTCTTTAGGGATGTAGTTCCGCCGGCATTCGCCGCTTCTCCTCGGACCCGCTGCGCGAGCCCATTTTACTACTACTCACTCCTTAACGGCGACAAGAGATAATGAAACGCACCGCTCTACCCGCTGAGCTACACGAACCAGGATAGGGTCCGTGATGGGATTTGAACCCACGACATGTAGTTCCATTCGCATTCGCCGTATTTCTTTGATTCCAAAAGTGGGCGACAAAAATTTGCGAGAGATTTTGCCCCCGGTTTCCCGGGTTGGGGGTCCGAGCCCCCAGGCGACCATGTACTCCACGCAGGCATTCGCCCTTTTTATCCTTTTTCCGCCTGCGCCGCGACAAGATGATTGTTGAGACGTCATGGTTGAATGTAGTCCCAAACGGCATTCGCGGCACAGCTCGTCAGATTTTTAGTGCCTCTCCCCGAAGGGAGAGGTTTGCTACAGGTTCACTTTATCGATCACGCCCACCCAGTGGCCCGCGGCGAGGCGGCCCGCGGCGAAATCAGCCAGGATTTCGAACACCTGGTCCGAGAAGCCGCCGATGTTCAAGATGTCCGCGCGCTCCGCCGCCTGCGTCGTACCGTAGGGCTGGATATCGATGCAGACCAGCTTCGCGTCCGGATTGCGAGCCTTGAACTTCGCCCACTGCGACATCATCGCCGTTCCGCGACCGCCGCGGCCATTGTCCACCCACGATTCGTTGTCCGAAACGTAGATGACCATATCGCCCTTGGCGTTGCGGCGGTTGAGCAGTTCGAGCGGCGCACTGCAGTTCGTTCCGCCACCTCCGATCTTCGCCAGCCGCTGTGCGTTGGTCATCACCGAATCGCGCGGATTCAATGTGATATTCACAACCTGCGATTCAAACGGAATCACTTCCGCCGCCGGATTCTTGCGCAGCACAGCCGCCGCAACCAGCGCAGCCACATCGATGCAGCGAACCATCGACGTCGCCCCCTTGCGCACGCCGGTCGCGGGCGAGGACATCGAGCCTGAAACGTCCGGGCAGACGAAGACGTTGCCTTCGATCGACGGAACATTCTTCAGCGCGATTTCCATCGCGTCCTGCAGCGCGTTGCGAACTTCAAGCGGCACGTCCTTTCCGGCCATGGTGTACGCCACCATCAACTGGTAGGGAAGGGCACGCGCTTTCTTGATCGCCTCAACATTCGCCAGACGATCGGCGATGAGGTGCGACATGCGTGCATTGTTGAACACTCCGTGACGCGCAAACGTGTTCAGGTTCATGCGTGTCATCTGCCAGGGCGCGTTGCGGGCGATCTCCGTCCACACGTGCTGATCGAGATCGAGCGCCGTCAGCATCTCGAAGGGCACCGCCGGAACGTCCTTCGTTTCGCGGGCCTTGAACGCTTCGAAGTGCTTCACCAGCTCCGGCAGGTTTTCGGCATCGTGGGGCTTGCCGATCAGGTAACCGTACAGCGCGGCCCGCGAGGGTGTCGACGGCTTGGGGTGAACCATCTTGATCACATCCGCCAGAGACGGATCGTTTCCGACCGAGGCCTTGAAGATCGCTTCATCCGAACGCGCATCGAACCACTTCTGGACCAGGCGCTTGGGAAGCGAACCCAGCGACTTGCGCCCAGTCACGCCCGAACGCACGATCTGCACGAAGTTGCGCAGCATCTTGCCGTTGTCGATGACGCGATCGAACACCTCGCACAGAAGTCCGGCATTCTTCGTCGCCAGAATCGCGCAGAGCAGCGCCGGCATGTCCTTCATGAAGGCGCGTTCGCGGCAGAAGACCGCGGCGCGGGCGATGAATTCCGGCGCCACGTCGTTGCACAGATTCAGCACGACCTTGAGCTGCTCGTCGGCGCCGGCGTAGAATGTGTTGCTCAGGCAGCCCGTCGCGGCGTACTGAGCCAGCGCGTGCTTCGGCGCGAACGCGTACGCACGCGCATTTTCGTTGTTGGCCGCGTCGGTCATCGGCACACGGGGTCCATTCGAGCGGAAGAGAATCTTGTTGGCCATCGTTGCATTCCTTTCGGACAAAGGGTTTCAATTCACGTTTGTCCTAAAAGCACTCCGAATGCCAAGCTGATGCGTAGTCTCGAAAATGTGATAAGTGGCTGTTCTGACGAGGTTTAAAATAAAGAATGAGGAGTTCTTGATTCTCCAGCAATCTTAACTATCTTATCTATAAAGATAAGATCAGAGATTATACGATATGAAACAAAAACGAACGGTTGTGATTGGTTTGCTGGGTCCCACGCTCGATAATGGGCACGGCCCGCATCGCTGGGAGCGCTGGCGGCCGACGGTAGCGCTATGCCAGCACGAAGATCTGCTCGTGCACCGCTTTGAGTTGCTGCATCAGAAAAAATACGAAAACCTCGCAAAAACCATTAACGCGGACATCCGTTCGGTTTCGCCAGAATCCGATGTGCGCTCGCACCTGATTGAGTTCGACGACCCGTGGGATTTTGAAGACGTCTATGGTGCGCTGCACGATTTTTCGCGGAGCTACCCCTTTGATACGGATCACGAAGAGTATCTTGTCCACATTACAACCGGAACGCATGTGGCTCAGATCTGTTTATTTCTGCTGACGGAAACGAACTATTTTCCTGCGCGCCTGATCCAAGTCGAGCCACCACCGCGGCAGCGCGATGGACAGCCCGGCGGCTTTAAGATTATCGATCTCGATTTGTCGAAGTACGATCGGCTGGCTTCGCGCTTCAAAACCGAGCAGCGAGAGGGTGCCTCGTTTCTAAAATCTGGAATTGCTACACGCAACGCGGCGTTCAATAGACTTATCGAGCGCATCGAGCACGTGGTTATCGCCAGCCCCGCACCGCTGATGCTCACGGGTCCGACGGGCGCCGGAAAATCGCGGCTGGCGCGGCGCATTTATGAACTGAAGAAATCGCGCAATCTCATCAAGGGCGACTTTGTCGAGGTCAACAGTGCGACGTTACGTGGCGATGCCGCAATGTCCGCATTGTTCGGACACGTGAAAGGTGCGTTTACGGGGGCCGCTTCGGACCGAGCCGGACTTCTGCGCAAGGCGGACCAGGGAATGCTATTTCTGGACGAGATCGGCGAACTGGGCCTGGATGAGCAGGCGATGCTTCTGCGCGCGATCGAAGAAAAGGTTTTCATGCCCGTTGGCGCAGATCGCGAAGTTCGCAGTGAATTTCAACTGATTGCCGGAACGAATCGGGATCTGGCTACAGCCGTTGCGAATGGAACATTCCGCGACGATCTGCTGGCGCGCATCAATTTGTGGACATTTTGTCTTCCCGGGTTGTGCCAGCGACCTGAAGATATTGAGCCCAATCTCGAATATGAACTGGAACAGTTCTCGCGCGTGTTTGGTGTGCATGTCACATTAAATAAGGAGGCGCGCACGCGATTTCTGAATTTTGCAATCTCGAGCGAGGCGGCTTGGGCCGGAAACTTTCGCGATCTCAACGCAGCCGTAGCGAGAATGGCGACGCTCGCGAGGGGCGGGCGCATCACGGTCGAGTTGGTCGACGAGGAAATCGAGCGGCTGCGGCTTGCGTGGCGACGACCGGATTCCGAATCGTCGTTCGATGTGGACATGATTCTTGGCCCGAAGCGCGCAAACCAAATCGACCTTTTTGATCGCTTGCAATTACAAAGCGTCCTGCGGGTGTGCCACGACTCACGATCAATGTCCGATGCAGGACGCAGACTTTTTGATTGCTCGCGATTGAGCAAATCGACGATCAATGATGCGGATCGCCTGCGGAAATTCCTGAGTCGCTTTGGTCTAACGTGGCAGGACGTTAATTCGACATCTAGAAATGAATTTTCGACGTAGATTCATTCAATAATGAAAGCATGGACTGTTAGTTTCGTTGACTCTTCTGGATCAGCGCATCACCGCACAGATAACTTACAACGGCCATGAACCAGAACCAGATGACGATTCCCAGTTTCAGCCCCATCGAAATCTCTTCCAATTCATGCCAGTCGTGGCGCGGTTTGTGGCGGCCGAAGTCGCGTCGCAAATTCGGCGAATGTAACGATTTGTTCTGAAAAACCTGGGCGTTGCGCTAAAAAGACTGCACTTTCGTTATTCGAACTCGCGGTGAGGAAAATTATGGCTGAGTCCGACGGCGCTCGCAACACGGTGATTGCCATCGTTATTGGCCTGGCCGCGGGTTTTCTGGCGGTGACGGCTGAATTCGCCCTCTTGTTTGTGATCGGAACAGGATTCACCGATGTAATTGCTTCCGGCAGCAAATCGTCAGGCTTCTTCATGCTGCTCGTTCCCAATCTGTGTGTGGCCTGCATTCTCGGATTTTCGGTCTGGCTGCAATCGTGGACGCGGCGGCTCAGTTATTCGTGGCTGGCGTGCACACTTTCCGCCATGGTGGGCGCGCTCGTTGCGGCTGTGCTTGGCGCAGTCTTCAACTGGCTGCGCGGCAGTGAGAGTGTTTTTTCGTATTGGAACATGCTCCCATTTGTGCTGGGTAGCGCCGGCGATTTTGGCGGAGCCGCGTTTTATGTTGGGCGCCGCGAACGCAGGCTGGCGCGTTTTTTCTTGGCGGCGTTGGGCATTGGCGCTGCCCTGCCGGTAATGATGTGGCTGGTTCTAAAAGCGAGCCTGGGTTCAAATTTCTGGGTTTTCGCTACGCCGCTCATCCCGATTGCCTATTTCGCCGCGTTCCATCTATTCCTCGATTTTCTCTGGCGAAGCGGCAGCGCCAATGCACCGCGCGATTCCGGCGGACAGCCTATTGCGCGCTGGGCGGTGGTGCTCATTTTTGTCGGAGCGCCCTTGTTGGTGCTGATAAAAAATTCCACTTCGAACTCGCTACCCTTTGAGTCCTATGCCTGGGTTCTCGATGTTGAGAAACTGCGCAAACAGATTCAGCTGAATCCAAAAATACCGAATCTTCGAAATGAGGAAGGGATCACGCTGTTGCATCAGGCGGCGCTAACGGGAAATCCCGGCACCGTCGAGCTCTTGATAGAAAATGGCGCGGATGTGAATGCAGCGTCCACGTGGGGCAAAACGCCTTTGCATGAAGCTGCCAGGCGCGGGCCGTCAAAGTCTGCAGAGGCGGTCGCGATCGCGGAGCTGCTGATTAAGAACAAAGCCGATCCGAACGCTTTGGCAAAATTGGATGGCACGCCGCTGCACTGCGCGGCGTTATTCAACAATGTGAAAATGATCGAACTGCTTATTCAAAACGGCGCAATGCCTGACGCGCCGGACGGGGACATGAAAAAGAGACCTTTGCACATTGCTGCGCACGAAGGTTTTGTGCCGATTGGCGAGGCATTGTTGAAAGGCGGCGCGAATGTCAATGCTGCCGATTTTATGGGCGAAACGGCTCTGCACAAAGCCATCCAAAGAAATCGCGCCGAGTTCGTTGAATTTTTAATCAAGAACGGCGCGGATGTGAACGCTAAAGGCCAATCTACGGCGACGCCGCTGTCCCTGGCACTTGAAAAGGGTTTTACAAACATCGCAGAGATGTTGAAGGCGCATGGCGCAGTTGAAACACCACAGAAGAGTGCAAAGCCATAATTTTAGCTATTTCAATTCCGTCATGCTGGCTTCGACGGTCTCAATGAAATCCGTGACATGTTTCAGCGGAAAACGCTGCTGGCGCTGGACGATCAGGACATCTTCGCGCCCGAACACGTCCGAGACATCGCGGAATTGAATGCGGCCGGCATAGGTGCGCCCAAGAACCGGGCTCAGCGAAACCATGGCGATTCCCATGCCTTGCTCGACATAACCGAGTTGAAAGTTTGCGCTGGTTGAATCGAGTGCCACGCTGATTTTTCCGGCCAGGCCCGACCTTGCAAACACCTCGTCGATGCGCGAGCGAGCGTTGGTTCCCACGCTCGGCAGAATCAGCGGGTGGCGCATGAGGTCATCCAGCTTGAATTTTTTGCTTGTGACGAGCTCGTGCTTTTTCGGGCAGGCAAGAACAAACGGGTAGTGCATCAGCGGGCGAATTTTCAGATTGCGCTCATCGCCAAAATCAGAAACTCGGCCGACAATAGCGACGTCGGCCTTGCCGTGGAGCAGCAGTTCGAGCGACGCCAGCGAGGTCCGGTCAACCAGGCTCAGACTGACATCAGGATGGGACGCACGGTACTTCTCGATCGCGGCGCGCAGGTCGTATTGGATCAAACTGATGGTGCTCGCAACGATCAGGCTGCGCTTGAGCCGGCCGCGGCGGTCGAGAAATACATTTTTTACTCCATCGAAGCTTTCGACCACGGGCTCGATCATTGCTACCAACTCGACCCCGTCGGCAGTGAGGCTCATCTGGTGGCCCCGAACGATCGTCAGCTCGACTCCAAAATCACTCTCCAGACCCTGGATCTGCTGATAGATCGAGGTGCGTGACAGCCCTAGCGATTTCGCAGCGGCGGTGAAACTGCCTTTGCGAGCGACTTCGAGCAGCGCACGAAATTGCTGCAGCCGCAATTCTTTGAAAAAACGCCGGGTGGCCATTGTGAAATTATTCTAAACTGAATACGCGCCGTTATCAAAGCTTCGAACATCAGTGTCCACTGTAGCGGACAGCGTTGCAGTAAAAATGGACAAGGTTTATTACAACGGATGGCCGCCCGGCCGGTTTAAAAGATCGGTGCACAAACGGAGAGCTTCAAATGATGCGGATTGCTGCGGTAGTGCTCGGAATCGCTTGTTCAGTCTGCATCGCCCACGAATCGCTCTGGATCGAAGCCGAGCATCTTGAAGGCACGAAGGGTTATTGCTGGCCCATGGGGCAGAATCCGAAGACCGAGGGCAATTGGGGAATCTCGGGGCCGGGCTGGGCGTCGGAGTGGACTCAAGGCGGCGAGAGCAATTTCATGTCGATCGCCTGCGGTGCCGACGATGACAAAGCGGTCGCGTCGCTCACGATCGAAATTCCAATTGCCGGAACGTACCAAGTCTGGGTGCGCTACCGCGACAATCGCGAGCAAACAAGCCGCTTTCAAATCCGCCTGCCGTCGGCAGACGGGAAAGCGGCGCTGATGACTTACGGCGAACATCCCGTCATCGAAGAGGACAACGAGCTCAAACTTTATTGGAACTGGGCCTTCGGCTGGGAGCGCCACGAAGCGAATCTCGCGGCGGGCAAGGCGAAGCTCGAATTGCTCTCGGCATTCAAAGAAAAAGGCTGCCGCCAGATCGACTGCATAGTGCTGACGACGGACCCGCTGTACCGGCCGCTAATAAAGGAGAGGCCCAATCATCCGACGTGGGACATCCTCAAGTCGTACGTCGGCGGCGTCGATGCGAGTCTGAAACCGCTCGCGCGCCGCACGGGCCAGTTCACCGCGCCCGCCGAGTGGCTGCCGCGCACGTTTCACGACAAGGGTTTCGTTTATCTCTGGAACATGAGCCAGACAAATTGGGCCAGCGACGATCCCAAGCGCATTCCGTTTCCGTATCACATCAGCGACGAGGAGGTGCGGAAAGCTTTCGAGAAAAAATTCGCGGGCGCGACCGAAATTCCCATCTTTTCCGATCCGCGCATCGTTCCCGCTTTCCACGGCGCTGGCCCGAAGATAATGGACATCAACGCCAAGGACGCGAAGCAGAAACAATCCGCGCTGGATTTTTCGAAATGGCTGGATGCCAACCCCGAACGCCCCTGGGCGATGATGATGAATTACGCGCCTGACGAGCCTATCTCCGACGCAGGCCGCGAAAATTTCCTGAAATACAGAGAGCGCTACGTCGGCAGCATCGCGGGCGAGAGCCTCGGGTATTTTTATGTGCCCGATCCGGAGATGAAAAAAGCCGCAGCGAACGCAAAGACGCGCCGCGACCTGGCCGAGGCGATCACTGCGACGAGTCTCGCCACGAACGCCGCGAAGTACAAAAAAGTTTTCGGGCAGGATTGGCCCGATGCGTACAAGGAAGTGATTCCCTGCATGTCCATCGGTATGACCGCGTTCGCGCCGTTGAGCTATATGTGGGGCGCGCGAACTGTCGGTTATGAATCGTCCTCAATGACCGCAGCGCTGCTCTCGATGCGTATGGCCTTCCTGCGCGGCGCTGCGCGACAGAACGGCGGCATGACCGCCACGTACCGCTCCTGTAATTTCGGCGATGCGTCCACGATTTTCAGCGACACGCAGAGTTTCACGCGGCCGCGCAATATTCTCGACAATTATTACGGCGTTTTTTCTGGCGCGGGGATGACTTGGTACAAGATGGACATCTGGTATCAGTACATGTGCGGCGCTTCGATGTTCTATCACGAGCAGGGCTTCGACGAATGGTGGATGCCCGGCGGGACATCGGCCGCGGGCTTGAAAGAAGTTCAACTTTCACCCAAGGGCAATCTTGTCGACAGGTTCCTGCGGGTCACAAAAGACAAAACAAAGGATCGCGGCGCGGTATTTACTCCCGTCGCGTTCCTGCTGGATTACGCGCACGGGTGGGAGGCTTCGCCGTTCGAGCCGTACGCATTCGGCAATCACGCGAAGCGGCCGGAACTGACGCTGTACGGCGATCACGAACAGATGCTGCGCGAATATTTTTTCACCGCGTACTATCCAATCGGTCCGAAGAGCACTGAGCCGATCACCGCCACCAACGAAGCCTACGTTCCCGGCGTTTTCGGCGATATGTTCGACGTCGTCTATGCCTACCCCGATGTGAAACGCTGGACGACGATTGCGACGTATCCGGTTGTCATCGCGGCCGGAGAAATTGAACTGACCGCCGACGAAGGCAAGCGTCTGGCCGATTACATTCAGCAGGGCGGCACGCTGGTTGTCGCCGACGAACACCTCAGCGGGCCAGGCCTGGCCGCTTTGGAGTTGCCAACGATGGGCGCCAGCGCCGAAGCGACTGAATACAACTGGCAACTGACGGGATCGAAGCACACGGCTCAGAAATTCCGCTGCAAACCGATCACCGGCGGAACACCGTTGGCGACCACGGCCGACGGAAAAGTTTTCTGCGCGTCATTCGATCGCGGACAAGGGCGTTTGATTGTGCTTTCGGTACCAAAAGGCATGGGCATCGATCGAACCGCGGTGCCGGTTCTCGGGCAGCTTTACGCACATGTCACCCGTGGGTTAATGCCCATCGAAGTCAGTGGCGACGTGGAATGGATGGTCAACAAAAATAAGACCGGCTGGATCGTAACCCTGCTCAACGCCGCGGGCCAGGCCAAACCGCAACATGGCATCACGCCGACGGACTTCCGCGAAAATCGCCGCGTCACCATTCGCACAAAGGTTCCCGCGACCAGTGCAGCGGATTGGCTCTTTCCGGACGAGAAACTGGAAGTGAAAGCCGAGGGTGGGGGAGCGAAGTTGGAGCTCACTGTTCCCGCGGGCAGTGTTCGGATTGTGGAATTCAAGTAGTGGCGCAATCCTCCGGATTGCGCGAATAATAGCACGACACGCGCAATCCAGAGGATTGCGCTACGGCATCATCCACTTTACATTTCTGCTTTCTCCCTCAAAGTAGACCTGTCGGACAGGTCCCAGGATGAGAAAGCCAGCCATTCGTAAGAATCAATCCACTCCAAAATCAATCATCGCCGTGACCATGGGCGATGCCGCCGGCGTCGGTCCGGAACTCTGCGTGCAGCTTTTGAATCACAAAGCCGCCGCGCCCGATGTCGTGCCGTTGATCATTGGCGACGGAGAAATTCTGGAACGCGTGGCGAAAAAATTGGATGTGCCGCTGACGGCAAAACGGCTGGACGCAATTCCGCAATCGCTCGACAAGCCGGCGATTTTCGATGTTTCCGCCGCGTTGTCCGATAAGAAAATTGAAGTCGGAAAAAATCAGGCGTCATGCGGACGTGCTGCGGCGCGCTACATCGAGGAAGCCGTGCGCGCCTGTATGTCGGGCCGTTGCGCGGCAATGGTCACCGCGCCGATCAGCAAAAAAGCGCTCAACATGGGCGGCGTGAATTATCCGGGCCACACGGAGATGCTCGCCGATCTCACGCACACGCAGAATTATGCCATGCTGCTTTACAGCAAAGAAATCGCCTGCGCGTTTGTGACGTGTCATCAATCCATCAGCAGCGTGGCGGCCTCGCTTACTGTCGAGCGCATAGTTGATGTCGCCAACCTGGCATCGAATACAGTGGGCACTCTGCGCGATAAAGAAGATCCGCTGCTCTGTCTGCTCGGTTTGAACCCACACGCCGGTGAAGAGGGCCTTTTTGGCGCGGAAGAGCAAACCATTCTAATTCCAGCGAAAAAGAAAATCGAAGATCGCGAAATTCACATCGAAGGTCCGTTGCCGGCAGACACGGCCTTCACGCCGCAGGCTCGCAAACGTTACGATTGCTACATCGCGATGTATCACGATCAGGGTTCCATTCCCTTCAAGATGCTCGCGTTCGACAGCGGCGTGAACATAACGATGGGGCTGCCGATTATTCGCACTTCGCCCGATCACGGCACGGCGTTCGACATTGCCTGGCAGGGCAAAGCGCGGCCCGACAGTTTTTTCCACGCCTACGAAATGGCCGCGCGTCTTTCGACGCCGTACCGGCAGGGCACGAAAGCATGGGTCTGAAATGATCAAACGCACACCGGCCGATTTTCAGGTCGAAGAAATTCTCAATACCGATCTGCTCAGCCTGGCCCAGCCGCAGGGTCCGTTTGCGCTGTATAAGCTGCAAAAAGAATCGCTCGCAACACCCGAGGCCGTCGGCCGCATCGCGCGCGAACTTGGCTTTCGTTCCGGCTCGTTCGCCTATGCGGGCCTGAAGGACAAACACGCCAAAACCATTCAACACGTCACGCTGAAACTTGAAGAAGAAAAGCCGGCCCCGGAAAAGGCAACCGGCGCAGACTGGACCTTGGAACGCCTCGGCTTTGTGCCGCGTTCGATCACCGCCGCAGACATTGCGCGCAACCGTTTTCAAATCACGATGCGTAATCTCACGCCGCAGGACGCGGCTGATTTCGATGCAGCGGCGAAGTTGCTCGCGGTTCCCGGTGCGGATGGCAAAACCGCGTTGCGCATCGTCAATTATTTCGGCGATCAGCGCTTTGGTTCGGCGCGCCACGGTCAGGGATTCATCGCGCGGCATTTGATCAAAGAAGATTTCGAGGGCGCGATGCGCCTGGCGATCGCCACCGAAGCGCGCAAAGACCGCATGGAACAGAAAAAGGTCAAGCGGCTGATCGTGGATAACTGGGGCAAGTGGCGCGAGCTGTTGGCGAAATTGCGGCCGTGCCCCGAGCGTAAAGCGATCGAACGCCTGGCGAACTCGAGCGGCGATTTTCGCGCCGCGTTCTGCGCGCTGCCCTATCTGCTTCAGCAGCTCAGCGTCTACGCGTACCAGTCGCATCTGTGGAACGCGATTGCGCATCGAGTGATCGAACAGTTTTGTACGCCGCTGGGCAAAGTGATCGCGACCGACGATCCGTTCGGTGAAATGCTTTTCCCTTCGGTGGAAGCAACGCCGCCTGAACTGGCATCGCTTGAAATTCCGTTGCTCGCCAAGAAAACGGTGCTCGCCGAACCGTGGAAACAAGCCGCCGAAGAAGTGCTGAAAGCAGAAGATATCACTGTAAGCGAACTCGAAATTTCCGGCGTGCGCCGGCCCTTTTTCGGTGAAGAACCGCGCTCATTATTTTTCATTGCGGAAGATTTCCATCTGGCCCGTTCGGAACGCGACGAAAGCGCCGACGATAAGCGGCGCCAGAAGCGCCACGTGACGTTCGCCTTGCCGCGCGGATGTTATGCCACGGTTTTATTGCGCGCCCTTGGCCAATAAATATCTTTAGCGAACGGCATCCAAGTTGCCTCTCATTAATCCCGAGTCACGAGTTAAAATTGGGAGGCAAATATGCCAGAAAAAGAAACGCTCGAAAGAGCCAAGCGTGACAAGCAAGAAGGCAAGGCGCCCACCACGCAAGCCGGAGAATTTATCCGCGAAGAGATGCACCACATTCGCGAAGGCAAGCACGGGGCGCGATCAGCCAAGCAGGCGATTGCGATCGGCTTATCCAAAGCCCGCCGCGCCGGAGTCGACCTGAAACCGCCGCGCAAAGGGCAGGCGACCGCAAAAACGCGCAAGAGCGCCGAAAACGCTTACGCTCGCGGACACGGATCGGCTGCGAAACGCCGACCGTCGGCCAAGCGATCGCGAGCAGTTGTCGGAGCGCTGAAGCGTGAAGGCCGCGCAGCGGCATCGCATCGCGCATTGGCGCGCCAAGCTCACTCAGCTGCGTCGAATCGCAGTGCGTCGGCGCGATCCACCGCGGCACGCAAAGCAGCGCGGACTCGAGCGCGTTCCTGAAACCGCGACGTCATCTGCGGCAGCTTTAACATTGCACACATCGGCTGCCGCATTAAAAGACTCGCATGACGGAAATTCAAAGCGACCCGCAATTGGCGGATCCGATTCAACGCGGAGGGATCAGGAATGTCACTCGGTTTGTCTGGCGCCACCGCCTGGCAATGCTTCTGCTTATAGTTGGCGGAGCAATTCTTTTTTCTGCGCTGAAGCAAACCGTAGCCGCATATACCGGCAAGCCTTTATTCGCTTTTGAGGAAAAGTCCGAGACGGAGTATGAAACAATTGGGGCTAGTTCATACAGCAGCGATTCATCGAATTTCGGCCCGGGAACTTCGCCTCACGTCCTCAGTGCTTTTGTCACGGCGGGCGCAGCGCTGACTTTCCTTGGAATTTTCTGGATGGCCAGGCAATTTTCATTGCGCTGGCTGCTCATCGCCGTCTTCGTCATCGGCGCGCTCGGCGCGGTGCCGTTGCGCATTCCGGAACGAAAGGGGCATGCGAAATTCGACGCGGTCATCGGACCGAAATTGCCCGACGATCAGATTGAATTGATCCGGAAAGCGCTTCAGCCGGCGGCCGCTCTGGCGACGCTGCATACGGATTACGCCAAAAAGCTGAAGCCAGTAGAAAATGCTGGAATCCTGCGGGTTGAGGTAGCACGTTCCAATTCTGAATCCGGCAAATCAGGAGTGTGCTGTGAGATAAATCTTCGCGGCGATCTGGATGATGACGAGCGACAGGCGCTGCTCGAATTTTATGAATACTATTTGAACTATTTAGCCCTGTCCGCTGCTGAGTCGAGCGGCATGAAGGTCTGGGAAAAGTCGCAGAAATTCACTCCAATGGGCGCTGGGTGGGAACTGTGGCGCAAGCAATGGCTTACGGCACGTGATTCTGAAAATAAGAGAATGGATAAAGAACCGATAAAGTGAACTGGCCTACGCCTACTTCTTCTCGTCCGGTTTCTTCTCTTCGATCTTCGGCTCAGGCTGTTTCACAACGGCCGGCGGGAGGACGGGCTTGACTTCGGGCTCGATTTTCGCCGGGGGCGGGGGAGGGATATCGCCCTGTGGCTTGTTTTTCTTTGCCTCCTCCATCTTTTTCTTGATCATTTCCAGTGTCGCCGGATCGATGTTCGGCGGCGTGCCGCCTGGCTGATTGAATCCCGGCAGGCCGCTGTGCGGATCGCCCGGCTCCTTTTTATCCTCGTCCTTCTTCTTCAGGTCCTTGTTCACGTTGTCGTAAACGTACTTGTAGACTTTGTACGGATCGGGTTTTCCCGAGACGCTCATCACGACGTCGTCGCCTTCGGCTTTGCCGAAAGTGAATGTATGCTCGGTTCCGTCTTTCAGGCGCAGCTTGACCTTGGCGATTGGCTTGTCGAGGCCGCGATCTTTTTCGGGCACGTTGTCGGCGTAACTTTTGGCTGTGAGTCCCGCGAGATTCGACGCAATCGATCCGGCGGCACCCTCATCGGCCGGAGCGCCTTCGGGCTCGGTCATCCACCAGATCGGCTTTTCGCCGGGCTTGAGTTCCTGCTTGGGCTCGATGGGTTCGTTCTTGCCGGGCAGAACTTTCTGAACGCGGACAACGTCGTTGCCCTTCTTGATTGAAATGTCGATCACGTCGTCGGCATTGACGTTGCCCAGAACTTTCAGGTCGTAGAAATACGATGGATCGAGAATGCGTTCGTCTTTCTCTGAGCGCAAGCCGGCATCGGTGTCGATGCCTTTGTCGATCTCGAGAATCGCGCCCTTGGGATCAGTGCGCACGAACGATTTGCTGTAATCGGGGCTCTTACCGACATACAACGTCGTCTTCGATGCTTCGCCGGCGATCGTCAACTCGGTGCGGCCTTTTTCGTCGAGCGAGAACATCGAATCGCTGCCCTTGCGGGTCTTTTCGATCGCGGCGTCGCGAATATTGTTGAGCAGGCTGTCGACGCGCATGACATTTACCGGGCGGTCCTTGTGGCTGCTCATGACCCAGTTCTTGTCTTTCCTGTCGAGCTTGACGGCGACGTCACCCTTCTTGATCTCAATGTTCTTCACGGAATCGCCGCTGAAATTCTTGAGCAGCTTGCCGGTGTCCGTCGGCGCTTCCGCGACAGGGCGTTCGCCCTGAACCAAAAACAGTCCGGCGGCGAGCAGGACCAGCAAAGCCAGCAGAAAAAGAATTGCACTCGGTTTCATGGCGTGAAGCTCGAAGGACCAATGGTTTGAGCAAACTTGCGTTCGTAGCGGACTTGTGTGGTGCGGCGGAGAATTGTGCGGATGAGTGCGACGATGATCACCAGCAACGGCATGCCGGCGATAAGGGCCAGCTTAAGAAGGTTGCGCTTGCTGTCGTCTTCTTTGGCCGTCATGCTTTTCAGCGCGCGCGTTTCGTACTGCTTGACGCGCAGATTGGTCATGTCGTCGCCCAAGCCGCAGGTCGTGGCAATGTTCAGGATCAGGAAAATGTTTCCGCGAAGCTGCTGGCCCAGAGTCTGATCGCCCAGGTACGCTTCGCTGAATGCATCGGGCGCCGAGCAGAGCAGAAAGCGGCCTGGTTTTTTCGAAACGCTTGCTGTTTCGACCTTCTTTTCTTTGTCCTTGTCGTCAGGCTTGTCAGGCTTGTCGCCGCCCCATGCTGGAACAGGCTTGCCGTCGTAAGGGAACGGGAACTGACCTTCGAGCTGCACGAAAATCGTTTTTTTGCCGTCGGTTTGCTGCTTATCGTCGTCGTACTTGCCTTCCTTATCGGGATCGAACGCGTCGCTGTAAGGCTTTGTCCAGCTTTGCAGAGAAGTCTGGGCGAGAATGCTCAGCGCTAATCCGTTTTTCCTGGCTTGGGCGTCATCAGTTTTTAGCTCCGCTGGGAAAGGCATCACCAAGTCGGGCATCAGGCGAGTGAGCACCGAGGTCTGATCAATATTCTCAGACTTAATTTTGACGAAGAATGGCGTGCGAATTCGTTGACGGCGTCCGGAGAAAATATCGACAAACGAAAGATCCAGGTTCGACTTGTCGGCGACGAAATCATTCCCAAAAGTAATGCCGCACTCTTTCAGATAATCTTCAAGTCCGGTTGGTGTTTTTTCGGCATGCCAGCCGAATTCGCGCGACATTTTGAACGGGCTGGCGAGTAGCAAAACTTTGCCGCCGCCGGCGACGTATTTGACGACTTCATAGCGCTGGCGTTCGTTCAGCGCCTTCGGCCGGATTAACATCAGCAGCGCGGCATCGGATGGAATCGGATTGTTTTCGGAAATATCGACCTGCTTGATATCAAACTTTTTGCCATCTTCCCACTGGCCACCGGCGAGCCATTCGTAGCCGCTGCCCTGCTTTTGCTGCTGGCCGCCAAATTGTGGGGGCTGCGGAGGCGTGGGTGGCGACTGGATAGCGATGATGGGCTTTTTGCTCATGGTCAATTCCATCAGCACACTGCCCAGCGCGTACTCAAGCTGCTCGGCGTCGCCGATGCCGGGAATCGCGCCGGTCGGCTTGTCCTGGTAGGTAATTTTCATGCCCGAATAGATATTCGAGACGCTGACCTGATCCTTGTTGAATTCCTGGTAAGGATGCTCGAAGCCTTCCTTCTGCAACTTTTCGCGCAGCTCTTTGTTCTCAGTCGGATCCACGACCTCGATCTCAACTTTTCCATTCGCCGCGGTCTTGATTTCGTTCAGCTTATCGAGAATGTCGCGCTTGCGGCCCTCAAACGAAGTCGGGACCTGCTTGAGCGTGTAATACGTGACGGTCGCCGGATCCTGCAGGCGGCTGAGAATATTGCGGAACGGATCGCTGACGCTGTAGCGCTTCTCGCTGGTCAAATCGAGGCGCGAAAATCTGCGATCAGCTAGAACATTAGCAAGGATCAAGACGGCGGATGAAACAAGAATAGAAGCAAAAATCAGCCTGTCTGTCTTCCGTGGTAAAAAATAGAAAATGAGCGCAATGATGAGCGGTATGATCACATACTTCAATAAGAACCACATCGGTATCAGCTCCTACCGCCTACGCTCAATCACCAACACGTTCAGGAACAGAAAAAATCCGGTCACGGACAAGGCGTAAATGATGTCGCGGGTATCAACCACGCCGCGGCTGATGCTCTCGAAGTGGTAATCCACACCAAAACGCTGAATGAAACCGGCCATCGTGGGGCTGATTTCTTTAAGCCACTCGATCACGGGCGTGTAGCCCATCAGAAAGAACAGGAAGTTGATCGAGATGCCGATGACGAAGGCGACGATCTGGTCGCCAGTCAGGCTCGATGCAAATGAGCCGATCGAGAGGTAAATCATTCCGAGCACCATTGCGCCCAAATAGCCGCCGATGATCGGGCCCATGTCCGGATTGCCCATGATTTTCAGCGTGATGGGGATGTGAATCGTCAACGCCAGTGTGATGACAATGAACAGCAGGCCCGCCAGATATTTTCCCAGAACCGCGTGCCAGGTTTTGATCGGCATCGTCATCAACAGTTCAAGCGTGCCGAGCTTGCGTTCTTCGGCCCACAGGCGCATCGAAATCGCCGGCACAAAGAAGAGGAAAAAGATGGGCAACAAACCGAAATACTGGCGCATCTCGGCCACGCCCTGCATGAACAGCGAAGTCGCGTAAAACGCGCAGCTCACCAGCAGAAAAAACGCCATGAACACGTAACCGATGGGCGTATTGAAATACGCGCCAAGTTCCCGTCTTAAGATGCTGACTGTTGCGCCCATAATTCCTTTGTAGGGTGGGCATCGCCCACCATTCCGCAAATTTGGTGGGCGATGCCCACCCTACTTTAACTGCTCATGCCCCGTCACTTTCAGGAACACGTCTTCCAGTGAAAGCGACTCCACTTTGATTTCCTGCACTGCCCAATCTTTTTCGCGGCAGAGTTTGTACAGGTTCTCGCTCGTCGATGCTGCGTTGGCGGTAACGCCGTTCGATTCCATGCGCAGGTTGCACTCCATCCAGCCGCCGTTCGGAAGATTCTGAATCGAAACGCCGGCTACGTGAGTGATTCCTTTGAGCACCGATTCGGCTTCGGCCGGCGATGGCCCGCGCAGGCGCGCCATGATCTTCTGCTCTTTGCCCAGCTTCGCCTTGAGTTCGCTCGGCGCGCCGTCGGCAGCCAGTTTGCCGCGATTGATGATGATCGCGCGGTTACACGTGGCCTCGACTTCCTGCATGATATGCGTGGAGAAAAAGACGGTCTTGGTTTTGCCGAATTCCATGATCAGCTTGCGGATTTCGATGAGCTGAATGGGGTCGAGGCCGCTGGTCGGTTCGTCGAGAATCAGCAGATCGGGATCGTGCAGCACGGCCTGCGCGAGTCCCACGCGCTGGCGATAGCCGCGCGAGAGATTTCCGATGGGCGACATGTATTTGGCTTCAAGTCCGCAGGCCTTCACGGACCAGTCGATGCGATCGCGGCGCGCGCTGGTGCTCATTCCGCGCACACGGCCGACGAAATTGAGGTACTCCTTGACGCGCATTTCCGTGTAGAGGGGCGCGTTTTCCGGCAGGTAGCCGATGTGGCGGCGAACTTCTACGGGGTCCTTGTCGATTGAGACGCCGGCGACCGAAGCTGTTCCGCCATCCGCGACGAGGTAGCAGGTCAGCACCTTCATGGTGGTCGATTTGCCCGCGCCGTTCGGTCCGAGCAGCCCCACGATTTCGCCGGGCTTGACCTGAAAAGTCAGGTCATCGACTGCCCGCAGCGGGCCATAAGTCTTAACGAGGTGGTTGACGTCGACGAGCGATTCAGCGGCTGCCATAAGCTTGTGTGTACGGTGGGCTGCGCCCACCATTTTTAATCCGAGCCTTGCGAAAAAAGCTGCGCAGGCCAAAAGCCTGCGCTAACCAGACGCCCTATCTTCGCCGCCCTTCAAAGAATTCAAGCGCAGATTGAAAGTGTTGTGTGCGAATTGTAGCGTAAGTGCTCGGTTCGCAGCGCGCGTTGTGCACTCCAACTATAAATTTGCCGGTAAGGACAAGATTACGTCAGGAAGTCCTAGACAAAAATGTGTGCGTCATTATTGTGGTCGACTTATTCCGGTTAACGGGCTCGACGGCTGATAAAGCCGATGCGTCGGCAGAAAGTTTCGAAGGAAGCCGCGCAAAAATCACTGGCACACGTGTAGTCGGTACAAAGCAAACTTAAAAGGGGGATTCAATGCCGGCACCAAATGCAAAACGCCTGTTGTGGGCGGGATTCATGGCTATTTTCGCTGCGGGCATCGGCTTCGCGGTTCGAGGCGGTATCTTTGGCAATTGGAAAGCCGATTTCGGATTTACCGACGTGCAGCTCGGTGAAATCGGCGGCGCCGGATTTACCGGCTTCTGCTTTGGAATCATCATCGGCGGCGTTGTGGCGGACAAGATCGGTTACGGCAAGCTGGTGCTGACTGCATTTGTGTTACACGTTCTCTCTGCGTTCGTCACCTTCGGCGCAACAAAAGCCGCTGCGGGTGCCAGTCCGGCCGACCTCGCACTGGCTCAGACTGCAGCGTACAAGTGCCTATACTGGGGCATGTTTATCTTTGCGCTGGCCAACGGAGTACTTGAAGCTGTTGCCAATCCGCTGATCGCCACGATCTTCCCCGAAAACCGCACTCACTATCTGAATATCCTGCATGCAAGCTGGCCAGCCGGATTGATTGTCGGTGGCATCATCGGCATCATCCTCGGCGAACACATGCACATGGATTGGAAGCTGCAGCTGGGTCTGTACCTGATCCCTACCGTTGTTTACGGCTTGATGTTCTTTGGCCAGAAAATGCCGCAATCCGAAGCCTCTGAACAGGGGCTCAGCCTGGGTGAAATGTTCAAAGACGTGGGCATTCTTGGCGGGTTGGTGGTTTGCTATCTGCTCGCCTTGTTCTGCATGGGCGCTCTGCAGTTGCCGCCTGTCGCAGGTTACGGCATCGCAGGCGCATGTCTGCTCGCGATTGCAGTGATCACCGGCTTTTCGATCGGCTCATGGTTGCTCTTCGTACTCTTCGTTGCACACGCGCTGGTGGGTTCAGTTGAGCTCGGAACAGATGGCTGGATTCAGAACATCACCGGAAACATTCTCGATCCCGAAACCGGCAAGTGGCTGTTCGTCTATACGTCGCTGATCATGTTCGGCCTCCGTTTCTGCGCACACTTCATCGAGAATACGCTGAAGCTTTCTCCACCAGCGTTGTTGCTGGTCTGCTCGGTTCTGGCTGTCGCAGGCTTGAACCTGGTCAGTATGTCGAACACCACAGGAATGGTCATGCTCGCCTTGCTCGTATACGCGGTGGGCAAAACCTTCTTCTGGCCGACGATGCTTGCCGTGGCCAGCGATCGCTTCCCGCGCACGGGCGCCATTGCCATCAGCATCATGGGCGGCATCGGCATGATGTCGGTGGGTATGCTCGGTTCGCCGGGACTGGGTTACGCAAAGGATCGATATTCGGCTGAGGCATTGAAAGCCAAGAGCCCTGAAATCTACGAAAAATACAAGTCAGAGAAGAAGAGTGATTTCACGGTCTTCGAATCGGTTAACGGCCTGGACGGCGCCAAACTGGCCGAGATCCAAAAGACGGACAAGGACAAACGGACGCCTGAACAGGCCGCCGTGGCCGAAGCCAGCATCAAAGGCGATCAGAATACGCTGAAGGCCGACTCGATGATTCCGGTCGGAATGGCCGTCATCTATCTGCTCCTCTTGTTGTATTTCAAGGCGACCGGTGGCTATAAGGCCGTTCATCTTGAAGGTGCTACTGCCGCTGCGCCAAAGGAAGGCGAAACTGTCAGCGCGCATTAGTTCGTTCATTTCAACTCCAGAAACAATAAAAATCCTCCGGCGCTTTTTGGCCGGAGGATTTTCTTTTCCAAAGGCCTTGACTCCAGCGGCCCGCGCAACAAAGTAGAAAGTGCAATGCGTGCCATGGATTCGCTACCTTTCTATCCACCCGATCCGCGCGATTTGCCCGCTCCGCCCGGCGAATTGTATCGCCGACGTGTACGGGCTCACACGCTGCTGGTGCTTTGCGAGAATGTGGATTCCGAACGCCGCGGCGAAATGGCGCGTGAGCTACTGGCGCTGGGCACCGATGCTCTTCCGGCGCTGTCGCGTGCCGCGGCCGGACGCCAGGAGAACACAGCGGTGCTGGCGCGCGGTCTGGTGCGGCTTCTGGTGCCGGACGAAGTCGGCCGCCAGATTTACCTTGGCCTCATCCGAGAGAAACGCGATTACCAGGTTGAAAATGGCGCAGTGCTGCTGGCGCGGCTGCCGTATCCAAATTTGCCTGTGCAGCGTGTCATTCGTGATATCGACCAGCTCGGCCGTTCAGCCGGAGATTTCGTTTACAAACAACTAGGCATCACGCGTGAAGAGGCGCGCAAAGTCACCAACGACCGCACGCTGGATGTCATTAAAAAGCTGGGCGAGTTCTGGCGCGAAGAAGGCTTCCACGGCAACACCGACAATTATTACAACGACCGCAACAGCTACCTGCCTGATGTCTTAGAGCGCCGCACGGGCCTCCCGATTTCTCTTTCGGTGCTATACCTCGCATTGGCTCGGCGACTTTACCTGAAGGCGGACGGCGTTGGCATGCCGGGCCACTTCATCGTTCGCGTTCAGGTCATGACCGACACGGGCGAGCAGTTTGTTCTGATCGATCCATTCAATGGCGCCCGTCCGCTGAATGTTGATGACTGCAAGCAATTCGTCGAGGCCGCCGGCCAGCCATTTGTCGCAGACGAACATCTCAAAGCCACCCCGGCCCGCGAGATTCTAGCGCGAATGTGCAATAACCTCCTCGCGCTGTTTGATCACCAGAAAAAGACGCTCGATGCAGAACGCATCGCAACGGTGCTGGTACATTTGCAGCCGCGCGACCCCGTCCCGCTGCTGATTCGTGCCGAACGCCGCTTGCGGCGCGGCGAACGCAAGGGTGCCCGTTGCGATTTTCTGCATGCCCATGAGCTCGATCCCGCCGGCCCGGTCGGGCGTACCGCCGAAGAGCTTTTGCGCCGCATGGAATTTGAAAATCCTTTCAGATAGACAAACTCCAGATCAGCACGCCTCAATACAACGGTAATGCGCCTGTTTCCAAACTTCACATAAGCCCACACTCAACCTGCCGTTCTTTGCATTTCATTTTGGCATAATCATCATCGATCAATTTGCGCATAGTGGCTTCATTCATTTCTTGCTTTTCTTATGCGGCGCTTCGCGACATTTCCGCATTTGTGCCCCGCAATAAAAAAGAAACAAAATTGCCGCGGACTTGGTGCTGAATCTGCTCAATGAGTGGCGGAGCACGGCTGACAGTTTACCGGCCGCGGCAAATTGGTTGAACGAAGGAGTTTGATAAATGGCAAAGATGAGACGGGGACGCAGCGTGCGCGGGTTCGCGGCTATGGATTCCGACACGCAGCGCGAGATAGCCAGTCTGGGCGGAAAAGCGGCGCACGCCGAAGGTACGGCGCACGAGTTCACTCCGCAGGAAGCCAGCGCGGCCGGACGCAAGGGCGGCCAGATGGTCAGCAAGGATCGCAAACATATGGCTGAAATCGGACGCATCGGCGGGCTCAATCGCAGCCGCAGCGGCCGGGCGACCGCAACACGTACGCGGACAATGAAGGCCGGCGGTGGACGCGCGCAGGCAAAGAAGTCCCGCGCAGGCCGGAGCTGAATCATAAAAATGCCGAAGGGCGCAGCGCGCAACGTCAGGCGCGTTGCGCCTGGGGTTCTGCGAGTTCTGAAACGGCTTGCGCTGTCCCGGTCTTGCGCGTCATAAGCGAGACGACGATCAGCACGGCAAAGCCCAGCGGAATGGTTACGATCGCCGGCTGATTGAAGGGCACGAATCCGGCGTGACCGGAAATCTTGTAGACCTTTGCAAAAGTTTCACCGCAGAGCAGGATCCAGGTCAGCGCCGAAACCATGCCGACCGTAATGGAACAGGTGATGCCCTGCTTGGTCGTGCCTTTCCAGAACAGCAGCATGATCAGCGACGGGAGGTTCGCCGATGCCGCGACGTTGAATGCCCAGCCGACCAGGAAGCTGACGTTCAAATCTTTGAAGATGATGCCCAGCCACATCGCAATCACGCCCACGACGACGGCGGCCATTTTTCCGGCGCGCACCTTGGCGTGATCGTCCAAATCCATTTTCATGTAATTGGTCATCAGGTCATGCGCCACCGCGCCGCTGGCCGCCATGATCAACCCGCTGACGGTTCCCAGTACGGTCGTGAAGGCGATGGCCGAGATGACTGCGAACGGAACTTCACCGAAACTTTTTGCCAGCAGCGGCGCGGCCATGTTTCCGGTCGAGTCGGTCACGTCCAGCGTGCCGCTGGTCATGGCGCCAAGGCCGAGAAAAAATGTCAGCACGTAAAAGAATCCGATGCTCGCGATTCCGACCACGGTGCTTTTGCGCACAGCCGCCTGGTCTTTCACCGTGTAATACCGAATGAGGATGTGTGGGAGCGATGCGGTGCCGCAGAACAATGCGAGCATGAGCGAGAGAAAATTGATTTTGGGCCAGAGCTTTGATTTTTCGATTCCGGCATCGGAAAAAACGCTGGGTTCCTGCAGGCCCTTGAACAGCGCGCTGTTGCCAGGCACCAGCAGATCGCTTCCTGTGGTCAGCTTCTGATAGTAAACCGTCGTTGAACCCTCGGGTTCAGTGATTTTCTCGCTGCTCCATTGAACGATGACGCTCTGTTGCAGCGTGCTGAAAAAACCGAAGGGACTCAGCGGGCCGGTTTCAGATTTATTCTCGGGCAGCCTCCAGATCTGGCCGACTGAATGAAGCTTCGGCTGTTCCTCGGGCTTGCCGTTGGGATCGAGCAACTTTCCATTGATGAATGTTTTGTCTCCGCGCACCACGACGGTCTGCGTTTCGGCGTACATATCGTTCACCTTGCGCCAGACTTGAATTGCGCCCGTCTTTCGGTTCTTCAATAGGGCGTAAGGCTTGTCTTTCCATGGGCCTTCAGATGGAATCAGTTCCGAATCCGTCAAATGTATGGCTTCCGCTGGAGACATAATGCGGAAGAAATAGACGCCGCGCTCGTCCCCGGTAGACGCGCCCGTGCGCAAACCGCGGTTCAGAATCATCACCACAAGCACCGCGCAGAAAATGACAAGCAGCGAGCCTTTGATGAATTGAACATAGGTCGTTGAGACCATTCCGGCCGTGACAACGATCAGGATGACGACTACTCCGACGATCGCCACGCCGACTTCATGTGGGAAATGGAGCAGCGGCTTGATGAGCTGTCCGGCGCCGACCATCTGCGGGATGAGATAAAAAATACTGACGACCAGCGTACTGATCGCCGCCGCCAGCTTGATGCCGCGCGAATTGAAGCGGCTGTCGAGCGCATCGGCAAAAGTAAAACGCCCCAGACGTTTCAGCGGCTCGGCCACCACAAAAAGTGCCACGACCCAGCCGGCGAGATAGCCAATCGAATACAGAAAGCCGTCATATCCCGCCAGCGCGATCATGCCGCAGATGCCGAGGAACGACGCCGCCGATAGGTAGTCGCCGGCGAACGCGATACCGTTCACGAACCAGTGGATCTGGCCGTGCGCCGCGTAATAGCCCTGCGCCGATTTGGCTTTCGCGCCCAGATAAAAACTGATCGCGAGAACAATGGAGACAAAGAACAGGAAGATTGCCAGAGCCATTATTTTTTCTCAACCGGTGGTGCTTTGCACAGAACCATGTAGACCAGCGCCAGAACGACCGCGCCGGCGATGAGCCCGAAGCCGTAAAGAATCGCGAGATTGACGCCGCCGAAGGGCAAGGTGCGGATCACATTCGGAAAGAACGCATTGAGCGCCATGAATCCGGCGTAAAGCAGCAAATAGACCGCGAACAACGCCAGCCCCAGTCGCGCGTTGCGCAACACATCGGCGGCGTTTTCTTTTTCTGGTACGTGTTCGTCGGACATCGTTTCTCCTGTCGCACGGGCGTCCCGCCCGTGCTTCTCGGGCGAGACGCCCGAGAGACTATTTCGCTTTCGGGGCCCATACGTCCCAGTTCTTCGCGAACTCTTCTACGTTCTCTTTCGTCACACGCGTCAGTTTGCCGTAAACATGGTCAGACGGCGGGTTTTTGCCGTGAAGAGCTTTATCCACCAGAATTTTCACGGACTGCTCGCCCCAACCGTACAAATCCTGCGAGAGCAGCACCTGAACGCTGCCGTCGCGAACGTAGCCGAGCTGTTCGGGCAGCGCATCGCAACTCACGACTTTCACTTTGCCCGGCTCGCCCAGTGCCTTCGTTGCGCCCTGCGTGAACAGCGGCCAGCCTCCGACCAGAATCCAGCCCGTGATTTCCGGATTGGCAGTCTGGGCTTGCCCCCACGCCGCCGCCGCACCCTGGCCGGTCTCTTCGTGATAGAAAGCGCCCTGCGTCGCGCCGGCGAGCTTGATGTTTGGATATACCTTGAGCGCATCGCGGCAGGCGTTCACGCGCTTCTGCAAATTCGGCGCATTCTGATTTCCGGCGAGAATGCCCACCACGCCTTTGTCGCCCATGACTTTGATCAATTCGGCCACGAGCTGCTTGCCCAGGTCCACGTCGTCCGTTCCAAAGTAGCACATCCGCTTCGAGTTCGGGCTGTCGCTGTCGAAGCACATGATATTCACGCCCTTGCCGACCGCGGCATTGATCGGCCCGGTCAGCGTCTCACCTTCGCTGCAGGAGACTGCGATGCCTTGGCATATCGAAGCGAGCGATTCTATGTTGCGGGCCTGCTGGGCCGGGTCTTCCTGATCCGGCGTGCGCCATTCGAACTTGATGGGGATGCCTTCCGATTTGCTCAGATCGTCGCACGTTTTCTGCCCCGCCGTGCGCGCGACCTGGAACACCTGGTTTGAGTTCGCCTTCGCGACCATGCCGATGGTGATCGACTTCGGCTTGGCACCGACATCTACGTTCGTCGGTTTGGGCGTATCAACAGTACTGCCGCCGCAGCCGGCGAGAAGGAAGGATAATGACAATGCAACGAACAACACGACGCTTCGAATCATAAGTCCCCCGATTGAAAATTGGAACGCCGAGAGTATCCGCGCGCGCCGAAAAAGCCAAAATCAAAAACCGGATGTACCGCATGCTTCCAGCCTGCGAGTCTCCGTAAAAAATTGCACATTCCGCATTCAGCCGCGCAGTCGCCTATGAAATTCAACTTGTCCAAAACTGCACATCGTAACGGGCCTGTCGCGCCGAAGCCTGAAAGGCGAAGGCGGAAAAAACTTTTGCACATGTTGAGGTCGCTATGGTGCGCGGGCGTCCCGCGCCCGCCCTCGTTGTTGTTGCCCGCAAAAAATTGCACGTGTGCAGCAAACTGTCATTGTGTTGTGAAATTGCCAAATGTCCATAGTGGATCATAGCCTAATATAAGACGTATGAGACCGCTATTTCTTGCGCAAAATCTGGATAATTTGGAGGCTTTACTTCTTCCCCGCATTCTTCTCCTGCGGCACATCCACGCGCTTCTTAAACTTGCCGGTTTTGTCGAGAAAAATCACGCGGTTGGTTCCGGCACCGAAGCCGGTTTCCTGGCCGGCGATCTTCAGGATCTTGCCTTCAACCTTCCAATTAATTTCGCGAAAGGTGACATCGGTCACGCCGTTCGCCGTTTTATAAAAGAACGATCCTGTCCTTCCGCTGCCGCCTCCCTCGCCGACAAAAAAGCTGCCAGACGAGCCGTCGTTAAAGCGCTGGCCTTCGACCACGATGCGAACGTTTCCAAAATCACAGATAAACCCAATGTCGTGCCCGTAATTGCTGTAATGGACGGTTGTGCCGTCATCCGAAACTGCCGATTTAAACGGCAATTGAGCGATGTCGCGTTCTTCCGTGGTCAGCGCCGCCAGGTCCTTGGACATGTTCAGGAGGCGTACAATTGCAGTGGCACGGTTGTTTATTTCCGCGTCCTTGGTCTCTTTAAGGAGTTTCTCAAGCGGCTTGCGCGCCGGTTCGCCCAGTTTGATCAGACCCTTGCTGGCGGCCTCGCGAACCGAAAAATCTTCATCGCCGAGCTGCTTGATCAGAGTTTCAATATCGCCTGCTTTGGGTTCACCCGCGAACGCCATCCCCGCCATGGTTAGAAATGCCACGATCATCAATCGCAATAGATTCATGTTATTCACTCCTCGTTGTTCCATAGCCGAGAATTTCAATTTTCAAAAACACTCAACTCCCCAGCGCCCGCTCACGCAACCGGTTGATTCCTGCGGCGGCGACGATGACCAGGCCGATGACGAGCTTCTCGTAATTCTGATTGATCTGGAGATTAAATAGAGCATTGCCGATCTGCTGCAGAAAGAGAGCGCCGAGCAGCGCGCCGACAGCCGTGCCGCGGCCGCCGCTGAGGCTCGCTCCGCCGACCACGGCGGCGGCGATGACGTTCAGTTCGTAACCGGTGCCGTCGTTGGACGAAATCGCGCCGCGATAGGCGATATAAAGGAGGCCGGCGACGCCGCCGAGCATTCCCGCGATTGCGTAGACCAGAATCTTGACGCGCTGCACGGGCAAACCCGCCGTGCGCGCGGCTTCCTCATTTCCCCCAACAGCCAGCGCCATGCGGCCGGGGACACTGTACGAAAGAAAAATTAAACCGAGCGCCACAATCGCCAGCATGATTGGAACGTGAACGTTCAGTCCGGCGGGAAGCGATTTTTGGCCAAAGTCTTGAACATAAGCAGCGGGCAGCGAAGTCAGCGTCGTGCCTTTTGTGATCAGGAATGCGATGCAGCGAAAGATGAGCATCGTGCCGAGCGTGATCAAAAACGGCGGGCTTTTCAGCCATGTGATCAGCAAACCATTGAGCACGCCGCAAATGGTTCCCGTCGCCAGACCGGCAATGGTTCCATAAAAAATGCGCGCGCTGGCACTGGGAAGTTTGCCTTCGGCGATCCAGCGGAGTTCATCCTCGGGAAAGCGCGGTGCCTGTCCTGCGTAGGTTGTCGCCGACATGAAATACGCCGCGACGATGGCCGAAAGGCAATAGATCGAGCCAATCGACAGATCCACGCCGCCGCTGACGAGTACCAGTGTCGCGCCCACGGCCATGATGACGAAGTACGACGCTTCGCGAACGATCTGATGCAGGTTATCGGGATTCAGAAAAAGATTGCGCTCGGCCGTCGCGCCGCCGAACGCCGCGTTGCGCGAAAAAGCCGCAGTGCCAATAAACATCAGCACCATGACGATGCCCAGGCCAATTTCCGGATAGGCCAGCAGACGCTTCGACAGCGATGAATTCATGCGAGGTTTTTAATTTCTAAACGCAAAAATCAAAATGCAAAACCAACCAGCGCCAATTTTCAACACAAAGACGCAGAGAGCACAGAGGGCCACTATTAAAGCTTTTCTCTGTGGCCCTCTGTGTCCTCCGTGCCTCTGTGTTGAAATTTAATTTGTGCAAGCCAAACGCATGCGAAAATTATTTGTCGCCGCCGCCATCGAAGTCCAGCGTTTCAGGCGGCGGCGCCAATTCCAAACTCTTAATCTGCGGCAGCGATGCGCCCATGATTCCCTGCATATCGCCGTACATGCCGACGGTATTTTTTATCACCTGCTCGATTTGTTTCTGGCGCTTGGACCAGATCAAAGTCATCGCCTTCTTTTCTTTTTCCAGGTCTTCTTGCATCAGCGTGAAATATTCGACGATCGCTTCGACACGCTGGCGGAAATCATTCCCGGAAAGGTAGCCGTACAATTCCTCCATTTTTCCCTGCTTGCCGGTGTTGGCGAGTTTCGCCGTGTTGAGCATGATCAGGTTGGTGCGCAGCGCGGTGGCGAGGCCGACGGTCGACGCGTAATTGGTCAGCCACACGCCGCTGTATTGACCGATGTTGTTTATTTCCTTTGGCAACGCCGACGACATCAGCGCGGCCAGTTCAGCCTTTGCCGCGCGCTGATCTTCCTTCAATTTTGAAATCCAACCTTCGCTCCATGCTTTCGTGCGTTTCGATTCCCAGATGATCGTGCCGCAATGTTGCCCACCGGCGGTGTGTACTTTCTGCAGGACATCAGCGCCGTTGACACCTTTCGCAACCGGTTCGATCAGATCGTGCGGAAACGCATTTATCAGCAGGGATTCGAGTTCGAGTTCCAGCACTTCGCCTTGGGTCTGTTGCGAGCCCTGTTCGAGCTTGCGCTTCATGTCATCATGCTGCTTCTTTAGATCGGAGATTAGCTTTTCGTTTTCCTGTTCTTTTAAGCGGTGCGCTTCATCGGCGCTCTTCAGCGCCTGCTCCTTGATCGCCTGTCTTTCCGCGTCCAATTTGCGCGTCATTTCCAGCTCGAACGCTTGCCTCTTTTCGTCGAGCTCGCGTTGTTGTTTGCGCAGTTCCAACTCAAGCTTCTGAGCGTCCTGCAGTTTGCGCGATTTTTCTTCATTCTGATTGCGAAGGTCGTTCAGTTCGAGCGCCGCCTGTTCGTGCGCCTTTTGCTTTGCTTCATGTTCCAGTTTCGCCAAACCGGCTTTCAGCTTCAACGCGACCAGTTCATCGACAGTTTTGCGCGCGGTTTCCACTTCCTCGCTCTTCCGTTGCAACGCCAGTTTTTCCCGTGCGATCTCTTCGTCCTTCGCGCGAATCTGCTGCTCAAGCTGCAAGGCCAGCTTTTCGCGCATCGGGCGCTCGATCGCCTCGCTGAGCGGAATCTGCTTTTTGCAATGTGGACAGAGAATGATCTGCTCGGACATTGGCGATCTCCTGAAATTTCAGAATGCCAAGCTACATACAACGAGTGCATTTGCAAACATGGGCCGTATAAGAGACCATGCGGCCTGAACGAGATGCTTCATGAATGTATTGCTGAAAAATATTGCCGGCGTCTGCCGCGAACGGACACTCGAGGAAAAATGGCTGCTCGCGCCATCGTTGCGCGCCGGCAGCCAGTGGGCCGACCCAGTGTCGCGCGGCGGCCAGCCCGTTCTCAATCTGCGCGTCAAAACATTCAAAAGCATTGTCCTTGAGCTCGCGGGACCATCGCTTGCGGCTGGAGGCCTGAAATGGCTTTCGTCCACGGCCGGAGAAATTCTGGCAGACCGCGCGTGGCGCGAACTCAGCGCGAGTAAGAAAAAACTGCGCTATCTTTCGGACCTGCAGGCCAGCCGCAGCTTGCCGCGAGTTCTCTATAATACGCTGAACGCACTGCGCATGGCCGGGCTCGACCCGTCCCAGTTGCGCCCGCAAAAGTTCGATGTTCGCGAAAAGGCAGGCGACCTCTCCAGGCTTTTGGAAGCATATATTGCGCTGCTTCGAACCGAAAAGCGCGCCGATTACACTCAGGCGCTCGAACTTGCGCGCGAGCAGGTGCGCAGCGGCGCGGAAATTTTCAGCCAGATCCTTCTCGTCCCGCAAGATATCGCCGTCGCGCTGCATCCGGCTGAACGCGAATTGCTGGAAGCTATTCCAGAGACGCAGCGCATAAGTCTTGCGGTCGACGAACCCGGAACGCCGCATCCTGATGGTGCAACGAGCGACGCGGCGCTGCTGCGCTGGCTGCCGGCTCGCGGCAAGTCGCATGTGATTTCAAAACCATTGAACGACGGCACACTCGATTTCTTTCGCGCGGCCGGCGAGGTAAACGAGGTCCGCGAGGTTCTGCGCCGCTGCATCGGCCGTGGAATCAAGCTCGATCAAGTCGAGCTTCTTCACACAGACAACGAGACATATATTCCGCTGATTTTTGAAGAGGCCGAGCGTCTCGGCCTTTGGGGAGAAAGCTCCGAGCGGACGCTGCCGGTGACGTTTGCCGAAGGCGTTCCGTGCCGTTATTCGCGTCCGGGCCGCGCGCTCGCCGCGTGGCTTGCCTGGATTTCAGCGGACTATCCGCAGTCGATGCTCATGCGCATGATTCAGGATGGCTTGTTGAACATCGACGGATTCAGCAGCGATAGTTTCAACCGACTCGCCGATTTGTTGCGCCCGGTTCGGATAGTGAGCGGTGCCGCGCGTTACAAAAAACTTTTCGCGATCCATGTCAAATCTCTCGAACGAGCGAACTCCGATCCCCAGGCACAATCCCAGCGCGAGCGCGTCGAGGATACACAAAAATTGCGGGACGTTGTGCTGCGTCTGCTTGAGATATCGCCAGATTTCAGCGCGCCGGTTTCGGTGGTCCTCGATTCTTTCCAGCACATTGGGATCCTAAGCTTAGAATTCCACGTGGACAAGTTGTC
>JADMIO011298007.1_pt1 | contig 59192 bp, 42 predicted proteins | sample 8958161 | NCBI WGS metagenome assembly JADMIO01 (sample SAMN16585339, study PRJNA669376) | soil metagenome | isolation source: Crop rotation soil | place: USA: Cullars Rotation, Alabama | collected 2011 | reverse complement strand
CCGCGACTTCAAGTCACGTGAATTCCAAGCTTCGGATCCCACTGTGCTGGAAAGGGAGCTCGCGAAAACCGCCGCTTGCCCCGAGAGGCGTCCTGACTATATTCGCGCGCTCCGCCGACGAGCTTCAGGCTCGGCTGTGGTGTGGTGAGGTGGCCGAGTGGTTGAAGGCGCACGCCTGGAACGCGTGTATAGGGGAAACTCTATCGAGGGTTCGAATCCCTCTCTCACCGCCACTCAGTCAGACAACCTGGCTCCGTTGGCGCGCTAGCCGCCTAAGTCGCGGATAGTCCGGGACCTTTCCGACTTTCTACCCAACCGATCCCGGCCAAATGGCCACGCAACCGGCGAAACGGCGGCGACTTCCGACGCCCGTCTCTGGCGCGAGGCCGCCATGCACGGTTTCGCCTGTAGTCCTGTTCTTGAGCAATTTCTCGATCGATGTGATCGCCGCCAGCCGGTCCACGCGTCGAATGCTATTGAACAGACGCTGCTTTCGGCGCGGGTCGCGCCGCATGGCAGCCGCAAATAACAGGTGAAAACAGGCCCTGCTTGCGGCGAGATCAGGCCGTGCAAGTCACGAAAGCAGGACCTGAAATGCCCATTGTCAGGCGGGCTGGAAGTCGAGCATCCGCCGCTGCTCGTCCCAAGCCGTCGGTAGGTCGAGTTGAAGCAGTTGGTGCAATGTGAGGCCGCGGCTGGCGACCATTCATGATCGCGCGCTGGATGTCGGGCGCCAGGAAGGCCAACTCGACCAGCTTGCGCTGATAGGGGTCCGCGATGCCTCGACCGTCAGCGAGGTTATTTCGTCCGGAAAGCGGCGCCAGGCCGTTGGCCCGCAGGATGTCGTGGGCTCGGCGCAGGGCGTGGATCAAAGTCCGATCGGGCTGTGCGCGCCGGCTCCCATGCGCTTCGGTCAACCACACGCGACCGCCGCGGGCTTCCGGCCGGGCGGCGGGCACGATGAGGATCACGCCATCGGGCGCGGTCTCAAGGCGGTCGTTTGGGTGGATACGGTCTCGCCAGTCACGGCGATCGATGCCCGCAACTCAAGAGCCACCGCACCCGGCTGCACCTGCACCTTGAGGAGCTGAGGCGAGAGCTGATCCCACGTCGCGTTCGGCGTACCGGCTAAGGCGCGGAGCTGCGTCAGGACGAAGTCCTCGATCGCCGATGCAGCGATGCGCTGCCTCTTCTGACCCGCAACCGACCCGTTCCACTCCCTTCAATCGCCCCCTCCCGAGATAGCCATCCTATTCCGCTGCCAAGTTATCCGGGCGGCCGAGATGTCTTTGCCAATCGCTCGGGCATAAACTCGCCGACGCAATCGATTTCGTTCAGTCCTGAACAGCCGCGCGGCTCCGAGGCCGTGAAGCATCAGCTAGTCGCGGCGAAACCGCAAAGGCATGGCGTCTGGATTGCCGGTCGTCAGCCTGGCGAGATCGATCCCGCTCGCACCGAAGTATTTCAGCCGGGCCCTGACGGGAAACTTCATCCTGTGCCGGGCTGGAAGACGACCGGCCCCTTTGAATTCGGCGACTGGTCCAAGCGGTTTGATTGGGGCGGCGTCGCCGGCGACCTGACAGACATCACCACCGGCTCCATCGACTTCATGGGCCTTGGAGGTATGGCCGGGGCGCTGGTCAAAGGGCTTGGATATAAGATCGGGCCGGATGTCGTCAGAGGCATCGTCAACGGACATCATTCGTGGCCCAAGTTCATGGGTGGCCCGGCCAAGCAAAACCTGGCCCCCCTTCATAGAAGCCTTCACGTCGACCTTCATGACGGTCTCGAAGAAGCCCTCAAACAAGCCGGGTTCCCGCGTGTAGGGGACAAAGGAGGCGGCACGAGCGACTGGACGGAGTTTTTCATAACCAACCCAGACAAACGCGATGAAGCGATCGCCATCCTGCAGCGAGTGACCAGAGAGTTCGATCGCAAGAACGGGACAACAGTTTCGAAGTATGTCGAAGGCAGTTTGGCGAAGTCTCGTCCTTCAGCGCCACCGCCGCCTCCATAAGGCCGATCAGCGGCCAATCCAGGAGCGACGTTCCATCTCTCTCCGACCTTGATAGGTGTTTTTCTTTTGTTCTAGATTTGGACTCGAAAACTCAGGACCATTCTGATGTCGATCCTCAAGAAGTTATTCGGCAAATCCCCGCCGAAGCCGATTGATGACGGAGTGGTGTCGCCAAGGGTCGCCGTGACCATCGATGAGATCAAGGCGCTTGGACAGCCCTGCGTTCGTTTGACGCCTGGCGGGGCCGGTCGGTCCCGCCTTGGTGGGACTCCTGACATGGCAGGCGTCTGGCCCCGATATCAGGCAACGCGCTCTGCTGCGTGGCTCAGCTGGACCTTGCCGACGTGCGCGCGGCCGGTGGCCCAGACTGGTTGCCGAGCGCTGGCAGGCTGTCGTTCTTCTATGAGATCGAGGCGGCGACTTGGGGTCTCTATCCTAGCGACGCAGGGAGCTTCGCCGTTGTCCACGACACGGGACCTCCGACGGCCGCTATCGAGCCTGATGACCTTTCCGAAGATGCGAAGTTCTCTTCCTATCCCGTGACTTTCATCGAAGGTATTTCCTTCCCGGGCGAGCGCTTCGGGATCAACTGGAGCAGCTTCAACACCGTCTCACAGCAGGCGCTGGAGGTCGCGCTAGAAGCGCTTCATCCGCCCGATCCCATGCATCAGATCGGCGGCTATCCCTGTCCCGTTCAGAGCGACAGCATGGAGGTTGAATGCCAAGCGTTGGTTCGCGGCGGTAAGGTCGAGGACTGGCGCCTGCTTTTGCAGCTCGATACGGACGACGGCACCGGCATGATGTGGGGCGACGTGGGGGCGTTGTACTTCTGGATCCGCGAGCAGGACGCGCGCGCGGGTGACTTCTCAAAGGTCTGGATGGTGCTGCAGTGTCATTGAGGTCAGCGCGCCAAAGCCGAGGTCTGAACACTGTTGAAGTTAGGCGGAGATCAATTCGCTACTGCCGGGCTGGCGTCGCCAGCCCGCGGGTGCTGAGCTCACGGCATGAAGGTTGTTAGCTCCAACACCGAGACTGAAGTCGCCTGCCACCGCGCCAAGGATGAGGTGGAGTGGGCGCTCCGTGATCTCACAGCGAACCTAATCAGGGTCACACGCGGCGCGGGAAGGTCCCATGACATACGCCGTCAAATGGTCTTGGTCCTACAGGCGATGCAGGCTCATTGGGACGCCTGCGGGATGTGGCCCTCGTCGTACGAGCTGGACCAGATGCTTAGCATCCGCGACGACGAACGCCTCGACCGGCTCAACGACCGGGACATCGAATGGGCGTTTGCGGAATTCAAGATGGTGCGTGGCGCTCTTCAGGTGGCGGCATCGACGCTCCTTGACCAGAGCACCCAACGCGCAGCCGGTCATACCGAACTCTTCGATGGCCTTCGACAGCTCGAACGGATGCGAGAAGAAAACAGACGCGCTTTCGATGCACGGCCGAGGGCGCCGACGCTTCCAACCCCAAGTGGCAAGTCGGCAAAGAAGCCGAGGTCTTGAGCTGAGCGACAAATGACCCGTCGAAGGCCTACACCTGCGCAGCGCCGCGACCTGGAAACCCTCGCCAAGGTGCTCGTGGGAACGTGCTTCAGAAACTCCGTGCTGGAGGACTTGCACGCGGGCATCTCGCCAAGCTCCGCGACGGGCGACTACAGCGACGTCAAGGTCGTCACGCCCTACGGCGAGATCCCATGGACGCGCCTCTCGCGGATCTCTGACGAGGAAATGAAGGCGCTGATGATTGATGTGGTGGATCGCACGTACACATACCTCCGCTACCCGGAGGAACTGGCGTCACTCGGTGGCGCCGCAAAGTGGAATCGCCCTCGCCTGCATCCTGTTCTGATGTATGTCGTCCGCCGCCAGAGGGCGCGCAGACGGCGAGAGTAGAAGCCGGCTAGGGCTGATACCAACCACGCCGGTAACGTGGCTTCCGCACGACGTCCTTCACATAGGCTCCTGGTCGCCACATCCAGCCTCCTTGTCCGGGAGGTCCAGGTAGAGATTCCAGGCCGAGCTTCTGCTTGTAGTAACGCAGCATCGCTCGACGGCGCCGCTCGAACGCCGGCCGCGTCGGGTCGCCAGCCGGCACCTTTCCCTCGTACTCAAGTGGAAAGGCCATCGCGATAACGGCCGCAGTGAAGCGCTCCACGCGCCCGAGCAGCGCTTCCAGAACAGGAATCCAGATGCCTGGGCGGTCGTGCGCCGGCTCCGCCCACACCCACGCGATCTCCACCACCCTGCCGTAGTTCAGTACATCCTCCGGCAGGTCACGCCACTCGGACAGCAGGACGGACGCTGCGCGCATCATCTCGTAGGATTCGGCATCCATTGCGTCGAAGAAGTCGCGACCGTCGCCAACTGCGGCGTCGTACTCCACGAACTCCAGGGCGCCGACGAGCCGCTTGTGCTGTTCGACGAAAGCCTGGGTTTTGCGCCACCTGAGGAAGCCATCTTCGCCGCTTTCGAAGAACTCGAAGGGCCGCTCCCAGCGTCCGCGTCCAAACTTGACGGAGTAGCCCGAGAGCACTCCCGAGAGCTCATGGCGGATGGGGACGGCGTCTCGTCCTCGTCGTTCGAAGCTCGGGGGCGCTGCGTCGCGCCTGATCTTGGGAAGCGATGCCATACGTCTTAGCTGGGGGTTCGGTCCAAATGCGCTCCGCTGGAAGCTAGCCCATTCACCCACGGTGCGGAGCTCTATCCCGCGAAGGTTGAATAGAGTTAAGAACAAACAAAGAACAAAGATTTGAATATGACGCTTTTGGCGGCTGCGTACGGACGATGGCGGGCCATCATCTTCGGCGAACTCGCCCACTTAGACTGCCCCTCCGTGGGCGTCAGAGGTCTGGCGACCGGTGGCCGGCGGCCTGAGCGATCAAACCTGTAGCCTTCAGGCCAAAGCTGCCTTCGCCGCGATCGCGCAGGGTCGCGGCCTCCTGCGAGCCGGCCCATTTGAGAGACAAGTCGGAGTCTGACTGCCTCCACCGCCACGCAGTCACCCCAGTTGGGCTCTGTGGCCAGCTGACTTTCCCAAGGACCTGAATTGTCGGTCTAAAACACGGCCCATTCCGGCTGGATCGCGGCTAAGGCGCGATCTGCGTCCACATCGTCGGGCCGCCGGCCTGCCGACAGATGCGATACGACCCGCGCAACAAGGACGCTCTCCAAGATCCCGAGGAGACTCCGGGAAAGCTTGGCGCCGCCTAGGAGGGCAGCCTGGTGGCTCCCCGCCCGCGCGGCACCGCTATGCTCATTGGTTTCGGGCCGCCTTCGCTGTACATGGCCATGAAGGCCCGGCGATTGTTGCGGTGCGGATCCTTAACCAGCGCCGTCTTAGTGGAAAACACCATCGTCGGCCGGGTGGCTGTGTTATAGGCGTCCCACTTGCCCGTGATGGGGTTCGAGGGGTCGCCAGTCCTCGCGAAAGCGACCCAGGCCGAGCTGATTTCATCGCCCAGCCGGTTCTGCACCGGTCCTGCCCCGATGTACTGCTGGACCAGCAGGTTGTGATGGTTGTGGAAGGCGAAGCCCACGTCGATCGTGTGGCGAGCTTCCAGGCGTCCGCCTTGGATCGGCGTCCCCCAGGCCATGAGATACATGAACGCCGGCGCGCCCCCCTGCGCCACCTTGCGCTCGGCCTGGAAGATCGATGGCGCACGCACGCCGAGATCCGAACTGAACCGGAACAGCAGCCGACTCGGCGAGAGCCCGGGATAGGTCGCCTTGTAGGTTTCGATCACCGAGACCATCCTGTCTCCGTACGCGCCGACCAGCCGCTCCCTGAGTTCCGCATCGGTGATCCGGAAATCGTCTTCGGAGGCGCTGATGGTCGTTTCGGTTTCCGTGCTTCCGATGAGCATCGGCACGGTTTTCGACACCGCCGGGGCGTCTGGATCGAAGGGGTGGCGGGGCAGATGCACGCCGTCGACCACCGGGCCGTAGAAGGTCTGAATCTTGTTCCCGGCGTCCAGCAGCGCTTCGGCCGGAATGGACCTCAACTGGGCGGCGTCGGCTGGCGCGATGCTCAGCGAGGACAGCAGCCGCTGCGCCGCCTGCGAACCTTCTTGGGCGGTCTGTACGCGGACCATCGGGCCGCTCTGCACGATCGCCTTGTGGAAGAGACCCGCGGCGGCCGGCATAGCCATCAGGGTGCTGATCTTCATGCCGCCGCCCGACTGGCCGAACAGAGTCACGCTGCCGGGATCTCCGCCGAATGCGGCGATGTTGTCCCGCACCCATTTCAACGCCTCGACGATATCGAGCAAGCCGGCATTGCCGGCGGCCGCGAAATCGCCGCCGGTCAGGTGGGCCAGGTGCAGGAAGCCGAAGACGCCGAGACGGTGGGTCACCGTGACCACCACGACGTCGCCAAACGCGGCGAGGTTCTTGCCGTCGTACGCGACCGTGGATCCGCTGCCGCTGACGAACGCGCCGCCATGGCACCAGAACATCACCGGGCGCTTCTTACCGTCGTTGATCGCGGGCGTGTACACATTGACCGTAAGGCAGTCTTCGCTGATCTCCGGTTGGACCGCCCAGGCCGTCATGAAGCCGGCGGGTCCCCATCGCTGCATAGCAGCAGGACCGACCTTGAGTGCGTCTCGGACACCCTGCCACGGCTCCAGCGGGATCGGCGGTTTGAAGCGGTTGGCGGCGTTTTGGGGTTCGGCGTATCGCACGCCAAGGAATTCATAGACATCCCCGACGCGACGGCCGCGAAGTTTACCCTGCCGGGTGCTGACGACCTCGTTGGGTGATTGTCCAGAAGCGACGCCGGGCGCACCGATTGCGAAAGCGGTCATCGCGACCCCCGCGGCAAGAATGGAACGACGATCAACGGCAGCGATTCCTTGCGGCCAATTTGGCATTTCTCTCTCCGCACGCAGGTTGGGTTTTCGTCCAGTCCGCCAGCGTCTCGCCGAGCCCTTCGGCCCGAAGCGCCAAGGCGAGGGTGTTTCTAGTTTCGGTCCGCCAGGGCTTTTTCGATCAGCGCGCCGGAACAGGTAGGGTCTTGCTCGAGATGAGGCTGCCCGGGATTGCGCAGGGCGACGAACTGCGGTTCGGGCAAAATGCTGTTCTGTTTGGTGACGGCGGCCCGGTCCACCTTCACGCCCCGCACCCACACCGAGTCGATCAGGCGCGTGGCGCTTATATCCTTCGTGGGATCGCCGTTGATGAGGACCAGGTCGGCGCGCAGGCCAGGCCTGATGCGGCCGCGGTCCTTAATCTGATAGGCGTCCACGGAGACCGATGTGGCGGTCTTCAAGGCTTCGATGGGCGTGAAGCCGGCGTCCTCCGCGAAGATCTTCAGCTCGACGTGGAGCATGGGCGGGTAAGGAAAGCCCATGTCCGTTCCGGCAACCACCGGCGCGCCCGCGGCTTTCAGGACCTTCAGGCCGAGGACGCTGCAGGCATGGCGGGAATCGCTCACTGGCTCGCGCGTCGCCCAATGGGTCTTGAGCGCGGGCGAGTAGTAGGGGGCCCAGACCGGGTCGTCCGCCATGGCCTTGCGGTACGACACCGGAGCGTAGTTGTTGGCGTTGGTCGATTGCCATGCGTGATGCGCGACCATGAAGCGTCCGAAATCGGGATCCGGCGGATCGTAGGGCGAAAGGTGAATCAGGCCGTCAGCGCCATTGTGGACGACCAGCTTCGCGCGGGCCTGCTGCATGGTGTGGATGGCGACGACCATTCCGTGACGGTGGCCCGCCTCGACGATCCAGCGCATCACTTCTTCGCTCGGCGGGACCTCAAAGCCGAAGTGCTCCTGGAGCGTGCCGTAGCTGACCTCGGACAGATGGTTAGAGCCGTTCGCCTTCAAAGCAGCGACCATCTTCTCGGCGTCGGCGGGCGTCTTTACCTGGGCAGGTGAACCGCCGCCGAGGAAGATGTCCGCGGCGTTGGGGAACTCGCCCTTTCTCAAGCGCGTCTGAAATTTCCCGGCGGCTTCTCCGCCACCCATCTCCTGCACCGTGGTGATGCCGTATGCGGCGGCCTGTTGCAGCGCCACGGCGCCGTATTTTTCGAAACTGCCGATGAAGTGGACATGCGCATCGATCAGGCCCGGAATGAGCGTCTTGCCGGCGCCATCGATCACCTTCGCCCCGCGCGGGAATTTCAGCGCGGGGCCGACATCCACGATCTGCCCGTCGTCGAACACGACGTCTCCGGACTCGATCACCTTGTCGCCATCGAAGATGCGCACGTTGCGGATGGCCACCGGCTCGGCGAGCGCGGCGCTCCCGATGAGGCTCGCAACGGCGAGGGCGAAAATTCCCAACCGACGACGTGTGCGGCGATCGATTGATTTCATGGCTTTCCCTCTGTCCCGTATCTCAACCTTGTTTCGCAGGCGCCTCACGGGCGGTGGAAGATCGTGAGATCGCCACGGACCTGGCGCGAGCATCTCGCCGCGCATGCCGCGCGCCGCTTCTCTCGCGTACGGTTCAGCGCATGCGCGAGCTAGCGATCACCTCGGCCCGGATTCGATCGAATTCGTCCTTCGGGACCGGGACCGCGTTGGGGTCGCCGAGATGCTCGAGGCGGACGCGATGGGTCTCGCGGGCGGTGAACACGGCGATCGCGGCGACAACGCAAATGCAGAATGTGACCCCTCCGATCCTCAGCGGGATGTCGGTCGTCCCAGGCGGCGCTATGGCGACGAAGAGGGCCGGAAGAAAGCCGGACAGAGTGGTCCCGATGTTCGCGCCCAACGCCATCCCGGTGACCCGGACCCGCGTGCGGAACATCTCGGGGAAGAAGCTCGGGAAAATCGCCTGGAAACCCTGGAAGAAGATTCCCCACATGAGCAAGCACAGGACGATCGACAGCCACATATTGTGAATGCTGATTGCGTAGAGGTAGGCGAACGATGTCGCCCCCGCGGCAAGGACGCCGACGATCAGCGGCGTCCTGCGCCCGATCCTGTCCGACAGGTCGCCGATAAATGGGATCAGCATCACCGCCAGCAGATTGCCGAGAACCGGGATCCACAGATACACGGCTGGAGGGAAGCCGATGCCGTAAGCCGGCTGCACCGCGTAGGTCGCGCCGTACGCTCCCGCAATCATGGCGATGACCGCCGAGAGCGCCACCAACACCACGCGGACGAGATCGGCTGGGCTCGACCGAAGGACCTCGAGCAAGGGTGCGGCAGGAACCTTTCCCTCCGCGGCCTCGGCGGCAAAGGCGGGAGTCTCGTCGACTTTGCGCCGGATGAAGTAACCGGCAACGATGACCACGACGCTGAGCAGGAACGGGATCCGCCAGCCCCAAGCGACGAACTGATCCTGCGGCATCAATTCCGCGAGCGGCAGGAATGCGGCGGCCGCCAGGAGTTGGCCCGCTTGCACGCCTTGGAGCGTGAAGCTCGCGAAGAAGCCGCGCCGGCCAAAGGGGGCGTGCTCGAGGATCATCGAACTGGCCCCTGAGACCTCTCCAGCGACGGCGAAGCCCTGGACGAGCCTTGCGATGACAAGCAACACCGGAGCCCAGATTCCGATCTGGTCATAGGTCGGCAGGAGCCCGACCGCCATGGTCGAGAAGCCCATCAGGAACATGCAGGCGAGCAAGACCGTCTTTCGGCCGTGGGTGTCGCCCCAATGCCCCAGCGCGATAGCGCCAAGCGGCCGGGCGACATAGCCCACGCCAAAAGTCGCCATCGACGCGAAGATCGCGACGGTGGGATTCTGGGATGGAAAGAATACCTGAGGAAACACCAGCGACGCCGCCGTCGCGTAGATGAAGAAGTCATAATATTCGAGTGCTGAGCCGATCCAGCCGCTTGCAGCGGCTGTCTTCGACTGCTGCCTGCGCCGAGCCTCGCCGGTCATACTTTCCGACATACATCTTCCTTCGAAATTCGATCCGCGCTCGGGCCTGCAAAGGCCCGGTGTCTTGTGGCGCCCCAACTAGGGAGGCGTGATTTTTACCGGGTCGCCTCGGGCCTTGGAGACACTTGCCTGTCAGTGGGGAGATAGAAGAGGGCGAATGCCGTCATCAGCGGTCCCGCGCTCAGCACAGAGCTTCGGTCAAAGCGCGCTGACGCCCTTGGGACGTTCGGCATTTCCATCACCCCTTCAGGCCTCGTTCGACCCACTTCCAATTCGTATTATAGCCCGCAGCGTGCGCCGACCTTTTCGCCCACGATCCGCGGTTCGTCCTGTGTTGACACTACAGCCGGAAACTCGCGCGTGGCAAGAACACCATTCCACTTTTGAGGCGATCATAATGGATTAGCTTCGCGCAAATCCCCACGGGAGCTTGACGCTCAAGGCTCTCCACTGGAATATCGTTCCGCGCGAGGTGCGCCCTCCTTGGCGATGAAACCAGCATAGAAAGCCGGATGTTGCCGCCAATAGATTTCGAGATTGTCGAGCCTGTCTTCGCCGATTACCTCCTGGCGAATGCACCTGTGGAGAAGCTGGCCACCGGCTTTCGCTGGACCGAAGGCCCGGTCTGGTTCGCAGACGCTGGCGCCTTGCTCTTCAGCGATTTGCCGAACGACACGGTCTGGCGCTGGGTCGAGGACGGCGGCGTTTCGAAATTCCGGCAGCCGTCCGGCTTCGCCAACGGCCACACGCGAGATCTGCAAGGGCGCCTGATCACCTGTTCCCACCTTCGCCGAGCCGTGATCCGCACGGAACTCGACGGGTCCGAAACCGTCCTCGCCGAGCGCTATCAAGGCAGGCGGCTGAACTCGCCCAACGACGTCGTGGTGAAGAGCGATGGCTCGATCTGGTTCACCGATCCGCACTTCGGGATCATGCTCGACTACGAAGGCCTGCGCGCCGAGCAGGAACTGCCCTGCCACGTCTATCGCCTGGATCCTACCGACGGCGTCCTTGACCTGGTCGCGGACACCTTTGAGGGACCCAACGGGATCTGCTTCTCTCCCGATGAACGGGTGCTCTATGTCGCGGAGACCGGCCGCGTCGCCGACCGTGAGACCGACCGTCACATCCGCGCCTTCGATGTCATCGACGGCCGCCGCCTGGCTTCCGGGCGGATATTGCACAAGGTCACCGTGGGGATGGCCGACGGCTTCCGCTGCGACGAGGACGGTAATATCTGGACGAGCGCCGGCGACGGGGTTCACTGCATTTCGGCGCAGGGCCAACTGTTGGGAAAGGTGAAGGTGCCGGAGGTGGTCGCCAATCTGACGTTTGGCGGGCGCGCCCGTAGCCGACTATTCATCTGCGGCTCCACGTCCCTCTACGCCGTCTACCTCAACCGCAGAGGCGTCCAAGTTCCCTGAGCTCATTGGGGGCGTCGGCGCTCGCCCACGCTCCGGATACGTCGGGGCGGCCTGGGCGCCGGAGGTGTGGCGCGGACGACGGTGGGTAGCCGTCGGAGGTGATCGAGAATTTGCGACTGCTGCCCGGCGATCCGGCCGAAGCGCAGCAACGCCCGTTAGAATGGCAAGAGGACTGTCCAAATGCGCGCAATTGTCACCGGCGTAAGCGAGGGTATTGGTGGCGCAATCTGCCGTCAGATCGCGGATCGGCCCAACTCGGCCTTGGCGATCTGTGTCCGGGAGCGCCGATCGTCGATCGACCAACTCGCCGACGAATTGCGCGGCCAGAACTGCGACGTCCTCGTTCTCGAGGGGGACCTTCGAGATCCGGCCACGCCCGATCGCTTCGTCGCTGAAGCGGCCGAGAAATTGAACGGGCTCGACGCCGTCGTTTCCAATGCCGGCGCCGTCGATCCCGTTTCACTTGAGGCGATGTCGCTGCAAACATGGGAAGACATGTTTGCCCTTACGTGCCGCGCAAGCTGGCAGTTGGCCAAGGCGAGCTTTCCGCACCTTAAGCTTAGCCAGGGTGCGTTCGTCGCGATCGCATCGCAATCAGGCGTCCACCCGCACCGGAATACGGGCGCGTATAGCGCGGCGAAGGCTGCCCTGATCATGCTCTGCCGGCAAATGGCGCTGGAGTGGGGCGAACATGGCATTCGCGTGAACAGCGTTTCGCCGGGAATGATCATGACGCCTATGACTCAAGCCATCTACGAGGACGCAGCAGTCGCGCGGGAGCGGGAGGCTATCGTCCCGTTGCGGCGGATCGGTGAGCCTGGCGACGTGGCGCGTATCGTGGATTTCCTGCTTGGGCCGGAGAACCGCTACATCACGGGTGAGAACATCATGGCCGACGGCGGCCTGACGCTTTCCGTTCTCGACCGCATTCCTGGAATCGCTCGGCCCAGGGCCGATTGACTGTGACGGCGGCCGGACCGCGCGGCGCCGGTGCGCCTGAAAGTTAGCGGCCGCGCCAGAAGCCTGAACGACTCTGGCGCGCCGGCGCCGCCGCGAGCGGCGGCGCCGTTCAATCTCGCGACGTCAAGACGGCAGTCGCGCGCCGCCCTTTCCTCGAGGAAGCGACAGGCCCGTGGGCCTGGGCCCGCCCGCGGCGATAACGGCCCTGACCGTCTTCAGCTCGGCGCTGCTCGGATCATTGATCAGCGCGGTCTTGCTCGCGAAGACCATGGTCGGACGGGTCGTCGCGTTGTAGGGCGCCCAGGCGCCAGTGACCGGGTTCGACGGATTGCCTGTCCTTGCGAAGGCGACCCAGGCCGAGGCGATCTCATCTCCGAGCCGGTCCTGTTCCGGACCTGCGCCGATGTATTGCTGAACGAGCGGATTGTGGTGGTTGTAGAAGGCGTACCCCACTTCGATTGTGTGTCGAGCGCCCAACCGGCCGCCTTGGATCGGGGTGCCCCAGGCCATGAAGTAGACGAAAGCCGGCGCTCCGCCTTGCTGCGCCTTGCGTTCGGCCTGGGTCAGGGCATTCATGCGAGTGCCGAAATCGGAGGTGATCCGGAAGAGTAGCCGGCTCGGCGATAGCTCGGGTTCGGCCGCGCGGTAGGCCGCAATGACGGGGAGCATCTTGTCGCCGTACTCGCCGACGAGCCGATCCCGGAGGTCGGCCTCGGTGATTGCGAAATCCTCTTCCGAGGCATTGATCGCCGTTTCGCCCGCCGTGTTGCCGATGATCATCGGCACCGACTTGGAGATCGGCGGCGCATCCGGATCGAAGGGGTGCCGGGGAAGTTGCACGTCATCCACCACCGGGCCGAAATTGCCGCCGACCTTGACCGACGCTTCCAGCAAGCGCTCCGCCGGGACAGTCCGAAGCTTGTCGGCGTCGCCCGGCGCGATACCGAGCTCGGTCAGCAGCGCAGCGGCGGTCTTCGAAGCGTTTTCACGGGGCTGGGCGCGCAAAGTCGATCCGCTTTCGACGATCGCCTTGTGGAACAGGCCCGCGGCGGCCGGCATCGCCATCAGCGTGCTGACCTTCCCGCCGCCGCCAGACTGGCCGAAGATCGTCACATTACCCGGATCGCCCCCAAATGTGGCGATGTTTTCGCGCACCCACTTCAGCGCCTCGATGATGTCGAGCATGCCAACGTTGCCTGAACCCGCAAACGCACTGCCCGCCACGTCCGCCAGATGCAGGTAGCCGAAGGCGTTGAGACGGTGGGTGACGGTGACCACGACGACGTCGCCGAAGGCTGCCAGGCTCTTGCCGTCGTAGGCAGGGGTCGAGCCGCTTCCCGAAGTGAAGCCGCCGCCATGGCACCAGAACATCACAGGCCGCTTCTTGCCGTCGTTGATGGCAGGGGTGAACACATTGACGCGGAGACAGTCCTCACTGATCTCCGGTTGGATCGCCCAGCCGGCCATGAAGCCGGCCGGACCCCATCGTTGCATCGCCGCGGGACCGACGCTCACCGCATCCCGGACACCCTGCCACGGCCTCAGCGGGATGGGCGGCTTGAAGCGGTTCTCTGGCGTCTGCGGTTCGGCATATCGGACACCGAGGAACTCATAGACCTTGCCGACGCCGCGTCCGCGAAGTTGGCCTTGCCGGGTGCGGACGAGTGCATCGCCCGTCTGCCCCAACACAGCGCCCGGCGCACCTGCCGCAAACGCGGCGGCCGCAGCCCCGACCGCAAGGACGGTGCGGCGGTTCGCGCCCCCATTGGAACGTTGCATCAATTTTCTCCCCTTAGCCCGGCCCGCGAGGCCGGCATTTTGCTCCAAGCTAGAAGTTGGAACGGTATTCCACTTTGAATGAGGAAGTCAACGAAGCCGGAGCCATGGCGCCCCCTGCGTCGCCTGCGGCGTCACTCTCCGTCCGCGGGCCAGTGTTCTATTTGACCGCCGAGCGTCCGCGAGGGAGCCGCCGCGAACGAAGGCGATGCATAGTCGGCTCAAACGGGATCAGACAGCCTTAGGAGTCGACAATCCATCCGCGCTTCCTGAGCTCGTCGATGCCCCGGTTGACCTCGAGCGAAGGTTCGTCGACGCGAATGATCTCGAGCACGGCATTCTCGAAACCACAGGTAGCCTCGACAGCCCTGCCCAGTGCTTCGAAGTCGATCACCCCGGTGCCGATAGGATCATGGCCCCACTCTGCCAGCCCGGTATCGGAGATGTGGACGAATGGGACCGCCGCGCTGCCGGCCAGCAAGGCCGCGACCGGCTCCTCATTGATGAAAGCTGCGTTCGCGACATCATAAACGATCTTCAGCTTGTCATTGCCGACTTGGTCAACGATCTCCAACATCTCGGGCAGAGTGGGCGTAAAGCAGTACGGCGTGTTTTCGAGAAGAAGCCGCACCCCCGCTTGTTCGGCCCGCGGCAACAGAACCTCCAAGCTTTCGTACAGCCAGCCAAAAGTGCTTGAGAGTGGCGGCGAGATCATCGGCCGTCTCGTGCCGGGTGAGATGACCACCTCGGTGGAGCCCCAATCGAAGGCCAGATCCATTACGGCCTTGATGTGATCCGTACTTCTCCGCCTCACGTTTGCTGCGGGACTCGCCAGGTTCATGTCGTACCCGCCGGCATTGAGAGATCTCACGCTGGCCCCGTAATCTTGTAAGCGCCGTTTGGCTTCCGCCCGAGCGAACGGGGTCATCTCGTCCGGCCAGCAATGCGGTGAACTAATCGGCACCTCGAATACGCGGTGACCACTCCGGCTGAGGTCGGCAATCGCGTCGATGGCTGTTGACGCCCAGAGGTAGGAAAATGTCGTGATGATCATGACTGATCGTCCTTATCTAGAATCGTGAACCGATCGACCGCGCGTTGCCGTACGCTAGAGTCGCAGGAATTTCCGGGCGCAAAGACTTCCGGTTTGCCGTGCTTTCACCGCCGCCTATGCGGCCGAACTGGGACGACCCGGTATATGACTGAGGATCGACTTGGTGAATCCACCATCGACGCAGAGATCTTGTCCTGTGACGTAACTAGACAGCGGACCAATCAGAAACTCGATGGCGTTGGCGATGTCATTTGGCTCACCGATCCTATGGAGAGGAATGATCGCCTCACGCGCCTGCTTGATGACCGGGTCGGCGTACATCTTCGCGGACATAGGCGTATGGGTCATGCCCGGCGATACAACGTTGACACGGATGCCATCGGCCGCCCACTCGAGAGCAAGCGTCTGTGCCAGCATGGTAAGCGCCGCCTTCGTCGGGCTATACGCCCCCGATCCTTCGTGTGGCGTCTGCCCGGACATGGAGGAGGTGAAGCATGCTGCACCCCGGCTTTCCTTCAAGTACGGGTAGGCGTGTTTGGCGAGCAGCCAGGCGCCGCGAAGGTTGACGGCGAACATCCTTTCCCACTCGGCGAGGGATAGTTCGCAAATCTTCCCTGGGCTGGCGACGCCAGCGTTGGCGACGAGGGCGTCGAGACCTCCGAACGCCGCCACTGCCGCGTCCACGTAGTTGGCCGCCATGTCCACATCGCTCAGGTCCCCGGTCAAGGCGACAGCCTCTCCCCCCATCTCGCGCACCTTGCGGGCGACCTCCTCCTGAGGTTCGGAATCCTCCCGGCCACAGATTGCGATCCGCGGATGTTCGCCTCTCGCAAGCGCGGCTTCAGCTACGCGCAAGCAAGTCGCCGCACCAATTCCACGGCTGCCGCCGCTTACCAAAACCCTCATCGGTCAATCCTCATTTCACTAGCGCGCCCGACGCCTGGCCGCGGCAAATCTTCAATCCTATTCAGCATCGGGATTGCGCGCCTCGACACCGTTTGAAATCTCGATCCCACCCCGCCGAAACCCTCAATCTTGCAGGGTTGCGACCGACTGCAGGGCGCCCCCGTTAAGCGCGGACTGGTATGCCGCCTCAACGACCGCGACGGCGTGTTCTGCTTCGCGCAGGCCCACGATCGCCGCGCGTCCGCTTCGCACATCGGCCCAGCTCCGCCTCAAGAATGGCGGGTAGAATGTGTCGGTGTTGTACTCGATCGCTGAAGTCCGCCCGACGGTCTGACCGCGCTCCTTGATCGAGATCTGGTCCGCATACCCGCGCACATAAGAAGCAGCATGAGAGATCGAGAACGTGAATTCGCGCTGATCCTCGGGCGTCGATGGATAGAGGTATCCCGTCTCGATCACCCCGATCTGACCGGCCGCGTTCCGACACGTCAGAACCGCTTGCTCGTCGACTGTCACGTCAGGCCGATAGGTTCGCACTTGCGCCGAAACCTCGGTGATCGGTGCATTCGTGAGGCACGTGATCAGTTCGGCGAAATGAACGCCGAGATTCAGCATCGACCCGCCACCCGCTAGACGCTTGTCCAGCATCCATCTGCAGCCATTACGTTCGTACCGGTCTATCGGGCCGGCGATGAACCTGAACGAGAGATGTTGGAAACCTTCTGGCGAAAATCCGTTTGCGGGCGAAAGTCGCGCGCTCAGTTCGCTCATGCGCAGAATGAACGGCACGCTGACGTGGACAGCCTTCTGCTCAGCCAGGCGCCGTATCCGGCTGACCTCATGAAGATTGAGGCCGCATGGCTTCTCGATGAGAAAGGGGATGCCGCGATCGATCAGGCGCTCCGCCAAACCGGCCATTTCCGAGTGACGGCTGAACACCAGCGCAAAGTCGAAGTCTTCGTTCAGAAGGTCGTCGTTCGAGGCGTACAGTCTGCAACCGAATTCTGCCGCTAGCCTTGCTCCCGCAAAAGCCTCGCTGTCCGTGATCCCCACCACCTCGATTCCAGGATCCCGCAGCGCCGGCACATAGAGCGGAAAGTGCCAGTGGCTAACATCGAAAACCGCAACTCTCATTTCGCGCTCCAAGGGGCCGATGGGTGGCCGACCTCAATCCATGTAGGAGCCGCCGTTCACGCTTAGCGTTTCGCCAACGATGTAGCTCGCGTCATCCGAAACAAGGAAGGCGGCCGCTCGGGCGAGCTCCTTAGGATCGCCAAGCCGTCCGGCCGGAATGCGCGAAAGGGTGGTTACCTTCATATCGGCGCTCATACCGTCGGTGAGCTCGGTCGCGAAAAGGCCTGGGGCGATGGCGTTCACGTTGATCCCGAACGGCGCGGCGAAAAGCGCCAGGGATTTGGTCAGGCCGATGATGCCCGCTTTGGCCGCCGTGTAATGAGCGTTCCCGATGAAGTCGCCTCGCTTGCCGGCGACGGAGCTCACGTTCAATATTTTCCCGTAGCGTCGCTCCCGCATCGGGCCAAGGACGGCCTGGCAGCAATTGAACGATCCCGTTAGGTGGACGCCAAGCATCCGATCCCATTTCTCAGGCGTGATTTCGGGGAAGCTGACGAAGTCGCCGATCCCAGCATTGTTGACTAGGATGTCCACACGGCCGTGGTCGTTCACGGCTCGCTGGAAGGCATCCGCCACTTGGCCTGCGTCGGCGACGTCAAAGGCTAGTGCGCTGGCGGATCCGCCCTTAGCTCTGATGTTTTCAGCCCCCACTTCGGCGTGTTCGATGTCGCGGTCATTAACGATCACGAGGGCGCCGCGGGCCGCCAAGACTTCGGCGATCGCGCTCCCCAGGCCCCGCCCAGCTCCGGTGACGACAGCGATCTTCCTCGCCAGGTCTTGCCGATGTTCGTTCATGAGTGTTGGAGTCCGGATCACGGCCCACCAGCGACGGCGCCTACGACGTCGCTTAGATCGGCGAGTGGAATAGAGTTCCAGTTTTAATGACAATGGCCGTCCCGATTGTCAAATCGCAACTGGGGCGGTCTTCCGGCGCAGACCCGTCGACCGGAAAAACCGCTACGATGCGCGCTGACAAAGAGTCGGAACCCGCAGTCGACCGACGTCGATTGCGGCGCTGCGATCTCCAAAAAAAAACGACGCCGACGCGCTGAGCGTCGGCGTCCTAGTAGGCCCGGAGGAAGGGAGCGCGGCGGGCGTATCGGCTGCGCCCACCGCCTGGGGCACGCGTTAGAAGTTCTTACGGACACCCACCGAGACAACCCGTCCAATCGGGTTGCCCGAATAGATATCGTAGCCGATGGCGGTGTTGTAAAAGGGCGGCTTCTTGTCGGCGATGTTTTGCACGTCCACGTAAACCTGGGTGCCAGAAGCGAAGCCCTGCGTCTGCGGGAGTTCGTATTTGATATTCAGGTCGAACATGTTGTTGGCCGCCACCTTGTCGCCGCCGCCGGTCGGTTGCCCCAAGGTGTTACGGGTGTTCGGGATAACGGTCGTGCCGCTCCAGTTCCTGTACGACCCGGTATGCTTCCACGCGATCTGGGCGGAAAGGCCTTGCAGCCCGTCCACGCCGTCCCAAAGGAGCGCCGCACGATTGGAGAACTGGATGGAGGGGAAGGTGCCGTTGGCACCCGTGGTGTTCAGCACGCTGTAGAAGGGTGTGCCGGCGCCGATTTGCTGATCGAACTTGGTCAGGTAACTTCCCGAAACCTGGACGGTGAAATCGCCCAGTCCGGTGGGGCGACGATAGTTCACACTGTAGTCGATGCCCTGGACCCGCAGGTTCAGCAGGTTCCGCTGTTGGAAGCTGTAGAGGAAGTAGATGTTGGCCGGCAGAGCGCCCGTTTGGGGCAAGCCGACCGCGAGATCGCGGATCTGAGCGCTGGTCGCCCCGGTGGGATAGAGCGTCAGCACTTCCTTTGTCAGCGCGGGTGAGTTGACGGCGACTGTCGGGTTGCCGGAGGTGATGCCGCCGTTGATCTCGTTGTTCCAGAACGTGGCGGTGATCGCCAGTCCTTCGATCTGCTTGGGCAGGAAATCGACGCCGAAGGACCAGCTCTTCCCTGTTTGCGGGACGAGGAAGCGGTTGCCCCCCGTGATCAGGGCTCCGGTGATCCCGGTGCCCAAGACGCAGGACGTGGCCGTTGGGTTACATCCAGGAATGTTCTTCGCCTCGGGCAGCGTAGAATACGGAACGGTGAACGCGCCGAGATTGTAGTTGGTCAAACCGCTTTCGCCATTGATGCCCCACTGGCCAATCGGCTGCCCAAGCGAATTGATCATTGGCGCGGTGAAGGAGGTCGCATAGGCCCCGCGCAGCTTCAGGCCCGGCACCAACTCCCAGTTGACCCCTACCTTGGGGTTCGAGGTGCCGCCCACATCGCTGTACTTGTCGTATCGGCCCGAAAGGTTCACGTCGATCCGGTTGACGAGAAGAATGCCCATTTCCGGGCTCACGACCGGCACCTGGATTTCTGCAAAGACGGCCTTCTCGTTCCGCTTCATCTTGAGATCGAGAACGCTGGACCCTGCCGACGCGGCGCCGATACCCGACGCCTGCACACGATACAGCTTCTCGCCCCAGAGAATGTATTCTGCCCCAACGGCGAGCTTCACCGAGCCGGCGGGAAGATCGAACACTGACCCGCTGAGGACTAGGCTGTAGTCCTGGAGGGTGTGGCGCGTACGTTGCGTGGACTCACTGTCCGTCAGAGCCGCGATGACGGACGCGGGAGTGCGATTGCCGGCGATCCGGAATACATCCAGGGCGTTGGCGGTCGTGAGCGTCTGGGTCACGATCGTCGAGGTGCCAGGGACCGACGGGGTCGTCAGACTGCCGGTGCTGTTCGTGGTCCCGTTCAGGGCCAGGTTGGCGACGAAGGGGTTGAGGGCTCCGATCGACTTTGTGCCGGCCAGATCCCACCCAATCGTCGCGGACCCTGTCGCCTCCCAGTCGCCGAACAGCTTGTAGGTGACGTTCGGATGGACGGTGAAGACCTCGTTCGAAGGGATGGTCTTGGCGCCAGGACCGAGAAGGTCCGTCGCGTCCCACAGCACGGTTTCAGAGGTGGCCCCGGCCACCGGCGACTGGAAATAGGGGTTGGCGGTGGTGATGGTCGACGTGATCGTGCCGCGGGCATTCTGCTGCGATCCCCCGCTTCGCGAATAGAGGATATCCGCATTGACGGTCAGGCTGTCGCTAACCTCCTGCCGCACCTTGGCCATCAGGCTGTGACGATACTCTTCGGGGATCAGATCCGCGACGCCGGTGGCGTCGCACATCCCGGCCCCCGTGGCCGGAACCGTGCTCGTATACGGAGCAGGATAGACGGCGCCCGTGGTCGTCCGGATCGTGGCGAGGCCGCAGTTGTACGAGGATAGGTTCGTTCCGCCTTGAGCGAGATGATTTGTCAGGGTGTATGGCCGATCGCCTCGCCGTACGTTGCTGCGGAACTGATAGTTATAGGCCGCCCAGACAAAGCCACTGTCCCAGGCGTGGCCGGCGAGAGCCCCGAAGCTCCTGGTGTCATAGTGATCGCCGAAGCCCGCCTGCGCGTCCATGCGGACACCTTGGTAAGCGTTTCGCGTCACGAAATTGATGACGCCCGCGACGGCGTCGGAGCCGTAGACTGCCGAAGCGCCGTCGGCGAGCACTTCCACCCGCTGCAGCGCGATGGGCGGCACGACGTTCGGATCGACCAGGGTGTGGTTCAGGCCCATGTAAGGCAGTCGGTGGCCATCGATCACGACCAGCGTCTGGTTGGAGGCGCTTTGGCCCAGGCCATGGATAACCGGCGCCGACAGACCTGCGCCGTAGTTGGGGAACTGACCTTGCCCCGCGCCTGTCAGCCCCGACACCGCTGGAACCGTCTGCAGAATTTGCTGCCCAGTCTGCCCGGCCGTGTTCTCGATCGCTTCTCTGCCGATCGACGTGACGCTTGAGCCCACTGGCGCGACGCCGCGAAGGCTCGAGCCAGTCACTACAACTGCGTCCAGCTCACTAGCAGGCGGAGTCGTTCCCGACGCCGTCTGGGCGAGCGCCGCTCCACCGATCATCGCGGCGATGGCGGTCGCCGAGGCGCCTAGCAGCAGCCGGGCCACGCCTCGTGCGGTCTTTCCGCTGAATTCTGACATCTCATTCCCCCATGGTCTTTTTTTGCATTTGTCGGGACCGGCAGACGGCGACCCATGTCCCCCGGCGGCCTCGACCTCACAGCCTGAAGGTTGCGATGACAGCGCGCATTGGATCCGCCCAAGCACGTTGTCAGCCACCTTCCTGTGCAACGACGCGGACGGCGCAGCGACTAAAGTGGAACGCTATTCCGACTTCGTCTGCGATGTCAACGCCGCGATCCACGCTCGGTCGGTGAATTGACAAGTTGGACGACATGCGCCCACAAATGGAACATTATTCCACTATTGGCATCATAAGCGTCTTGGGGAGAAGGTCCGTGGGCGGTGCGAGAAGAGGGTTGGCTTGTCTTGTCGCGGCGCTCACGGCGCTATCGGCCTCCGTCGCTGGCGCCGGCGTGATGGTTGCCGCCAGCGGGGACCCGGTGACCATCGACACCGGCCGGGTCGCGGGGACCTTGAAGGACGACGGGGTCAGATCCTATCTGGGTATTCCGTTCGCCGCCCCCCCGCTTCGGGAGAACCGCTGGCGCGAACCGCAGCCCGTGGCGCCTTGGAATGGCGTTTACAACGCAGACTCCACGAAGCCCGAATGCGTGCAGGGCCTCCGGTCAGCCAGCATCAACAACTACTTCGGTGACGAGGTGGCCGGGGAGGATTGTCTCTACCTGAACCTATGGACGCCCGCCGGGGCCAGCCCCGGCTCGAAGCTTCCAGTCGTGGTGTATATCTACGGCGGCGGCTTCACGATCGGCTCCGCCTCGATGCCCGTGTATGCGGGAGACTCGCTTGCACGGAAAGGCGTTGTCTATGTCGCCGCCAACTACCGCGTAGGAACGTTTGGCTTCCTCGCGCACCCGGAGCTGACGGCCGAGTCTGGTCGCAACGCCAGCGGTAACTGGGGCATGCTGGACCAGATCGCAGCACTCAAATGGATTCAGCGGAATATAGCGGCCTTCGGCGGGGACCCTGCCAACGTCACGCTGGTGGGGCAGTCGGCTGGCTCGATGGCGATCAGCATGCTCCAGGCGAGCCCGTTGTCGCGCGGCCTCTTTCAGAGAGTGTTTGGAATGAGCGGGGCCGCGGTGGGCGGGGGACCGGCAGACGCCAGCGTGGCGCTCAGCGACTCCGAAGCCCAGGGGATCAAGCTGCAGCAGGCGCTGGACGTAAAGAACATCGCCGAGATGCGGATGGTGTCGTCTGACAAGGTGGAGGCTGCGGCGTTGCGGGCGCGGGTGCAGGCTCGCCCCAACGTCGACGGCTATTTTCTCCCTCGGTCAGCACGGCAGATCTTCGAGGCGGGAGAACAGAACGACGTCGCCGTGGTCACCGGCTGGACAGCCAACGACATCGGCGCGACGACGCCCTTGCTCAGCGCAAAGACCGTGGCTGAGTACAGGGATATCGCTATGAAGACCTATGGCGCTCGATCGGCGGACTTCCTGAAGGTCTGGCCGGCATCCAACGACGCCGCGGCGATCGCCCAGGCGAAACAGGTTGCGCGCAATTCGGGCTTCGGCCTGGCCGGCCGAAATTGGGCGAGACTGCAGGCAGCGACAGGCAAGCAGCCGTCCTATTTGTACCTGCACAGCCGGGTTCACCCGTTTACGCCGGGCGTGACATACACCGACTTCGATCCGGCGACGGCCGGTGCCTACCACATGGGTGAGGTGCCCTACTTCCTGGGCACTTTGGACAGCTTCAATCTGTATCGGCAGCGGCGAGACTGGACCGCGCTCGACCGGGCTCTGTCCAATCAGATGCAGGACGTCATTGTCTCGTATGCCCGGACCGGCGACCCCCGCACGCCCGCGGTGAAGTTCGTGCGGTACGATCCGAAGAATGAGCAACGCGTCGTCTTCGGAGACACCATTACGGTCGAGCGGATAAATACGCCTGGCATCGACTTCATTTTCAATTCACCGCCTAGCGCGCCTCCCGCTCCGGCTGCGCCCACCCCGACACGGCCGATGTATTAGCAATCCGACCTCGCCCTGACGCCCGCCGAGGGCCGGCAACAGGTCCACTCCAGACTCCAAAACGCTGGTTGCAGCGACGCATTAGCCCGGTATGCCCGCCGCCCTGCGATTTGATCCTATGGAATTTGGTTCCAGAATTTCGATTTGCGGCACTATCAGCGGCGCGCCATTGCCTAGCAGCGGCATTACCCGGCCCGCCGCTCACTTAAAAGTAGAACTTTGTTCCACTCTGTTGCAGTCTCTTTGACGACCCTGCGGAGCGCTCGCGCCCTACGTAAAAGGAACCAGTAGCTTGAGCAGCAACCTATCCGCAGTCGAAATTCCGGCCTTAGCGCCTCGAGACGTCGTCAACGCCTTGGCAGACGCGCGCCGCCTTGGTTCCACTGTCGAGACCCGGTGGAGTCCCGCCTCGCCGGAGGAGGCCTACGCGGCCCAGGGTGAAGTCCGGAGGGCGCTCGGTGAAGGTATCGGAGGCTGGAAGGCGGCGGGTCTCGACCCCAGCGGTATTCCGCTCCTCGCACCGATCCACATTTCAGACGTGTCCGGAAGCGGTTCTCTGGCGTGTCCCGCGGAGGGCTGGATTCTCGAGGTTGAATACGGATTCAGGCTAGGGCGCGACCTGCCGCGTAGTGCCGCTTACCACAAAGCCGAAGTGATGGACGCGGTCGACGAGGTGCACGTCTGTTTCGAGCTCTGTCGCTCAAGGTTGGCAGCGCCCTCGCCGCCCCGCCTGCTGTTCCTCGCCGACGGGCTCGCGAACGATCGGCTGGTTGTAGGAAGCGGCGTCTCGCCGCGAGACCTATCCCTCGGCCATCGCGGCGTTCGGCTGAGCATTGACGGGGAAGTGGTCAAGGAGCTGCAATCCTCAGCGGGAGATGAAGCGACCGAGGCCCTTGTATGGCTCGCACGTCAACCATTGCCCGAAGGGGGTTTGAAGGCGGGCCATATCATCATTACGGGCAGCCTGACCGGCACCACCAGGATCCGCGGCGGGCAGATCGCCGAGGCGTTGATAGAAGGAATCGGTCAGGTGCGGGTGGACGCCCTGCCCTGACTGCCCTTGAAGTTTCTACGCCCCAGCCCACTCCCAGCCGCCATCGCGACTGCGCGGCCTTTCCTCGACGACGGCCCGAGGCGGGCCGGAATCCTTTTTTGGCGGTCAAATGCGTCTAGGCGTTCGCAAGTAAGCCGCGCCTGCTGAGGTTGCGCATTAGGGCGCGCGCGCCGAACGTCCAGGGCTCCACGCAGTTGCAATAGCCCACGCGGTTCACCAGGGTCCCAAGCCCGTCCGAGTAGACGGTGACAACATCGCCCAAGGCATGGGTAAAGCCTGAACCGGGGGCGCCTCGATCCTGGGTGGGCGCGAACATGGTGCCGAGATACAGGGCCGCCCCATCCGGGTATTGATGGTGGTCGCCCATCATGGCGTCCACGAGTTCAGTGACGTCGCGGCTGATCCGAGACATTGAGCTCGCGCCCGTGATCTCGAAGCCATCTTCGCCTTCGACCCTCAGCTGGACCTCTGACGCACGGACGTCATCGAGCGAATAGGTCTCGTCAAACAGCCGCACGAACGGACCGATCGCGGCCGACGCGTTGTTGTCCTTGGCCTTGCCGAGCAGCAGCGCGCTTCTGCCCTCGAAATCGCGCAGATTCACATCGTTGCCGAGGCTCGCGCCCACGATGTCGCCGCGACTCGAAACGGCTAAGACCACTTCCGGCTCAGGATTGTTCCAGGCCGAACGCGGATGGATGCCGACATCCGCGCCAAACCCTACCGCCGACAGCGGCTGGGCCTTAGTGAACACCTCGGGATCTTCGCCGATGCCCACCTCTAGGTATTGGGACCACAGGCCTCGCGCCTTCAGTGCTTTGCGCAGACGCTCCGCGTCCGCAGATCCCGGCTTTACGGCGGAGAGATCGGCTCCGATCTCGCTGTTCAGCGCTTTGCGAATGCCTTCGGCCGCCGCGGGATCGCCGCGCGCCTGCTCCTCGACCACTCGCTCCAAAAGGCTGGCCGCGAAGGTGACCCCAGCGGCCTTGATCGCCTGCAAGTCGAACGGCGCCAACAGCCACGGCCGGTCGGCGCGGCGGTCGTGACCACTGTTGGCGACGAGCTCCTCAAGGCTTCCGATCCGCACGCCAGCCGCCCGTCGGACGCTGGCCGCCGGCGCGGAGTCGTCGAAGAGATCGGATGTGGTCGCAAAGCTCGAGCTGATGTCAAAGACGCCTTCCGAGCGGACGACGATCACCGACGGTCCGGCGGCCGCGCCCGGAAGCCAGGCGCGGCCCACAAGGCAGCCGGCCAAGCCATCAGCGGGAAGCTTGAAGCGTGCGGCGAGCGAGAGCTTCACGCTTTTGACTCACGCCACGCGTAGACACTCTGCCTCTGGGTCCCCAGGCCCGGAATGGTTAGTTCGACGACATCGCCCTCGCGGAGGTAGGTCGGGGGCTTTTGGCCCTGGCCCACGCCAGGAGGAGTGCCGGTCGGAATGACGTCCCCCGGCATGAGCGTGATGAACTCGCTGATGTAGCTCACCAGCTTACGCACCCCGAAGATCATGGTCCGAGTATTGCCGGTCTGCCGCCGCCGACCGTTAACGTCTAGCGCCATGTCCAGCGAGCCTGGATCCGGCACTTCATCTTTCGTCACGAGCCAGGGTCCGATCGGCGCGAAGGTGTCGCAGCTCTTCCCTTTGGTCCACTGGCCCCAGCGTTCGGTCTGATAGTGCCGCTCGGAGACGTCGTTCACGAGGCAGTAGCCAGCTACGTAGTCCAGGGCGTCTTCCTCGGACACGTACTGGGCCTTCTTCCCAATGACGATGCCGAGCTCGATTTCCCAATCGGTGTGCGTCGATCCGCGCGGCAGCATGATCCCATCGTTCGGGCCCGTGATCGCTGTCGTCGCCTTCATGAACAGGATCGGCTCCCCCGGAATTTGCGAATTGGTCTCGGCCGCGTGGTCCGAATAGTTGAGGCCGACACAGACAATTTTCGGGATGACCCCGACGCAGGGCCCCAGGCGGGGCTGGCCGGCCACGACCGGCAGAGTCGAAGGATCTAGCGCCGCGAGGCGTGCGAGCCCCTCCGGTGACAACACGTCGCCCGCGAGATCGGTGACGTGTCCAGACAGATCTCTGATTTGGCCTGCATCATCGAGAAGGCCCGGCTTTTCCTGGCCGGGAGGCCCATAGCGAAGAAGTTTCATCTGATCCTCTTGAATTCCGGCCGGCGCGAGCGCTGGCGCATTCACATCACCGCGCCAAGCTGCCACGGCTGGAACTCGTCATCGCCGAAGCCCAGCTCCTCGCTCTTGGTCTTTCGGCCCGAGGCCGTCGCGACAATGAGGTCGAAGATGCGCTGCCCCATGACTTCAATGGGCACACGCTCCTCGAGGATCGCGCCGCAGTCTATGTCCATATCGTCGGGCATCCGCCGGTAAAGATCACTGTTGGTCGCCAGCTTGAGGCTTGGCGCTGGCTTGCAGCCGAACACCGACCCGCGCCCGGTGGTGAAGCAAATCAGGTTCGCCCCTCCAGCCACCTGGCCGGTCGCCGACACGGGGTCATAGCCGGGTGTATCCATGAAAACGAAGCCGCGCTGTTCCACCATCTCGGCGTAACGGTAAACCGCCCGCAGCGGCGCTGTTCCGCCCTTGGCCACCGCGCCCAGCGACTTCTCGAGGATCGTGGTCAGTCCACCAGCCTTGTTCCCCGCCGAGGGGTTGTTGTCCATGGAGCCTCCGGTCTGGGCCGCGTGCCGCTCCCACCACGCGATGCGCTCCCGCAGGGCCTCGGCCACGGCCGGTGTCGCGGCCCTATGAATCAGAAGGTGTTCGGCGCCGTAGATTTCGGGCGTTTCGCTGAGAATGGCGGTACCGCCCTCGGCCACGAGCAGGTCGGCCGCCGCGCCAAGAGCTGGATTGGCGGTGATCCCAGAATAGCCGTCCGACCCGCCGCACTGCAGGCCCACCGTGAGATGTGAGACCGGGAGCGTGGAGCGGACCGCCATGTTCGCGTGGGGCAACATCGCCTTCATTCGGTCGACGCCGGCGGCGACCGCCCTCGATGTCCCTCCCGCTTCCTGGATCGAAAGCGTGTCGAAGTTATCGCTGCGGACAAGGCCCTCCGCTTCGATCAGCTGCGAGATTTGGTTCGTTTCGCAGCCAAGGCCGAGCATGAGCACGCCGGCGAAGTTCGGATGCCGGGCGTATCCGGCCAGCGTCCTGCGCAAGACGTCGATTCCCTCGCCGGACGATGCGATGGCGCAACCCCCGCTGTGCGTGATCGGCACCACCCCGTCGATGTTGGGGTAGTCGCCGAGCAGGCCCTCAAGGGCGCGCGCGATCTGGCGGGCCACTGTGGCCGAGCAGTTCACCGAGGTGACGATACCGAGGTAGTTTCGCGTGGCTGCGTTTCCGTCAGCGCGCAGGATTCCTTCGAACGTCGCCCCGGTCGGCTCGACAACGCGTTCGGTCGCGGAGCCATTTCCCTCGTGGGGGATCGCGCTGAACTCAAGATTATGTGTGTGGACGTGGGCGCCTGCGATGATCGCCTTCGTAGCCACCCCGATAACCTGGCCGTACTTGCGGACCGGCGCGCCTGCCGGGATATCTCGAAGTGCAATCTTATGGCCGGCCGACACCTGCTCTACGGTTCGGATGTTTTCGATAGGATATCCAGCTTCGAGGTTGCGCAAGGCGACCGCAACGTCGTCGCTAGGCTGGAGCCGAACGAAACTAGCGGGGGCCAGGGAGACGTTTGTAGAGGACACCGGCAGGGCCTACGGTTGGAACAACGTTCCGAGTAAAACGGCTAGGCGCCGTTGTCAAAGACCGAATCCGGTCGCCGTCATCCCTCTTGGTATCGGAGTCCTGCGGCCTCGACGTTGGCGCAGACCGACAAGGCCGAAGCGACGCAACTCTGGCTGCTGACGCCGGGTTGGTGTTCGAAAATCCGCCGACCCCCCGCGCAGGGGCCGCCAGGCAACGGATGCGAATTCAGCCAAATTGGCCATTTACAGTTGTGGAACAAGGTTCCATAAAATTCGACCAGCAAGAAACTTGAGCGCGATGGCTCGGCTTCCGCAGGGTTCGGAGCTCAGCTGATCATCGCCTTAGTCGGACACCGGAGGAATGATGCTCAATCGACGCGTTCTCATTCAAGGCGTGGCCGTGACCAGCGTTGTCGCCGGTCTTGGCCATCAAGCGATCGCGCAAGAGCTAGATAGAGGCCGGAACGACTATCCGGGCGGTTATAGGGAAAGCGTTGAACCGGTGCCTCCGGGCAAGCCGACCTTCGCAACCGTTCGTGAAGGCCGATTGGAAGGCGTCGTCGCGGCGAATGGGATCCGCTATTTCCGGGGCGTTCCCTTCGCGGCCCCGCCAGTCGGCGCCCTTCGCTTCAAGCGGGCCGCGCCGCATCCGAAATGGCGAGGCACCCGCAGGGCCGTCGACAACCCCGCTGCACCCATCCAATCGCTGGAGCGGTTGATTAACAGCAACGCCCCGGCCGACACCAAGGTCAGCGAAGACTGCCTTACCCTTAGCATCACCGCGCCAGCGACCCCGGGCCCGCATCCGGTCTACGTCTTCTTTCATGGCGGAGGCAACAGCTCCGGCTGGCAACTGGAAGACCGGGTCGATGGCGCCAGCTTCGCGCGAGACGGCGTCGTCTTTGTCACCGTCGGCTACCGCGTCGGGGTTCTTGGCTTCCTCGAGCTCGGCAAGCTCATCGGCCCCGAGTATGCGGGGAGCGGCAACAACGCCATTTGGGATCAGATCACCGCCCTGAAATGGGTGCGCGCGAACATCGCTGCCTTTGGCGGGGATCCCGAGCAGGTCACGATTGGAGGGCAGTCGGCCGGTGCGTTCGACGTGTGCGCGATGCTGGGCTCCCAGGCCAGCAGCGGACTTTACCGGGCGGCTATCTCGCAAAGCGGCGGCGATAACGTCCTGACCAAAGACCAAGCATTGGCGTCGGCTGACGCGTTAGCCGCCGCCTTCGCGAAGAAGGGCATCACGGGAAGGGACATCTTGAGGGCGCCGGTCGAGCATTTCCTCGATGGCGCGCCGGGATTCCAGAACGCCCCTTTCATCGATGGCGATCTGCTGTCTGCGAGACCGCGGGACGCCGCTGCAGCGGGCGTAAACAAGAACGTCGCGCTGCTGATTGGGTGGGACCGGGACGAGATCGCCGGAATGGGGGATAATGCTTCCGGACCGCGCTTCGAGGCGTTCAAGACCTTGAATCCCGGCCTGAGCGACGCCCAATGGAAGCGACGGTTCGGCGCCACCCGTACGTTCGGCGCGGCGAGCTGGCTTCTGGCCGATAGCCATTCATCCGCGGGCGGACCGACATATGTCTTCTACTGGACGTGGTCGCCCGCCAGCGGCAAGAACGCCGGTGTCGCTTTCCACGGGGTGGAAATGTCCTATGTCTTCGACAATGTGCAGGCTCTGAGGGCGCGCTACATCGTACCCGACGCCGCGATCCAGGCACGCGCCACGGCAATGCATGCGCTGTGGGTTAGTTTCGTCAAAGCCGGAAAGCCCAGCGCCGCCGGCGTACCGGCTTGGCCACGGTGGACGCCGTCGTCGCGCCGCTACCTGGAGATCGACGAGCGCTTTACGGTTTCCGAGTTGCCAGACGCTCATGTCGCACTGTGGCGTGGACAGCCATAACAACCGGTGCTCGCCGCAGTTCGCTGCCGTCTAGACATCGGTGGGCCAGCGCGTAGTCACCGGGTGGGCCGGCGCCCTTCGCCAATGCCGTCCGGGCCCAGCTATAGCCTTTGACACCGGTGGCGGCTCCATGTGATTTCGGAACACCGTTCCAAGAGTAAGAGATCAGCTCGGCTGGATGCGAAGCATGACAAAGTGGATGACGCCTTATCTATTGGCTGCCGCTTGCGCGTCAGCTCTGCCGCCGGCTGGCGCTCTTGCGCAACCCGCACCTGCGCCGGCTCAGTTCATTTGGCAGCCCGGTTATATCGAGCCGGGGCAGCCTCGGCCGCCATACGTTTCACCTGAAACGCCGCAGGGAACTGGCCCCTACCCCGCGATCATGGTCGCCGAGACGATCGCGCCCGGCGAAGATTTCGTGTCGTACTACCCGGCCAAAATAGCTCAGCTCGGCAATAGGAAGCTGCCGATTCTGATGTGGGCAAATGGCTCATGCCTTTATGTGGGCAACCGGACCCGCCACTTCCTGCAGGAAATTGCCTCGCACGGTTATCTTGTTCTGGCTGGCGGGCAGATGGTCCTGGATGGCGGCGAAGCCGAGACCATCGACATGTCAGTGAACATTCCTATTCCCAACCCGGATCCGCCAGCCGCGCAGACCCCCACAACGCGCGCGGCTCCGGGCACGACGCAGCAGCGTTTCGACACGCAACAGCCTGATGCGAACAGAAAGCGCGTCACGCATGAACTTCTCGACAAGGGCATCAAGTGGGCGGTTGCGGAGAACGCGCGGCCAGGCAGCAAGTTTGCTGGCAAACTGGATACCGCGAACATCGCCGTGATGGGCACGTCCTGCGGCGGCGGTGTCGCCGGCAGCTTCGCGGGTGATCCCCGGATCAAGACCATCGGTGTCTGGAATATGGGCTTCGCCACGGGCGGTGTCGGTGGGCCGGTAGATCTGCGTTCCAAGCTCAACCAGCCTTTGCTCAACCTGGTCGGCGATCCCAGGTATGACATTGGCTATTGGAACGCGATCAAAGGGTTCGAGGGCCTGCGAGCCGACAACACCAAGGCCCCCGTCTTCTACGCTTGGCGGGTCAACATGGTGCACATGAACGTGTTCCGTCAGACCAATGGCGGCGAAGTTGCTCCCATTGCGGTCGCCTGGCTCGATTGGCGCCTCAGGGGCGACCAGGCGGCGGCCAAAATGTTCGCCGGTCCAAAGTGCGGCCTGTGCACCAATACGCATTATCACGTGGACCGCCTCAACATCCGATAACCGCTCCCGCCCAGCACCCGAACTGAGTTCAACCTTGGAGGAGAGGTTCAGGATGGACCGCACGACTCTTTCGTTCGTTGGCGCAGCTTGCGTAGCTGCTGTCATGTCGAGCCAGAGCCTCGCTCAGGCCCCGCCGGCACCCACGCCATATACGCTTCAGCCGGGTTGGATCGAGCCTGGCTTGCCGCGACCGCCGTATGTACCACCCATGACCCCACAGGGGACCGGGCCTTATCCAGCAATCATGGTCGCCGAGACCGTCGCGCCTGGCGCAGATTTTGTCTCCTACTATCCCGCCGATCTCTCTCAGCTCGGCAGAAGAAAGCTCCCGATTGTCATGTGGGCCAACGGGTCGTGCCTCTATGTCGGCAACAGAACCCGCCATTACCTGCAGGAACTCGCATCGCACGGCTATTTGGTCATGGCGGGCGGGATCCTCGTGACGGATGGGGCGGAGGAAGCCGAGAACATCGACATGTCGGTGAACCCGGTGCTGACCGATCCGGATGCCCCGCGCAACCCGGCGCCCGCCGCCGCGAGGGCTGCGCCGGCCACGGCTCAGCAGCAGTTCGACATGTCGAATGACCCGACCCGAAAGCGTGTCACGCACGAGCTCCTCGATCAGGGAATCAAGTGGGTCACCGCGGAAAACAAGCGGGCAGGCAGCAAGTTTTTCGGCAAGCTCGACACCGCCAAGATCGCTGTAATGGGTACGTCCTGCGGGGGCGGCGTCGCGGGGACCTTCGCCGGCGATCCCCGGGTCAAGACCCTCGGTATTTGGAATTCGGGGTTCGGGACCAACGAAGACCTTCGCGCGAAACTGAACCAGCCTGTGCTGAACATCACCGGCGATCCGCGCTACGATCCCGCGTTTTGGGGCGCCATCAAGGGCTTTGAGGCCTTGAGAGACAACGACGCCAAAGCCCCTGTTTTCAATGCCTGGCGAGTGAACATGGTCCACATGAACACCTTTCGTCAGACCAACGGCGGCGAGGTCTCGCCAATCACAGTCGCCTGGCTTGACTGGCAATTGAAGGACGATCGGGTCGCCTCGCAATTGTTCACGGGACGCAAGTGCGGACTGTGCACCAACAGTCGCTACCACGTCCGACGCCTGAACATGGACTGAACCTCGCCGCCGCACTCGTTCCGGACCCGGCGTTCTCAACGCTGTGCAGGTCACGGCAGCGGCTGAATCAAGCTCGGGAGCCTGCAATCAAGTTTGGTCAAACAAGCAACTAGCTGCTGGTCCGTCACCAGGCGCGCACCTCGGCCCTTTCGCACCGACTCACGGAGAAATGGAATGCGCCCCTTGGTGAGATTTGCGGTCGCTCTCTGCGGCCTGGCCATTCTTGGCGCGGAAGCGTTTGCGCAGGTTCCTAGCCTGTCGCCAGCGGCGCCCGCAGCCCAGGCGCCAGCCGATGACGACGACGAGGATGGGCCTCCTCGCGTCCGTGGCGCCGGTGCGCCAGCGGAGGTGCTGCGACGCGGGAAACTTCTATATCAGCAACGGTGCGCGGGCTGTCACGAACACCCAGTGGGTCGTGTTCCGCCGCGCAGCGCGATCACGGTGAGCAGGTCGCCCGAGTATGTCTTCAGGGTGCTGACCAACGGCGCGATGATGCAACAGGCCGCCGGTCTAGCCGACGACGATAAGAAGGCGATCGCGGCCTACCTCATGGGTCGACTGCCCCTTGCGGCGGCGAGCGCCGACCCCCTCGGCAATCGCTGCCCCACGCGGCCCAAGCCGATCAACCTGAACGGCTCGAATTGGATAGGCTGGGGCGGGCGGGGCACATCCAACACTCGCTATCAGCCCAATCCCGGTCTACGCGCCCGTGACGTTCCGAAGCTCAAGCTGAAATGGGCGTTCGCCCTTCCCGGCCCCGTTTCCAGCCAAGCTACCATTGTTGGGGACCGGATATTCGTTCCCACGATGACCGGCAGCATGGTCGCGCTGGATAGACAGAGCGGTTGCACGTTGTGGGCGACAGATCTCGGCGCGCCAGTTCGAAACGCGTCCAGCGTCGCCGCGCTTCCCGGAATGAAGTTCGCTGTGCTTTCCGCGAGCAACAAGGGCGACGTGTTCGCGCTGGACGCCGACACCGGCAAGGTTCTCTGGCGCACCGTTGTGGAGGAGCACCAGTTCGTCCGAATGACGGGGTCGCCGACCCTGTACGATGGTCGCCTATATGTTCCGGTTTCAAGCTTCGAGGAAGGGGCCGATTCCTTGCCCGATTACGTCTGCTGCACCTTCCGCGGCAGTGTCGTGGTGATGGACGTCGTCACTGGTCGAGTGATCTATAAGAGTTTCATGCTCGAGCCTGCCAAGCCGCTTGCGGGCGGGGTGCAGAAAGGGCCGGCCGGCGTCGCAATATGGTCGGCGCCGACCATCGATCCGGCTCGTAAGTTGATCTATGTGGGCACCGGTAATTCCTACACGCATCCCGCGGCGCCGACGTCCGACGCGGTCGTCGCACTGGACTTGCAGTCAGGCGAAATGAAGTGGATCAGCCAAGTCACGCCCCATGACGCCGTCGGGAGCGGTTGCCCTCGAGATCAGTCTTCCTCCACCTGCGTTCCAAACCCAGGTCCCGACTACGATCTCGGCAGCTCGCCGCTGCTGATCACCTCGGCCAACGGGAAGCAAGCCTTGATCGCCACGTCAAAGAGCGGCGAAGTCATCCGAATGGACCTTGCCGATCAAGGCAAAATCCTTTGGCGCAACAAGGTCGGAAGGGGCGGCCCTCAGGGAGGCGTTCAGTGGGGTGGCGCCAGCGACGGCGAGCGAATTTACGCCTCTGTGAGCGACACCAACGGTGGCTTTGCGGCTCGTTCAGCGCCCGGCCGGCCAGGTCTGTACGCCTTGTCGCTCGATGGCGCGCTTCTTTGGAGTGTCCCATCGCCTAAGGTAGCCTGCGGCTGGGGCGCGCAGCAGTGCGTCAACGGCTACTATGCGGCGCCAATCGTCATTCCCGGCGTCGTGTTTGCCGGCTCCTTCGACGGTCGGGAGCGCGCCTATGCCGCTGAAGACGGTCGCCTCCTTTGGGAGTTCGACACCGGCCGCAACTTCGATGCCGTGAACGGAGTCCAGGCGAACGGCGGCTCGATCGACCAAGGTGGACAAACGATAGCGGGTGGCACGCTGCTGGTGATCTCCGGCGCACGCAACGGTTATCCGGGCAATGCGCTGCTGGCGTTCACCGTCGACGGCAAGTGATGGACGGCCTAGGACCTCGCTCGTCGAGGGCGGGGTACCCAACACCTTTGAGGGCCATGACGACGCAGCTCCAACGGTCGCAGCGGAGACGGCGTTGAACGACGCCGGCGCCGTGAAATTTTCGGATTCGTTTCCGCGCCTAGTCCCTTTGCAAGCTCCGCACGACCGTAGACATCGAAGCGCATAAGTCGTTTGTGGCCGGCCCGCTCACGGGATTTGATTTCGAACTGCAAGCCCGCGCCCAGCTGGTCCGGAACCGCCAGCAACGGCAGGAAGCACTACGCTTCCGGCGCATGCGGCCCGGGCGGTCGCATCAACTTTGGGGCATCGCCCGGCATGCGCCGGGCGATCCAGCTGGTCTAGATCTAGGTCACCACTTCTTAGCGAGTTGGACCGTCACAACGCGGCCGGTCGGGCTCGCCTGTTGCGGATCGTAGGCCACACCGTTGGTGTTGTTCACGTAGGGCGGGTCGGTGTCGAAGAGGTTGGTGACGTTCAGGCTTATCGTGATGTCTCGCGACCAGTATGGCCGTGACGAGCCGGTGTCATAGCTGAGTTGAGCATCGACTGTGGTGGCGGCCTTCACCCGCTCAACCGGCGTGACGGTATTGTTGCGGTAGGAGGGCGTATAGTTCAGGAACCCGGTTGCAGTGACGTCGCCGACGCGGGCGGTCGCGCGCGTTTGAGAACGCCAGCGCGTGGGCCAATTGATCGTATTCACCACGTCCACATACGGCGACGCCAGTGTATTGGCGTTGTCATACTTCGTGAAATAGGTGCCGACTTCCCCGAGTTCGAAGTTCACCGGGCCGGCGGTGAATCTATAGGTGAAGTTGAAGTCCAGCCCCTGGATCTTCGCTTTCCCGATGTTGTTGGCGCGTCCGTCCACGATCACCTTGACCGCCGTGGGATCGATCGAGCCAGGGGGCACCGTCGGTGCATTCGCCAGAACTTCAAGCACGCGCTGGAGTGAGGGGTTACGTTCAATGTAGGCCTTGTAGTAGGCCTCCTGAGTCAGCGCGACCGTGCCGGCGCCTCCGCCCGCCTGGCCGATCTTGTCGGTGTACAGCACATCGAAGAAATTGATCGAAGCTGCGAAGCCAGGGACAAACGAAGGCTGATAATCGACTCCTAGGGAGTAGGTGCGAGCCCTCTCGGGGCCGATGTTGGGGTTGCCGCCCGTGTTGATAAGGCCAGGCGTGGTGCCCGTCGGCGACGTCGGATCAGGGATCTGCTGGATCGGCGGCAAAAGGGTGCCGGTGGGATTCTTGAAGTTCAGCGCGGGCGCACGGAAGGACTTGCCGTAGCTCGCATGAACTTGGACATCGTCGACCGGACGCCAGTTGACGCCGATTTTCGGGTTCGTGGCCCTGCCGAAGTCGCTGTACTTCTCAGAACGCACGGCCAGAGAAACGTCCAGCTGGCCGACCAATGGCACGTTGGCGTCCTTGGCGACGAGCGGAACGAAGGCTTCTGCGAATACGGCGTCGACGTACCGCCAGCCGTGAATGTTGACCGTCGTTTGTGGCGTCAGCGTGGGATTATTGGAGCTGGACTGCACGAGGGACTGCGCCTCGCGCCGATGGGATATCCCCACCGCGACCTTCACCTCCCCCGCCGGGAGGGCGAACAGCGCGCCATCGGCTTGCAGGTTGATGTCGGCGAGGCGCCCGTTGGTGTAGCCTCGGCCGTCCTCTGCGAACAGCTTGGCTAGCGTCGTCGGATTGTTGCCGCCTATGCCAAAGAGGTTCAGCGCGGTGGCCGGGTTCGGGTCCCGCAGCAGCGGATTCACGTAGCCGCTGTATGTGCTGAAGAAGTTGTCGAATGTCTCTTGCTCGAACGTTTTGCTGTACGTGACGCCGAGAACTGCGCGCCAAGCCTTCGGAAGCTCAAGCTCCAGGGCGGCGTTCCCCTGATACTGGCGAGCGATGCCGCCGCGGCTGACCAGGCCCACGTCATTGAAGAAGTTGTAATTGACTGATCCCGTGGTGACGCCAGGCGTCGGCGAAACAAAGAATTGCGAATAGTTCGCAGCCGACGGATTGCTGCTCACTGTGATCGTCCCAGCAGGCACAAACCTTTGCGTCCAGTCGCGCTGAAACCAAAAGCCGTCCAAGACCAGTTTCAGCTTGTCGGTTAGGCGCTGGTTCACTGAGAAGGTGAAGTTGTTGCGCTCTTGCCTCGGGAAGACTTCCCCACGCGCGGCGCTGTCGAACCGGTTGATGATGCCGCGGCCTGCGGCGAGTTGCGCCGCCGTTAGGTTGCGACCGTCTTGGTTCGGAATTGCATAGTTCGTTCCCGCAACCGAGACGTTGCCCGGAACCGAGCTTTGGGAGCGCCTGTCCGGCCCACCGAACGGGCGCAAGTCGGACGTGTAGAACGAGCGATCATTCGCCGAGAGAGAGGTGCGAAGGTTGTGCTCGAACGTCAGAACAGTCGAACCGGAGTCCCAGCTGTAGCCGGCCACAAGACTTTCACGTGATTGCGCGAACCCGTCGGCCCCGCCGTACTGCACAGTCGTGCGGATCCCGTCGTAGTTGCGCCGCAGGATCAGGTTCACCACTCCGGCGATGGCGTCGGAACCGTAGATCGCAGAGGCGCCGTCGGCGACGATCTCGATGCGTTCGATGGCGTCGGTTGCGATGACCGTGGGGTCGGAGAACGTGCCATTATAGCCGGCGGGGGCCATGCGATGACCATTGACCAGCAACAGAGTCGCGTTCGGCCCGATGCCACGAAGATTGACGGAGGAACCGCGGGTGCGGTTTTGCTGCGCGCCTTGAATACTCCCGCGGCCGCCAGCATCGTCCGGGCCCAGAGCGCTGATTTGGGGAATCTGCCGAAGGAGTTCAGTGGTGTTGATGGCCGGAACGCGGCTGAGGTCTTCGCGAGTCAGCCCAATCAAGGCTGAACCGACCGGCGCAACGCCACGAATCTGGCTGCCGGTGACGACCACCTCTTCGATTTCCGCCGCGGCGTCCGTGGCGGGTGAGCGCTCCTGCGCTGCCGCATGCGACGGGACCGCCAATTGGCTCAGCGCGGCGCCCGCAAGCAAAGCCATGCGAAGCCCAGTGTTCCTCGTCATAGATTTCCCCCATCCATTTTTTTAGAACTCAGCCAACGCCCTCGGGGGGTGTCGGTCGTTACGGTATCTGCGGCCTGCCTCCGCTCGATCCAACCCAGGCGCCGTGCCAACTTGGCGACGACGCCCATCAGAGGCGACCCGCGCTATGGAACATTGTTCCATTCAGACGATGACGGTGAGCCGTGGGATTGTCAACCTCAGGGCACCAGCGGCGGTGTGGAGCCGCCCGGGCAGTAGCCTCTGCCTAAGGACGCATCCGCCTAACGGTGCTCGAGCAGTCGCTCTTGATGAGACCGCTGCCGCCAGCAGGCCAGTCGTAGGTGTCCCTTAATCGGCGCGAATCTCTCCGAGTCAGGCCGCGAGGTAATCTTGTATTGCCAGAAGCATGTGGAGGCTGCTTTGGCCTCAACTCACAAGAGGATGTGGTGGACATTCATCACGATCGACGCGGAACTCCGTTCCGCTCCATGCGCCGCTGAGGCGGCGCCAACGTACGAGAGCATTCGGTCAGTCCCCACGGCTTTGACAGCACCTTCGCATTGGCCGTACAGAATTTGGCGCACGGGAGCGCCTGAGGCTGCTGGAGGGATACAATAGTGACCGCGGGTATCGTGGACCGAGCCTTGGATGTCATCGAATTGCTGGTCGACCACCCCGACGGGATTCCGTTGTCGGACGTGGCGCGAACCCTCGATATGCCGAAGAGCGCCACCCATAGGGTGCTGGCGCTGCTTGTGCGCCGCGGCTACGTCGAGAAACCCGGCGATGTCGAGCGATACCGATTAAACCTCAAGCTGTCCTCACTCGGCGTTCGATATATCGCGCGAACGAACGTCCTTGAGATCTGCCAGCCGGTCCTTGACCGCCTTGCTGCGGACACCGGCGAGTTTGTTCGCATGGCGCTGTGGGATGGATCGACCTTGACTTGGGTCGCCAAGGCCCAGGGCGCGCGCTGGGGCCTTCGATACGATCCGGACATGGGGAACCCAGTGGTCCTGCACGCGACGGCGTCGGGGCGAGCCTGGCTCGGAACGCTTGATGAGGAGTCTGCCCTCAAGGTTGTTCGAGAGAAGGGCTTTAGCGTTCCGTCCCATTTCGGCGAGCAGCGCGTAAAGGATGAGAACGACCTTCTGCGCGAGCTGCGCCTGACGAAGAAGCGCGGATACGGCCTAGCGATCGAGGAAGGCGAACCCGGCGCGGCGGCCGTGGCCGAAGCTATCCCCCGGGGCGATGGGCGCCGTTCGCCGGGTACGGTCAGCGTTGCGGGTCCCGTCGTCAGGATGAGTGGAGACCGCCAGAAGGAAATCGTGCGCATGCTCGTTGCGGCCGCTGAAGAGTTGGGAGAGCTCTGGCCGATCATCCGGATGCGCCAAGGCTGGGGCGACTAGACGCCCGCAATTCACGGCCCTCCGGAAAGGTAGGGCGCTTGGTGTCACGCCGCACCTCAGACATCATAGGCGCTCGGTCCGGGCGGCGAGACCAGTCCGAGCGGACCGTGACGCGTCGCGCGATTCCAGAGCCATGTTTAGCACCTTGGTCGCAAGTCGGCGCTTTGCGCCCCGGGGCGTCAGCGCCCGGCGCCAAGCACGCCCGCACTGGAACGATCTTCCACCAATATCGGACGACCTCGTGGCCCGGCCCTGCGGGCTAGCGATTGCGTGGCGCGAGCGCCTCTACCACATTCGTTTGACGAACGATACGCGCTGGAACATAGTTCCAAAACACATGCGTAGCGGGGCTGTTTTGAGTTTTATGGGCACAGGCGCGGTCGCCATTTGGAACGACATCACGCCGGAGGGACGCGCCAATTTCTATGAATGGCACGGCCGCCAGCATATCCCGGAGCGGGTCTCCATTCCCGGCTTCCAAAGCGGGAGGCGCTACATCGCCAAACACGGCTCGCCGGAGTACTTCACGCTCTACGAGACGGATGGTCCCGAGGTTCTGCGAAGCGAGGAATACGCCCAACGCCTGAATGCGCCGACGGATTGGACCCTCAAGTCCACGTCTCACTTCCGCAACGTGGCGCGGGCCTTGGCGGAAGTCGCCTTCACGGCGGGTAGTGGCAGCGGCGGGTTGATCGCCACGTGGCGTTGCGTGGAACCTCGCCTTACCGCCAGTCAGCTCAGCGCGCACTTGGAATTCCTACCGAAGGTCAACACCTGGGAAGGCGTGGCCGGTGTCCACCTGCTGATCAGCGACTTCGACGCCAGTTCCGTGGATAACGAAGAGCGGAAACGTCGCGGCGAGCCGAACACCGTTCCCGCTTGGATCTTGATGGTCGAGGGTTGGTGCGAAGGCGACGCCTTTGAGCGGGTCTGCGAGCAGGTTACGGCTTTTCTGCAAGGCCTGGCGCCGGCCGGGGCCGGCCCCATCGAGCACGGGGTCTACGTCCTCCAATCGTCGCTGACGAAGGCGGAGCTGCAGCCTTGACGTCCTGACATTCGGCCAGCGGCCAAAGGCGGGATGGAGCGGTCGTGGCGCAGCCTTCTGGCCAGAGGACAGGCGCACGCTGTCTTCGGGGTGGAGTGCGCTTCAGACTGAAGAGCGATGCCTGACATTCGCACAGTGAAATCTGTTGAGCTTCAGCAGACCGTTCAAGGTTTAGGAACTGCAATGTCTCTCACTGGTGAACTTCTCATCGGCTCCACTTGTCGCATCGGAAGCGGGGGCAAGCTAAGAGCCGTCGACCCGTCAACGGGCGCAGAGCTGGAGACCACATTCTCCTACGCAACGGGCGCCGATGTTGAGGAGGCGTGCGAGCTGGCCCGGACGGCCTTCGATCCTTATCGAGCGTTGCCCCTGGAGCGGCGTGCTGCCTTCCTCGATGCGATCGCTCAGGCACTCCTGGACGTGGGCGACGCTCTCATCGCGCGCTGCATGGCCGAGACAGGCTTGCCTCGCGGTCGCATCGAAGGCGAGCGCAGCCGCACGGTGGGCCAGCTGCGCCTCTTCGCGGGCGTCGTTCGCGACGGTGGCTTCCTCGACGCGCGCATCGATTCAGCCATGCCCGAGCGCCAGCCCCTTCCCCGTCCCGACCTGCGGCTGAGAAACATCCCGCTTGGCCCCGTGGCCGTATTCGGCGCCAGCAACTTTCCGCTCGCCTTCTCAGTCGCCGGCGGCGACACCTCATCGGCTCTGGCGGCAGGCTGCCCGGTCGTGGTCAAGGCCCACTCCGCTCACCCTGGCACCTCCGAGCTGGTCGGCCGAGCTGTTCAATCTGCGGCGCTGGCGAGCGGAATGCCGGAGGGTGTCTTCTCGATGCTGCACGGCAAAGGGGTTGAGGTCGGCCAGGCCCTCGCCACCGACCCCCGCATCAAAGCCGTCGGCTTCACCGGATCACGCGGGGGCGGCGTCGCGCTGATGAAGGCGGCCGCCGGCCGGCGTGAGCCGATCCCGGTCTATGCGGAAATGAGCAGCATCAATCCGGTCATCCTTCTGCCTGGTGCGCTGGCCGAACGCGCGGAAGCGATCGGCAAGAACTTCGTCGCCTCGCTCACACTTGGAGCTGGGCAGTTTTGCACCAACCCCGGCCTGCTCATCGCTGTGGAGTCGGACGGCCTGGAGCGGTTCCTTGCCAGCGCCGGCGAGGCAATGGCGTCTGCCGAAGCGTCCGTGATGTTGACCCCTGGCATTCACCAGGCCTTCGCGGACGGCGTGAGCAGGCTCGCGGCTCACCCGAAAGTCCAAACGGTAGCTCGAGGGTTATCGGCAGAGGGCTTCCGCGGGACCCCAGCTTTGTTCAGCGCCACTTCGGAAGATCTGCTGGCGCACCCCGAACTGCAGGAAGAGGTCTTCGGCGCCGCCGGCGTCTTGGTCCGCTGCCGCGACGCCGCCCACGCAGCCACCATCATCGAGGCCCTCGAGGGCCAGCTCACCGTCGCGGTCCACGTCGGTGCGGGCGATACCGAGGCTTTGCGCTCCCTGTTACCGATCCTTGAGCGCAAGGCGGGCCGCGTGCTGGTCAACGGATTTGGCACCGGCGTTGAAGTCGCCCACGCCATGGTCCACGGCGGCCCGTACCCCTCCACGTCGGACGGCCGCTCCACCTCGGTGGGCTCCCTCGCCATCCGCCGGTTCCTGCGCCCGGTCTGCTACCAGGACCTGCCGGCCGATCTATTGCCCCCCGAGCTGCGAGACGCCAATCCCCTGGGCATTTGGCGTCTGATCGACGGTGCGCCCGCGGTGCCGTAGACGTCCCCACCGGATTCGCGCCTTTTTTCGCCATGCCGACTTCATGTCGTCCATTCAGCATCGGAAATGCGAGGGTAGGCCAATCGAGCGATGATCGCGATGGGCGCCGACTCCTCTTGTCGTCCCGCGGCGACCTGATGACCATCTGATGAAATCTCGGATCGTCGTCAGCCGGGAGCTCACGCCGGCGGTGATGTCGCGGATCACCCGCGAGTTTGACGCTGAATTGCCGCCGCCCGAGGTCATGTCGCCGAACGCCATTATGGAGGCGCTGTACGCCACCGGCGCCATGGGCTTGGTGTTTGACGGCAGGACGCGATTCGATGCCGCGTTTGTCCAGGCGCTGCCGCCGACCCTGAAGGTCGCTGCAACGTTTTCCGTGGGAGTCGACCACGTGGACCTGGCCGCCGTCCGGGCAAAGGGCCTCGTGTTGACCAACACGCCTGCCGTTCCAGACGCTTCAGTGGCGGACTTCGCGTTTCTGCTGATGCTCGCCGCCGCGCGCAGGCTGGCCGAGTACGACGCCACCGTGCGGTCGGGCCAATGGAGGCGGATATTCGCCCATGCGGAGTGCCTCGGTAGCGACCTTGCCGGCAAGACCCTCGGCATCCTCGGCATGGGGCGGATCGGTCAGGCGCTCGCGCATCGCGCCCGGGCCTTTGGCATGGAGGTCGCCTACCACAACCGAACGCGGCTCGCTCCCGTGGATGAGCAGGGAGCCATCTATTGCAGATTCCTGGACGAATTGCTGCCGATAGCCCAGGTTCTCAGCCTCCATGCCCCACTGACAAGCCAGACCGCCAAGCTCCTAAACGCCAGGACGATCGGCCGACTTCCTGATGGTGCCATCGTGGTCAACACTGCGCGCGGCGGGCTGATCGACGACGAGGCGCTGATCGCGGCGTTGCGATCAGGAAAGCTCCGCGCTGCGGGCCTGGACGTGTTCGAAGGCGAGCCGCACCTTGACCCCCGCTACGTCACACTGCCGAACGTCACCCTCGCGCCGCACATGGCTAGCGCCACCGAAGAGACCCGTACGGCCATGGGCATGCTCTGCCTGGACAACATCGCCGCGGTAGCGGCGGGGCGACCGGCTCTCACAGAGGTCCGGATGACCTCCATACCTCAACCTCCGCTTTCGACACCAAGCCGCCGTTAGCTGTCCGCCATGAGCGGACCTTGCCGGCTTGACCGGAATACCCCGCCAAGATTTCCTCATGTCCATGGACATCATCCACGGGCCCGTGGAGATAAATTGCGGTCTGACTGCCACCACCGCCATCGTCCGTGCGCGGAACTCCGGTTAGACCCGCTCGATGATGATCGCCGGCGCCATGCCGCCGGCGGCGCACATGGTGACGAGGCCGCGCCTCAGATCGCGGCGTTCCAGTTCGTCGAGGATCGTGCCGATCAGGATCGAGCCCGTCGCGCCGATGGGGTGGCCCAGCGCCATGGCGCCGCCGTTGACGTTGACCTTGTCCCGGTCGAGCGCGAGATCGCGGATGAACTTCTCGGCGACGACCGCGAAGGCTTCGTTGATCTCCCACAGGTCGATGTCGTCGGGCGTCAGGCCGGCCTTCTTGAGCACCTTCTTCGCCGCCGGGACGGGCGCGTTCAGCATCAGGGTCGGGCTGTCGCCGACATTGGCCATGGCGACGACGCGGGCGCGGGCCTTCAGGCCGTTCTTCGCGGCATACTCGGGCGAGGCCAGCAGCACGGCGGCCGCGCCGTCGACGACGCCCGAGGAATTGCCGGCATGGTGGAAGTGCCGGATCTTCAGGTCCGGATAGACCTGGTTGATGAGCCCCGCCAGGGTCGTGCCGTTCGCATCCATCGGCATGTTGGCCATGGCCTCGAATGACGGTTTCAGGGCGGCCAGCCCCTCCAGGGTCGTCTGCGGCCGCGGGAACTCCTCGCGGTCGAGGGCCAGCGTCCCGTCCTCGCGGTAGACCGGAACCAGCGCGCGGTCGAACCGGCCCTCACGGATGGCGACGTCCGCGCGCTGCTGGCTGACGTAGGCCAGCTCGTCCAGCGCCTCGCGCGAAATGCCTTCAAGGGTGGCGATGGCGTCGGCGCAGACGCCCTGGTGGCTCTGCGGATGCTTGGCGCGCAGGCGGGTGTTGCCGCTGTCGAGCAGGGGCGGACCGCCGTCCGGACCCTGCATGGACGCCGTGGCGGCCGTGTAGCTCATCATCTCCGTGCCGCCGGCGATCACCAGGTCCTCCATGCCGGCCATGACCTGGGCCGCGGCCATGTTGACCGCCGTGATGCCCGACCCGCAGAAGCGGTCCAGCGTCACGCCCGAGGCGCGGGTGTCGAACCCGGCGTCCAGCAACGCCATACGGCCCATGTCGCCGCCTTGCTTGCCGCGCTGGGACGAGGTTCCCCAGATGACGTCCTCGACGTCTTCGGTCTTCAGATGGTTGCGTTCGGCGATCGCCTTGAGGACCGCCGCGGCGAGGTGCTGCGGGTGATGCTCGGCAAGCGCCCCCTTGCCGACTTTGCCGATGCCGCGCGGGGTCCGGCAGGCGTCGATGATCAGGGCCTCAGGCATGGTCGCGTCCTCGGGCAGGATAGAGCTTGGGCGAGCCAAGCACAGCTTCCCGAACGTGAGCCAATGACGAAAACGTAGCCCCCCAGTGGCTACTTCAGCGGCCGGATCTTGATGTTGCGGTAGGCCACGGCGTCGCCGTGGTTCTGCAGGGCGATATGTCCGGTGGGCGAGACGCCGAACTGCGGCCAGGCCTTGAATTTCGTCGAGGCGACCTTGGCCTTGAACTCGGCCGAGTTCAGGTCGTAGGCTGCGACCTTCATGCCGTTCAGCCAGTGCTCGGCCTTGCCGCCCTTGATGACCAGGCGGCTGTGGTTGAACTCGCCGACCGGCCTGGTCATGTCCATCGACGGCGCATAGAGGCCGAAGAGGCCGCCGGCCCGCTCCAGCGGCGGCTCGCCGCGCGAATTGTCCAGCACCTGGTATTCCGGCCCGCTCTGGTAGGTCTGGTCGCCGTCCTCGGTGACGTGGAACATGACGCCGGAGTTGCCCTTCGGGCTGATCTTCCAGTCGAAGACAAGCTCGAAGTCGCCGAACGTCTCCTTGGTCATGATGTCCTTCGAGACCTTCGGATCGGGGCTCAACATCCCGCCCTTGGCCGTCCAGCCGGCGTCGGGCGCGGGCGCCTTGAAGCCGCGCCAGCCCGCTGTCGACTTGCCGTCGAACAGCAGCTTCCAGCCGGCGGCCTTCTCCGCGGCGGTGAGCGCGTTGTCGGCGGCGGACGCCTGTCCGGCCAGCGCCGTCGCCAGGACGATCCCGATCATCGCTGCCCTCATGACGGTTCCTCTCAAAGCCCCAGCGCCTTCAGACGCGTCGCCAGTACGGCCTTCACCTCGGCCGACGGACCGGGGTCGGCGGCGCGCGCCTCGTTGCCGATGAAGCCGATGTCCTTGAACCCGGCCTCGGTCGTGTAATAGGCGCCGATCGCCAGCGCCCTGAAGCGCTTGAAGAAGGCGCTCGTCCTTTCGTCGCCTGACTTGGGCAGCGCCGCCAGCGCGGCGGTGCGCGCCGACTCATCGCCGCGTATGAGTCTCGGAGCCAGCGCCTTCAGCCCGTCGCGGATGATGGGGCGATCCTTCTCCTGGTCGGGATAGGGCGCGCTCACCCACTCGTCGATGAAGTCGGGAACGCCCAGGGCGCTCGCCGACGGGGCCGCGCCGCTGGCCGGCAGGATGAAGTCGCAGAGGATCGCGGCGGCCTGCAACTCGTCGTCGGACAGCAGGCGCGGCCACGGCGCGGGCTCTGGCTTCGCAAGCTTCGGATCGGTGCCGTAGCCCTTGGCCTTCGGCCGGACGAGCTTGTCCTTGAAGACGATCGCGCCACCGCCCGCAGCGGCCGCCGCGCCGACCCAAATCAGCGCCGTTCGGCGGTCGATCTTGCGCGTGTAGGGTTTCGGTTCGTCGCTCACAGCTCACCCCGCTTGGCCAGCTGCGCCAGGTGGTCGCTCGACCGCCACGCCAGCGCCAGGATCGACAGCGTCGGGTTCTTGTCGGGACTGGAGACCAGCACCGCCCCGTCCGTGACGAAGAGGTTCGGCACCGCCCAGGCCTGGCCGAACGCGTTGACCACCGAGTCCTTGTCGGAGGCGCCCATGCGCGCGGTGCCCACCTCGTGGATCATCTCGCCGCCCTTGGAGATCGCCTTGCGGCCATCGCGCTCGATCTTGCTGATCGGCTTGCCGCCCAGGCGGTCGATGACCTCCAGGAAGGTCGTGACCATGTGCCCGGCCTGGCGTGTCTCGGCCTCGCCCCATTTCCAATGGAAGCGCAGGACGGGTATGCCCCACTTGTCCTTCGTCGTCGGATCGAGCTCGCAGTAGCAGTCGTCGTTGGGGATCATCTCGCCCCGGCCGTTGAAGCTGATGACGCTGCCGTAGCGCTGGCGCAGGCGGGCCCGCAGCTCGTCGCCGACGCTGACGTCGTCCTCGCCGACGAGGCGGGCGACGCTCATCGACGGCATGCCGCGCCCGCCGCCGATCTCGATGTGGTAGCCGCGCGGGAAGCCCAGCTCCTTGTGCCGGTCGTAGCCCCACCACGGCACGTAGGTGTGTTCGACGCTCATGCCGTCGTCGTTGGTGGGGGGAAGGGCCTCCATCGCGGGGAACTGGCCGGTGACGTTGAGGCCCACCGTGTCCATCAGGTAGCGGCCGACCATGCCATGGGTGTTGCAGAGGCCGTCCGGGAACTTCGCGCTCTTCGAGTTCAGCAGGATGCGCGCCGTCTCGCCCGAACCTGCCGCCAGCACGACGGACTTGCCCGTCACCGAGTGGTGCTCGCCGGTGACGCGGTCGACGTAGCTGACCCCCTTGGCCTTGCCGGCGCTGTCGAGGTCGACCTGGTAGACCAGCGCGTTCGTCAGGATGGTCAGGTTCTTCGTGGCCATCGCCGGCGGGATCAGCACCGTCGTCGACTGGAAGTTCGCCCCGATCGCACAACCGCGGCCGCAGGGCGTGGCGAAGACGCAGGTGTTGCGGCCTTCCATCGCCTGGGTGACCACCGCGCCGTGCATCGGCACGACCGGGATGCCCATGGCCTCGAAGCCCTTGGCGTAGAACATCTCGAAGGCGCGTGGCGGCGGGCTCTCCATCAGGCAGCCCGGCGGCGAATCCGGCGTGTTGGTGAGCCCCCGCGGCGGGGCGGCGCCCGTGACCCCGATCAGCTTCTCGGTCCTGTCGTACCAGGGCGCGAGCTCGTCATAGGTGATCGGCCAGTCGTAGCCGAGCCCGTCGCGGCTGCGCGGCTTGAAGTCGAGCTCGCCGAACCGCAGCGAGATGCGACCCCAGTGGTTCGTCCGCCCGCCCAGCATGCGCGGCCGCCACCAGATGAAGGGGTCGGAGCCCTCGGCCACCGTGTAGGGCTCGTTCGGCACTTCCCAGCCGCCGTCGACGGTGGCGTCGTAGAAGCCGAACGGCTTGTCCGGCGTCGAGACCCCGCGCAGCGGCGCCTCGGCGGGGATGTTGTACATCGGGGTCTCGGTGAGCGGATCGTAGTTCCGGCCGGCCTCCAGCATCAGCACCTTCAGGCCCGACCTGGTCAGGTGGTAGGCGCTCATCCCGCCGCCGGCCCCGGAGCCGACAACGATCACGTCATAAGCCTCGGCCGCCACGATTCACGCCCCCGTCGCAACGCATCTGCGGACGCACGTTGGCCCAGACCGGAGACGCCGCCAAGGCGCTAAAAAATGGCCCGGAGACAGAGCTGTCGCCGGGCCGCAAGGAAGGATCGGGGGGACGTCTAGAGCTTGACCCGCACGGCGACGCTGTAGCGTCGTTCCGACAGCGAATAGCTGTTCAGCGCCGTCGAGCTGGAGCCGCTGTATTCCACGGTCGCGGAATCCTCGGGGATCAGGTTCTGCGCCTGGAATTGCACCGCCACGCGGTCGCTGATGTCGTAGCCGAACTGGGCGTCCAGCTGCGATCGCGAACCGATGAAGCTGGGGCGGCCTTCCGAGAACTCGAACAGCGCCTTGTCGCGGTAGTTGTAGGCGAGGCGCGCCGAGAACGGCCCCTTCTCGTAGAGGCCCACGAGGTTGTAGCTGCTCTTCGACACCGCCACGAGCGGGAAGCCGAGGTTATCCTCGGAGTCCGAGTAGGTGTAGTTGGCGATGAAGCCGAACCCGTCCAGCGGCGCGGGCAGGAAGTCGAGGAACTGCTGCACGCCGACCTCGAAGCCCTTGATCTTGGCCTTGGCGATGTTGAACGGCCGCGTCGTCGGGATCGGGAACGCCGGTCCGCCCGGGAAGGTTTCCTGCACCGTGGCCGTGGCGATGAAGTCGTCCACCGACTTGTAGAACACCGCGCCCGAGATCAGCGAACTACGGCCCGTATAGTACTCGAACGAGACGTCGGCCTGGGTGGAGATCGGCGGCTTCAGCGACGCGTTGCCACCGGACACGGTCAGGTTGGTCTGGTTGAAGAAGGTCGACGGCGCGAGGTCGGCGACGCCGGCCCGCTGCAGCGTCCGCGAGGCCGAGAGACGCACCAGGAAATCCCCGGTGACGTTGAACACCACGTTGGCGCTCGGCAGGACGTTGGTGAAGCTGTTGTGGTCGGTCACCGGCGTGAACGTCGTGACCGTGCCCACCGTCGTCTGCTGGAAGCTGTCCACCGACAGGTCGGTCTTGACGATCCGCACCCCGGCGTTGGCCTTCACCGGCATGCCGGAGATCTCGCCCTTGGCCGCGAGCATCACGTAGCCGGCCAGCGTCTCTTCGCTGAAGTCGTAGTCGCGCTGGACGTTGGGCAGCAACGTCGAGCGGTCGCTGGCGTCGGGGTTCGGCTGCGCGGCCTGGGCGGTCGTGAAGACGTACTGGTAGGTCGGCAGCGTCGTCAGGAACACCCGCGGGAAGGTCCCACCGATGTCGCCGTTGAAGGAGGTCGCTGTCAGTCCGACCTTCGAGGGGATGATCTCGTCGCGCGGCCGGGTGATCTGGCTGCGGTAGGCGTTGGAGCGCGCCCCCAAGTCGGTGTAGCGGGCGCCGGCGCTGACGGTGATCGCGTCGTTCAGCTCGTAGTCGACGTCGAGCTTGGCGGTCCATTCGTCCAGCTTGCCCAGCAGCCGGTTGCTGCGCACGCCGTTGGACGCGAGGTTGTAGTTGGCGGCGTTGGTCAGGTCGTAGGGCGTGGTCGCCGTGCCCAGCGTCAGGCTGGGGATGGTGTTGTTGCGGAAGTCGAAGAAGCCCGGCACGGCGGCCGCGCCCTGCAGAGTGATGATCTGGATCGTCTGATCGATCGTGCCCTTGCTGTAGTAGGCGTCGCCGACGACCTTGAGCGGCCCGTTGTCGTATTCGCCGTTCACCGCGTAGAGGAAGCTCTCGGTCGGCTCGTTGCGGATCTGGCCGGCGGTGTTCAGCGTGCCGCTGGCGTTGCCGGCGACGACGAAGCCGTTCTCGACGACCGCATTGGTGACCGGGTTGGCGGTGGTCGGCAGGCGCCACGACAGGAAGTCCTGGTGGCGGCCGGTGACCAGCTTGGAATAGAGCGCCTCGCCGGTCAGGGTGAAGTTCGGCGTCACCTCGAACTGCACGGCGCCGTTCAGGCCGCGCCGCGAGCGGTCGACGACGAAGTTCTCGTACTGCAGCAGCACCGGCGTCTGCTGGACGATCGTCGCGCCATTGGCCGTGTAGTTGCGGTTGAGGAAATTGTTCCGTTCGAACGCCTGGATGGTCGAGGTGCGCTTCTGGTACTCGGCCGAGATCAGGACCCCCATCCGACCGTCGAAGAACCGCCTGGAGACGAGGCCCGTGAAGCCCGGCTCGAACTTGTCGGAGACATCCGAATAGGTGCCCTGCGCCCGCAGCGAGAGTTTGTCGGCCTTGAAGTCGAAGGGCTTCGGCGTGACCAGGTTGACCGTGCCGCCCAGGCCGCCCTCGGCGTCGCTGGCCAGCGGCGTCTTGCGCACCTCCAGCTTGCCGAACAGGCTCGAGGGCACCGAGTCCAGGCCGGAGGAGCGGCCCAGCTGTTCGTTCTCGGGCGGCGACAGCCGGGCGGAGAAGCCCAGCAGGGTGCGGCCATCGACCTCGACGCGGACCTGCTGCAGGCCGCGCACGGACACGGACTGGCCCTCGCCGAACACCCGGGTGATCTGCACGCCGGTGACCCGTTGCAGCGCCTCGGCGACGTTGGCGTCCGGCAGCTTGCCGACGTCCTCGGCGGTGATGACGTCCATCACCTGCGGGGCGTCCCTCTTGAGCTCGGCCGCCTTCTGAAGCGAGGCGCGGATGCCGGTGACGATCACCTCGTCCAGCTCGTCCGACTTGGGCGCCTCCTGGGCCTGGGCGGCGCTCGCCAGGCAGAGCGCGGCCACGCCCATCAGCAGTGAAATCTTGCGCTTCATCGCATCCCTCCCCGTCGCCCTTGTCATTGATCGGACGCCGGGATCGGTCCCGGGCCGGCTTGGGCGCTGAAGCTTCCGACGCGGTAGGACCGCGCTCCCTCAACGGGCGCGGCGGATTTCAGGCGATCGGCGCGCAGGACCCGCGCACGACCAGCTCCGGCTGGCCGACGAAGCCGTCTTCCGCCGGCCCGACGAGGCGGCGGGCGGCCAGCGCCGCGGCCTCGTAGATCGGCATCCGCACGGTGCTCAGTTGCGGATAGGTGAGCCTGGCGATGGAGAGGTCGTCGAAGCCGATCAGACTGAGGTCGCGGGGGATCGAGAGGCCGCGCCGCAGCGCCGTCTGCAAGGCGCCCGCCGCCATCTCGTCATTGCTCGCGAACACGCCCGTCGGCGGCCGGTCCAGCGCCAGCAGCGTCTCGGCCGCCGCCTGTCCCGACGCGAAGGTGTAGGCGCCCGGCACGAAGAGGACGTCGCCCGGGTCGACGCCGTGTTCGATGAGGGCGTCCTCGAAGCCCGCCCGCCGCTCGCCGCTGGAGCCGAAACTGCCCGGCCCGCAGATCATCGCCAGCCGCCGGTGGCCGAGGTCCAGCAGCTTGCGCCCGGCCAGACGCGCCCCCAGCCGGTCGGCGTTTCGCACGGTCTGCTCCGGATGCGCCGACGGCGTCGCCGCCAGCCGCATGTGACGGCAGCCCAGCGCGTCGAGTTTCGCGGGCAGCCGCGGATCGTCCGAAAACGGCGGGATCAGGATGACCCCGAACAGCTTCAGCCGTCCGACCAGGTCCTGCAGATGCTCCAGCAGGTCCGGCGCGTCGGCCGGGCAGGCGTGCAGCAGCAGGGTGTGGTCGGAGCCTCGCAGGCCAGCCAGCACGCCTTCCTGCACCCGCATCACATATTCGGGGTTGGGATTGTCGATCAGCAGAGCGACCCGGCGCGAGCGGCCCACGCTCAGGGTCTGGGCGTCCGGCGTCGGCGCATAGCGCAGATCGGCGATGGTCGCCTCGATCCGACGACGCACGTCGGCGTTCACCTCGGCGAACAGGCCCTTCGTGACTCGCGTCACGGCGCGGCTCGATACGCCCGCGTGCCGCGCCACGTCGTGGATCGTCGCCCGCTTGACGGGACTAGTCATAGGTCAGCGTCCAGCTCAGCTCGAACGGCGCGCTGACCGTCCGCGCGCCGATCCGGCAGGTGACGACGCTGCGCATCGCCTGCTCCGGCGCGCGGAAGGCGGGATCGCCGTTCGTAGCGCGCGCGTCGCAGGCGTCGAAGCCCTTGGCCGCGAAGGTCCGCACGCCCGGCCCCGCGTAGCGGAACATTGCGCCCCTCTTCGCTGGCGGCTCATCGAAAGCCGCGAACTGCAGCGCGATCCCGGCCAGCGCCAGCGGCGCGGCCGGCCGGTAGGTGTCGATCCGGGTGATCTTGCCGGGCGCGAATTCGTACCGCGTCTCCGCCGTCAGCCGTGCGTCCGGCCGGGGCTTGCGGTCGCCCAGGCGGTCCATGGCGGTCGCCCGATAAGCGACGCCCGTCCGCCCCTTGCCCTCGGCGACCTTCACGTCGGCGATGTAGGCCAGGGGCGCCAGCACCGCGCCGTCGGCCAGGGTGATGTGCGGAACCAGCAGCGGCGCGACGCCGTCGGCCACGCCTTCCAGCATCCCGGGCGAGTAGGGGATCGGCGCGTAGGGGCTGTTCATGTGCTGGCTCGTCCCGCCGTTGATCAGCGGCAGGCCGATCACCCGGCCCCGGTCGCGCAGGGTGACGAGGACGCGGTCGTGATCGCCCTTGGCGAACCAGGTCACGGCGCGCGTCGGAAGGCGATCGAGGCCGCGCGTCCAGTCGGCGGGCGGCGCCTTGTCGTAGCCCAGCCGCCGCCAGGCGGCGGCGGTGTAGCCGTACTGATGGGCCAGCGACAGGTTCTCGCCGAGGATGCGAAACTTGCCTCGGTAGGCGTCCGTCCGCCGCCCGCCGTCCCACAGGTTCACCGACCCCGTTTTCGGATCGAGCCAGATATCGGCGTAACGCTGGGCCGCCCGCGCCGCATAGGCATAGGCGAGGTCGCGTTCGGCCGGCGTCAGCAGGCCAAGGTCGGCGGCCGACGTCAGCACCTCGATGATCGACGTCTCGCTGTAGGGGCCCAGGCTGCGGCCGTATTCGAACCCGCGGCCCTCGGCGTTCAGCCGCATCAGCATCACGTCCGCCGACTTGCGCAGCCAGGCCTTCACCTCGGCCGGCGGTTCGCCGCCGGTCTCCAGGAAGCGCCGGGCGATCTCGCCGGCCAGCAGGACGCTGTAGCGGTCGAAGCGCCCCTCCCCGTCAGTCTCGTCGGCGAAGCCGTAGGGGCCGGAATATTCCCGGTAATGCTGCAGCATCGCCGCCAGCAATCGTTCCGATCCCGAGGCGTCCTCCCAGCCCAGCTTGTGGCGCAGGCGGGCGATGGCGAAGGCCACGCAGTAGTAGTTGTTGGGGTGCTCGATCAGCGTGAAGGTCGTGGTGTCGACGAACGTCCGCCAGTCCAGCCGCACCTTCAGCTTCGCCAGGGTCAACGGATCGACGGCCTCGGCCAGCTTGCCCCGCGCCTGCAGAGCGTCCAGCGCCGACAGGTAGTAGTAGATGCCCCAGCTGTCGTTGGGATCGTCCACCGTCAGCTTGGCGAGCTTGCGGAAGTCGGCCAGGCGACCGGCCACCTTGGGATCGTCGGCGGGCAGGCCCTCGATGGAATCCGTCAGCCCCAGCGCGATCTTGCCCGGCAGGAACTTGTCGTCGCCGTTGAACACCGGCACGCCGTCGATCGCCATGCTCCGGCCGTCGCGCGAAAGCTGGTCCAGCAGGCGGTCGACGCCCGGCCGGATACGGTCACGGACCGTGGCCTCGTAGGCCGCGGGCGGCGCGATTTCAGCTCGGGCCGACCCACCAGCCATGGCCGGGAGGAAGAGGCCCGCCAGGGCTGCAAGACGAGACGCGCGCCGCATGGTCAGTAGCTCACCGAAAGCCGGACGCCGCCGTAGCGGAAGCTGTCGCGGGCGGGCTTCCAGGTCACCGCGTCGGTCGGTGGCGTGGCGGTCCGGCTGATGTTCCAATGCGCGTCGCGGCCCCTGGTCAGGGCGAAGCGCTCATCGAGGAGGTTGTTGACGAAGACGCTGGCCTTCCAGCGCTCGCCGCGCAGGCCGGCGGCGACGTTCACCGTGCCGTAGGCGGACTGCTCAGAATCTGGATCCTGCAGCAAGTTGAAGACCACCTTCGACTGCCACCGCCCGCTGGCCTGGACGAAGGCGCGCAGGTCGCCGCCGGCGAGCGGGACTTCGTACTGGCCGCCGGCGTTGAGGTTCCAGCGCGGCGCGTTAGGCAACGGCTTGCCCGACAGGTCCTGCACGCCGGCCACGCAGCCCTCGGCCGCGGTCTGGAAGCCGTAGCAATTGGCGTTCGGAAAGTCCTTCAGGGTGGCGCGGTTGTAGGCCCCGCTGGCGTTCAGCGTCAGGTGCTCGCCCACCACCGCCGCGAGTTCGGACTCGATCCCCCAGGACGTCACCTTGCCGATGCTGTTGAGGACGTTCTGGTTGGTGATCAGGTCGCGGCTCTGGGCCTGGAAGCCCTCGAAGATCATGTCGAAGGCCGTCACGTTCCAGGTCAGCCGCCGGCCAAGGAAGCTCGCCTTGAACCCCGCCTCGTAGTTGTCGACCGTCTCCGGCGGCACCGGCTGGCGCGCGGCGACGGCGTCGGCGACGGGGAAGCCGCGCAGGGGTCCGCTGGTCAGCAGGCTGCGTGTGGTCAGGGTGCTGGTCAGGTCGTAGGCGAGGCCCTTGTAGCCGCGCGAATAGGTGGCGAAGGCCATCACGTCGGGACTCAGCCGCCAGCGCAGGCCGATCCGGCCAGTGACGGAGGTGTCGCTGTTGCAGGTCTCGATGGGCAGCGTCGGGCTGGCGGTCGAACACTCCGGGTCGCCGAAGGCGATGCGGTTGCCGAGATCCAGGAAGGTGTAGCGGATCTTCTCGCGGTTGATCCTCAGGCCCGCCAGCACGTCGAGGTCGCCGGTCAGCTTGAATCCGCCCTGGCCGAAGGCCGCCAGGTTCACCGCCTCGGCGCGCGACAGATAGGCCGAATAGGCCGTGCCGTTGGTCGTGGGCAGCGAGGCCAGGCCGTTGAAGTCGCCCAGCGTGTTCGAGCCGCGGACGAAGTAACGCTCTGAATTCGTCTCCGAATAGAACAGCCCGCCCACCCAGGTCAGCCGACCGGCGTCGGGCGAAGTCAGGCGCAGTTCCTGGGTGACCGAGTTGATCTTGAAGTAGCCGCCGTTGGCCGAGCCGCCGCGCGGCGCGGTGGGCGCGAACTGGCTGAAGTCCACGTCCGTCGAGTCCGTATCCTGCCGGTCGTAGAGGTCGTAGCGGTCGTAGGACGAGATCGAGTCGAGCGTGTAGTCGCCCAGCCGCCGGCTGACCTTCAGGCCCGCCCCGTAGTCCAGCGCGTTGCCGCGCGCGTTGACGTCCATCCGGGTCCGGGCGTTGTCGGGCCCGACGGCGATCCCCGCCAGCACCGTCGCCTGGGGGATGTTGTTGCGGCCCGCCGTGACGCCGGGGCTCAAGGCCGCCTGCGCGCCGACGCAGCACGAGGCCAGCGTGCGGATGATGTAGGGCGACAGGGTCACCGACCAGTCCGGCGTCGGCGTCCACACGAGCTTGCCGCGCAGCGTGGTGTCGGAATTGCCGTTCAGCCACTCGCCAGTCGTCAGGTTCTCCACGTTGCCGCGATAGTCGCTGTAGTTGGCCGCCAACCGGAACTTCAGCCCCTCGGCGATCGGGCCAGAGATCGTCGCCGCCAACCGGTATTCGCGGTCCTCGGTGGCGAGCGCATCCATCCGGGCGGTGAAGGTGTCGGTCGGCGCCTGGGTCGTGACGCTGACCACGCCGGCCGACGCCGCCTTGCCGAACAGGGTGTTCTGCGGCCCCCGCAGAACCTCGACCCGCTGCACGTCCACGAGGGCGGCGAAGGCGGCGGCCTGGAACGCCTGGGGGATGTCGTCGATCACCACCGCGACGCTGGGCTCGGTGGCGATCGAGAAGGCGTAGGTGCCGATCCCGCGGATGTTGATCGAATTGTTGGCCGGCTGGCTGGTCTTGGTGATCGTCACCGACGGCGCGATCCTGGTCAGGTCGTCGAAGTCGCGGACATTGCCCCGGTCCATCGAAGCCGCCGTCATCACCAGGACCGAGGCCGGGATGTCCTGCATCCGCTCGGGCCGCTTGCCGGAGGTGACGATGATCTCCTCGACCGTCGCCGGCGCAGGCGCCGTCACCACCCCATCCGAGATCGCGCCGGCCTGGGCCAGCCGCACGCGCTGCACCTTCGGCGCGGCCGTCTTGACGACGGTCACCAGGATGACGTTGGCCGCCGTCCGTCGCCAGGTGAGGCCGGTGTCGGCCAGCAGCCGTCGCAGCGCCTCATCCTCGGAGAACCGGCCCTGCACCGCCGGGCTACGGCGACCGGCGACCAGGCGCTTGGAGAACAGGATCTGGGTGTCGGCGGCGTCGCTGAAGGCCCTGAGCGCGCCCGCCAGGTCGCGGGCCGGGATGTCGAAAGTCCGATCGGCCGCCTGCGCGTCAGCCGCGCAGGCCAAGGCGGCCGCAAACGCGGCGCCGGCGATCCACGCGTGGCGGCCTCTCGCCCCGCGAACCCTCATTCGTCCTCCCCCCGGGCGGTCTTTGCCGCCTCGTTATCGTTCTCAGGCCGGCGCGCGCGTCACCGGTTGGGCCTTCGCCCGCAGCACCACCGTCGTCGCGTCCCAGGTGGCGTCCACCGGGAAATAGCTTTCCACCGCGCCCACGAAGGCCTCGACGTCGCCGGCCCGGAAGACGCCGCTGATCCGCAGATCCTGCGCGGCACCCTCGACGACGATCCGGTGCGCGCCGTAGTTGTTCATCCGCGTGGCCGCCGCGCCCAGCGGCTCGTCGTCGAAGATCAGCTTGCCTTCCCGCCAGGCCAGCGCCTGTTCGGTGTCGACCTGCTCGCGCAGGCTGGCCTTGCCACCGGGATCGAGCGTCAGCTCCTCGCCCGGCTTCATCTCCAGGGCGCCGCCCGCTTCGCGCCGCACGGCCACCCGGCCCTCAACCAGGGTCACGACCACCGCCTCGGTCCCGCGCTCAACCGTGAAGACCGTCCCCAGCGCCGTGACCGTCGAGCCCGCCGCGCGAACCTTCAGCGGCCGTTCGGGATCCTTGGCGACTTCGATGTTCATGCGGCCCGACGTCAGTTCGATCCGCCGCTCGGCGCGGGCCAGCGTCACCGCCACCCGGGTCATTGCGTCCAGCGACAGCCGCGAGCCGTCGGCCAGCATCAGGGTGCGCTGCTCACCGTGGCCGGTCGCGTACGCTTCCGCCTCCGGCGTCCCGAACCGCCGCCAGCCAAAGACCGCCAGCGGCGCTGCGATCGCCGCGACGATGCCCGCCGCCACGAGCCTGCGGTCAGGTCGGGCCATACCCCAGCGCCGCCGACCCGCCGCACGGGCGCGGTCCAGGGCGTCGCGGCGGCGCTGCAGCAGTTCCGGCGCGGCGGCCTGTTCGGCGACCAGGTCCCAGACGCCGGCGGCGTCGGCATAGGCCCGCGCATGCGCCGGGCTTCGCGTCCGCCAGGCGTCCAGCGCCGCGCGCAGCTCCGGATCGTCGCGCACCTCCGGCGCCCGCAGCACCCAGGCCGCGGCTTCCTCGTACAGGCTGTCGGACGGCTCAGGTTCGGTCACGGTCAGGCTCGTTGGCGGCCGTGCGCTTCGCCAGATGCGCGATGGCCTTGATGATGTACTTCTCGACGGAGCTCACCGACACGCCGAAGAGATCGGCGATCTCGGTGTGCCGCATGCCCTCCAGGCGATGGAGGATGAAAGCATCGCGCGTCCGCTCGTCGAGTTCGTCGAGGGCGCGCAGGACGCTCGCCAGCGATTGTCTGCCCTGTACGACGCGCTCCGGCGTAAGGTCCTCAAACCCCGCCCGGTGGGCCAGCTCGTCCATATGACTGGCGGCGGTCTTGCCCCGCCGCGAGCGGTCGCGCAGCAGGTTGACGGCGGTGCGGAAGAGGAAGGCCTCGGCGTTGTCCACCAGCTCCACGTCGAGCCGGCGCGACAGCCGCAGGAAGACCTCCTGGGTCATGTCCTCTGCTTCCTCGCGGGAGCGGACGCGGCGCTGGAAATAGGCGATGAGCGGCAGTCGGTAACGGGCCGACAGGTCGCGCAGGAACGTCTCCCGGCTGTCCTCTAGCGGCGCCAAGCGCGGTCTCATTCCCCTGGTCCCTTGCCAGGATGGCCGCGGACGTCGGCGGCGTCCACGCCTAAGGTCAGCTGCAGCACGCTCGTCGAACGCCGTCCGGCGACGGTGGCCGCCGCCTTCGCCAGGGCGGGGTCGCCGTAGGCCCGGGCTGCGCGGCCCAGCGCCTCCAGCATCTCGTCGCTGGGGCCGGGCTTGAGCTCCGGGTAGGGGAAGTCCTGCTCGCGCCCGGCGTACGCCGCGACGAACGTCACGGCCCGCCGCAGGCCGCGGCCATCCGCCGTCGCATAACCCCAGACGTCGACGCCAACACAGGCGCCCAGGTCGGCAAGCCCCGCCGCCGGCTGCAGCGCGAAGACGGTGTAGTGCAGCGCCCGCGTGCGACTGAGCTCCTCTGGCAATGACCCGTCCGCCGCGACCTGGGCCGCCAGCCGCGTGGGTCCGAACCGTGAAGCGATCTCGCGCGCCACCTCCGGCCGATCGGCGAACAGCGCGAACTGCGCCCGCTGCAGGTCGTACCAGAGGGCGTGATTGTTGCGCGCGGCTCCCTCGCCTCGGCCGTTCGGGCTCGCGGCCATCCAGTCGGCGTAGGCCCCGAACCAGGCCTTCAGACCGGCAAGCTCCTGAGTCGACAGCGCCCCGCTCGGCTGGATCAGCCCCACGCCCTCCACCACCCGGATCAGCCGGTAGGTGTCGAGCACGCCCTCCGCCCGCCCCGCCGTGCGGCCGGGCACGCCCTGGGCGTAGTCGGTGTTGGGATTCATCCGCGTCGCCGGGTCCAGGAACCAGGCCCGCAGCAGCGCCGCGGCCTTCTCCGCATAGCGGCGGTCGTCGGTCAGGTAGTGGGCGAGCGCCAGGGCCTCGACCGCCTCGCTCATCCGGCTCATCGCGGTGACGTCGAAGGCCGGGCCGTCCCGCTCCGGGTTCACCTCGCCATCGCGTCGGACATAGGGCTCGCCGCCCGGCCTCGCCGGATCGGGCCACCAATAGGGGCCCATGCTGATGTAGTCGTGCTTGTCGTCCGACGGCGGCGTGCGGGTCTTGGCGGTGACGCTGTAGAGCGGCCCGGCCAGCGCCGCGTCGGCCCGCGCCAGGATCGCCCGCCGCGCCGGCTCGGCGCCGCCGGCCTTCGCCCTCGCCAACGCGTCCGGCGACCACAGGAAGACGCGGCGGCCGCCGAAATCCTGCGCGAACCCCGCCGCGCCCCGGCAAACCGGTCCGGCCGCCGCCGGTCCGGCGGCGAGCGCGATCAGAATGGCGCTGAACGCCGTGGCGGCCCGCAAAGCTCGTCTCTCCCGCGCCGGACAGACCCGGGCGCTGGGGGTTCCGACGCGGCAGCCGCGCGCTCCCTCAATCTCCTGGCGGAAATTCGTCGGGGCCCTGTCGAACCAAGGACGGCGCCAAACACGCCGCCAGACATTATGTGCCCTGGGGAGGCGCCGCAGGGAGTCCGCGGATGTCCACCGAGGACCACGATCCCCGGTTCGAGGATCTCGACCTCTGGCCGACGGCGGACCTCGTCGCCGCCCTCGTCGCCGACCAGGCCCGCGCCGCCGACGCGGTCGCCGAACAGGCGGCGGCCATCGCCGGGGCCGCCGACGACGCCGCCCAGCGCCTGCGGGCCGGTGCGGGCCGCCTCGTCTATGTGGGCGCCGGCACGTCCGGCCGGCTCGCGGCTCAGGACGGCGTGGAGCTCGGTCCCACCTTCGACTGGCCCCCGTCCCGTCTGGCGATCGCGCTGGCGGGCGGCGGAGCGGCCATGCTGACCAGCGTCGAGGGCGCGGAGGACGACGCCGAGGCGGGCGCGGCCGAAATCGCGCGAGCCGGCGTAGGCCCTGGAGACGTCGTCATCGGCGTCGCCGCCAGCGGGCGCACGCCCTATACGCTCGCCGCGCTCGCCGCCGCCGAAGCCGCCCATGCGCTGACGATCGCCTTTCCAGCACATTGGGATCCTAAGCTTAGAATTCCACGTGGACAAGTTGTCGCG
>JADMIO012752806.1_pt1 | contig 59195 bp, 46 predicted proteins | sample 8958161 | NCBI WGS metagenome assembly JADMIO01 (sample SAMN16585339, study PRJNA669376) | soil metagenome | isolation source: Crop rotation soil | place: USA: Cullars Rotation, Alabama | collected 2011 | reverse complement strand
GGCCGCGACTTCAAGTCACGTGAATTCCAAGCTTCGGATCCCACTGTGCTGGAAAAATTCTACTCGAACGTCTGGGATGTCGGAACCCACTGCGGAAACAGGAACTGATAACTCTCGCGCGCGCTGTGGTCGGCGAGATAGGTCAACCAGGCGCTGAGGGATAGGTCGCCTAGCTCGTTGTGGGGCGCGGTCGCGGCAAGCTCGACGCCCGCCTGCTCAAGCTGGCGCAAGATGGCAAGTGTTTCGGAACGCGTCGCGCGAAAACGCTCACACATTACCGCCATCGGCAGATCGATGCCCGGCGCATAGGCGTCGTATTCGTCGTGAACCACCGGCTCGCCCAGCAGAATGCGCAACCGGCGCTGGCCCCATCGCTCAATCCCGACGATGTGGTTGGCGACGGCGCGATTTCGCCGGTTGTCGCCGACAGCCGCCATGCGCTCGACGGTTGCGCGCTCCGAGCTACGCAGCCGCTCCGCCAATTCGGCATATCCCTCTCCTCTGCCGCGAAACTCGGTGTACCATCGAAAAAGCCGTGCCCGAACATTCGCCATGGTGTGCATCTCCGCGCTGCCGGTCTGGTCTGAAATACGATTTGGCGTACTGGCTCTACGCTACGCCACCCTGCCTACCAAATCGTGACACCTTTCACGATTACTTGATTCTACGCCCCGACTACGCAGTTGTCAGGTTCGTTTATTACAGTGTGCGACTTGACATCGCATCCTAGATTGACTACAGTCAATGAGAATTATTCTCACTTATCGCCAGGGCAGCCTTCACGAGTCAGAGGTAAGCACGAATGCATAGAATCACGCGGCGTATAGTGCTCGCCGTCGTTGCGATATTGCCGCTATTGACGCTGACCTCATGCGGAAGAGGCGCGGATCGAGACCGCGCACCCGCCGTGCCGTCTGGTGCGAAAGCAGAAGGGTTGCCAGAATTATCGCCGGTTGCGTTGAGCAATGGGGAAAGGCTGCGCGTGGTCGCCACGACCAGCGTTGTCGCCGACGTCGTGGCGCAGGTCGGCGGCGACCACATCGAACTGACGACGTTGATGCCGCTCGGCACCGATCCACATGGTTACACGGCGACGCCGCAGGACTTACGCGCGATCAGCGATGCGCACGTCCTCTTTATCAACGGCCTGGGGTTGGAGGAATCTCTGCTGCGCGTTCTGGACAATCGTGACGGCGATTCCGCCTTGATCTCTGTCAGCGCCGGAATCGAGCCGCTCGCGCATCCGGCTGAAGATGAAGCCGAACACGAGGGCGAGCATGGGGGCGCAGACCCGCACACCTGGTTCTCGGTGCGCAACGTCGAGACCTGGACGGAGAATGTCGCGCAGTCGTTGGCCGCGCTCGACCGGGCGAACGCCGAGGCGTACCGGGCCAATGCAGCCGCCTATCACGAGACGCTAGAAGCGTTGGACGTAGAGATACGCGCCGCCGTGGAAACTGTACCCACCGAGCAGCGCAAGCTCGTCACCGACCACGACGAGTTCGGCTATTTCGCCGCCGATTATGGTTTCACGATTGTCGGCTCGGTGATCCCCTCCCTCAGCACACAGGCGTCGCCCTCGGCACAGGAATTGGCGCAACTTCAGGAGCAGATTCGGCAGGAGGGCGTGAAAGCGATCTTCACCGGCAACTCCGTGAATCCGCAGATCGAAGAACAACTTGCCGCCGATACAGGCACGCGTGTGGTGCATCTCTATCCCGAATCCCTCAGCGAACCGGGCGGCCCGGCTTCGACCTACGTCGATCTGATGCGCTACAACGTCACTGCAATTGTAGACGCGCTGCGTTGAATACGACTTGCCGACGGTTATTGCGGCATCGCGTCGAGCAATGCGTTGCACGCCTGTTCGCACATCCGGCACGCCTCGGCGCATACCTTGCAGTGCTCGTGCATCTGGGCGTGGCGCTGACATTCTTCCCCACACATCTGGCATGACATCGCGCAAGTCTGCACCTGGAGACGAACTATGCGCGGATTCGTCTCCGTCTGGCGCGAGAGGACGCGGCCTGTCGTTTCGCAGATGTCCGCACAATCCAGGTTGGTGCGGATGCAATGGCGCAGATGTTCCACCATTTCTTCGGCAAGACAGGCATCAGCGCAGGCGGTGCAGGTTTGGGCGCAGGCGAAACACGCCTCGATGCACTCCACCAACGCCGCCCTGTCGACGGCGATTGGCTCCGGGTGCGTCATTAGCATCGATTGGGTTGAGTACATGATTGGCTCCTGGGTCTTGGCGAGGGAGATTACCGATCCGGTCACGCTGCCAAACTGTCGCGCGGGGTGGCAGTTGCGCCAATATGCATGGGTATAGAGGTATGGCGCAAATGAGTTAAGGTATACTGAAAAGCGGAATACCTTTAGGCAACAAACAGATTGCTCCCGCTAGAGCCAGGAGGCTTCTATGAGTATCATCGACCGGGTTGAGCTTCACGCCTTTACCTATCCGGTGCAGAATCTCGGCCTGGGCAAGCACGCCGCATCGGGCGTCGGCAACATGATTTACAAGCAGGGTTCTACGCTCAATATGACGCGCTATGCGGTGCGTATCTCGTGCGACGACGGCGCGCAGGGCGAGTACGTGACCCATTGGGTCGGCACGCCTTCGACCTTCGGGCAGATGCAGATGCTTGCGCCCAATCTCTTGGGCCGCGACCCGGAGGAGCGCGAACTGATCTACGACGACCTCAAACGCGAGGTGCGCGCCTACGACCACATGGGGCACGGCCCGCTCGACATCGCGCTGTGGGACTTAGCGGGCAAGAAGCACAATCTCTCCGTCGCGCGTATGTTGGGCGCGTTTCGCAAGCGGCTGCCGACCTACGCCAGCACCTACCATGGGCAAATCGATCCGGGCGGGCTGGACACGGCGGAGGCGTATGCCGACTATGCGCTGGCGTGCAAGGAGCAGGGCTTCACCGGCTTCAAGATCCACGGCTGGCACGACGGCGACGCCCGCAAGGAGGCGCGCAATGTGCTGGGGGTGCGCGAGCGCGTCGGCGACGAGATGGCGCTGATGCTCGACCCAGCGTGCCAGTTGCGTACCTTCCTGGATGCGCTCTACGTCGGGCGCGCGTGCGACGAAGCCGGGTATCTCTGGTACGAAGACCCCTACCGCGACAGCGGCGTCTCCGCCTTCGGCCATCAACGGCTGCGCGAAAAGCTGAAGACGCCAATCCTGGTCAGCGAGCATGTGCGCGGGCTGGAGCAGAAAGCGAGCTTTCTGATTCACGGCGGCTGCGACATGATCCACGCCGACCCGGAGTATGACATGGGCATTACCGGCGCAATGAAGATTGCCCATCTATGCGAAGCGTTGGGACTGGATGTGCAGATGCACGCCTGCGGCCCGGCCCATCGCGCCGTGATCGCCGCCATCCGCAACACCCATTTCTACGAGATGGCGCTGATGGGGCCGGGGATGCCCAACGCCGTGCCGCCGGTCTATGCCGACGGGTACTCGGATCAGCCGGAAGACATCGGCAGCGACGGCTGCGTGCCGGTGCCGGACGGCCCCGGCCTGGGCGTCACCTATGATTGGGAGTACATCGAACGGGCGCGCGTTTCGTTGACAGTCTACAAGTAAAGTAGTACCGACTTCAGTCGGTCGGCACAACACCGACTAAAGTCGGTACTACGAATTCGTCTGCTACGTTTAGCCCTGCCTTAACGCGCGTAGGCGCGCTGCAAGCGGCTCTCCGCCAGCCGCACGAGGCGCGTCAAAATCACGACCATGACCAGATACATAAAGGCGAGCATGGTCAGCGACTGCATGTAGAGGAAGTTGCCGCTGAAATAGAGGCGGGTCAACTGCGTGATGTCCTGCACGCCGAGGATAGCGACCAGCGAGGAGTCTTTGACCATCGAGATGAAGTCGTTGCCCAGCGCGGGCAGGATGCGCCGGATCGCCTGCGGCAGGATGACGAGACGCATCATCTGAAAGTAGTTCATGCCCAGCGCGCGCGCCGCTTCGTACTGCCCGCGCTCGATGGACTGGATGCCTGCGCGGAAGATCTCCGCCGAGAATGCGCCGTAGCCCAGTCCCAACGCGATGATCACGCGCATTTCGTTGGGGATGCTGCGCGTCGTGATCGGGATGCCGACGCCGGAGAGCATATCGACGAAAAGCGGCGTGAGCGCAAAGGCCACGTAGAGCAGCAGCACCAGCATCGGAATGCCGCGCAGCAGTTCGACGTAAAGCGACGAGATGTTATAGGCGACCGGATTCGAGGACGAGCGCATCATGCCGACGACGAGGCCAATGGTAACGGCGACAGCATACGCGCCGACGGCAACCGTCAGCGTGATCGTGATGCCCTTGAAAAGCAGCCGCCCCGCGCTCAACGACTCCGGCGTCTGCCCGGAGATAAACCAGAACGTGTTGCGATACTGCTCGTTGGTGATGATCAGAAAGGTGATATAGAGACCAGCGAAAATCGCGATCAGCAGCCACCAGGGCCACTCGGAGATGCGATCCAGCCCGCCGACGAGGCGGGGCCGACCAGCAGGGATGGGTTGCGTCGATGTTTCAGCCGTCATTCAAGATTTGCCGACAGTCTAGCCTTTGAGGCCGGTGGTGCTGATGCCTTCCACCAAGTAACGTTGGAAGAGAATGAATACGATAAATACCGGAACCAACGAGAGGCTCGACATCGCAAAGATCGCCCCCCAATCGGTGGCCCCGGACGGGTCGGCAAATGAGCGCAGCGCCAGCGAGATTGTGTACAACTGCGGCGCGTTCAGGTAGATCAAGGGCGTCAGAAAGTCCTCCCATGCCCAGTAAAACGAAAAGATCGAGGCCGTAATCAATGCGGGGACGATCTGGGGCAAAATGATGCGGAAGAAGATTCTGCCGCGCCCGCAGCCGTCGATCTCCGCCGCCTCGTCCACCTCGCGCGGGATGCCGCGAATGAACTGCATGATCATAAAGATGAAGAAGGCCGTCCCGCCGATACGCGGCACCAGCAGCGGCAGAAAGGTATTGATCCACCCGATGCGGCTGAACATGATGTACTGCGGGATGATCTGCACCTGCACCGGCAGCATCAGCGTGACGAGCATACAGGCAAACCAGAATTTGCGCCCGACGAAGTCGATGCGCGCAAAGCCGAAGGCGACGATGGCGGACGCTGTGACCGTGATCACCGTGCCAATTCCGGCGTAGATAAATGAGTTTATGTAAAAGGTCGTAAAGCTGACGCCGCCAAACCCGGCCCAGCCGTTTGCGTAATTGGCAAGGGTGAACTCGCGCGGGACGAGCGAGCGCACGTTCGTCCAGATTTCCGACGCTCCCTTGAACGAGCTTGCAAACAGCCAAAGCAGGGGATAGAGCATGATGAAGCCAAAGAGGATCACGAGCGCGTGATAGAGGAGCGTGCGCGTCCGGCGGCTGTTGGCGAAGCTACGCGCCTCACGCCTCGCAACCGGTGGGTTGGCAGCGACTGTCGCCATGCGTCAGCCCTCCTTTGTCTCGTAGAACACCCAATAGGACGACGAACGGAAGACCAGCACGGTAAAGATACCGATGATGAGCAGCAGCACCCAGGCCATCGCCGAAGCGTAGCCCATCTCGTAGGTGACAAAGGCGCGATTATACAGGTAGAGGGAATAAAACAGCGTCGTGTCCAGCGGCCTTCCGCCTGTGACGATAAACGCCTGCGTAAAGACCATGAACCCGCTGATCATTTGCAAGATTAGGTTGAAAAAGAGGATTGGCGTCAGCAGCGGCAGCGTGACGCCCCAAAAGCGCCGCCAACCGTTTGCGCCGTCGATGGCCGCGGCCTCGTAGAGTTCGCTCGGAATCTGCTTCAGCCCGGCGAGAAAGATCAGCATCGGCGAACCGAACTGCCAGACGGCGAGCAGGATCAGCGTCCAGATCGCGGTGCGCGGGTCGCCCAGCCAGGTGATGTCTGTGCCCAGGATCGCGTTGATTAAGCCCCGCGAACCAAAGATCTCGCGCCACATGACGGCGACGGCGACGCTGCCGCCGACAATCGACGGCGCATAGTAGGCGGCGCGATAGGCCCCTACCATGCTGCGCTTGGTGTTGAGCAGCATGGCGACGCCGAGCGCAAAGACCAGGCGCAGCGGCACGGCGGTAAAGACATAATAGAAGGTCGCCCGCACCGACTTGAAATAGCGGGCGTCGCCGGTAAACATGCGTTGAAAGTTCTCCAGCCCGACCCAATGGACGGCGGAGCCGAGAACGTCATAGTCGGCAAAAGCCAGGACGAGCGACACGACGATGGGAATGAAGGTAAAGGCAAAGAAGGCAACGAGCCAGGGGGCAATGAAGATATAGCCCATCAGGTTATTGTTGCGCAAGCTCTTGCGCCGCCGGGCGCGCGGCACAGAATGGGGAAGGCTGCCCGTTCCCGATGCGGGCGATGCCTGGGTCAATTGGCTCATCGGTCGCGCCCTTTCTCTCATAAGCCGCGCCCTGTGCGCGCGGCCTGCGAGAAACAAGAGAGCACGGGTCTGGCCCCGTGCTCTCTACTGTCAATTTGCGGCTACTGGCCCGCGGCCTTGGCGAGCACCGGCTCGGCTTCGGCGCGGAAGGTCGCGGCTGCCTCTTCAGGAGTGATTTGCCCATAGAGAACCGGCTCGATCACGAGAGGCGTGTAGACATTTGCGATCACGTCGGCATGGCCCGGCGGGTCTGCCGGAGGAACTGGGCTGCTGTCCGCTTCGATGCGCCCGATGAACTCGAACATCTCACGCTGCGCCTTGCCCAGCAGCGGCTCCAAGGCTGCGCGCACGTCGGGCGAGATCGGTACGCCGCGTTCGGCCATCAGAATTTTGTTGGCCTCGATGTCGTTTGTGAAGAAGTCGATAAACATCGCCGCCTCTTTCGGGTGTTTGGCCTGCGACGTAATCGAGAAGAACTGGCTCGGCTTCAGATAGTTGGAGGGCTGCCCGCCTTCCGGTCGCGGCAGATGGTTCAGATAGAAGTTGCGATCCTCGCCCGCCGCCGTCTGCACGGCGACAATCTGGTTGCTGTGGAAATAGCCCATTGCCGCCTCTTTGGTGACGATAGGCTGCGCTTCCACGCTTTGCCCAATATAGCGCGCCACTTCTTCCGCATAGTCAGGGATCGCCCCGGCCTCTTGCAGGCGCAGCAGCATATTCAGGTAATCGACAAATATCTGGTCGTCGGTATAGCCGAGTGCAGTGCCCTCGTCGTTGTACCCCCACATGCCGCGGCCGAGGAAGTAGGACTTCCAGATTTGCTGGTCGCTCAGACCCGGCCCGATGCCCCAGATGCCCAGCTTCTCGTGCAGCGCCAGTACCGTCTGCTCGAACTCTTCCCACGTCCAATCCTGAGCCGGGATCTCCAGCCCGGCTGCCGCAAAGGCATCCTTGTCGATGGCGATGACCTGCGAGTTCGTGCCGAGGTTGATGGCATAGAGCGTGCCGTCCACGCGCCCGCCGTCGATGGCCGTCGCCGAGATTTCGCTCAGGTCAATCGTACCGTCTTCGACGAATGGGTCGAGCGACATGAGCAATCCGCGCGAGACCCATTCTTCCAGGCGGGCATAGTCCTGCTGCATGATGTCCGGCAGGTTGTTGCCGGTGGCCTGCGTCGCCATCTTTGTCCAATGGTCGTCCCACCCGCTGAACTCATAGGTGATGTCGATGTTCGGGTGCATGGACTCGAAGAGTTCGATGGCCTTGATCGTGCGGTCGTGACGATCCTGCGACCCCCACCATGCGATACGAAGCTCGATCTTCTCGTCGGAGCCTGCGCCTGTGCTGCCGGAAGATTGCTGCGGCGCGCCGGGGGCTGCTCCGGGCGCGACACAGCCGGTTAGCAGTAGAGCTACTGCAAGCGCCAACGTCCATATAGTGCGCCAGTTCTTTCGCATCTCTTTCCTCCCAATCTCCTATCTTCGAAATCCTACCGAAATTCTATACATGGCCGAACGGAACCCGGATCATTCCGTTGTAAACCATTTTTGATAGATTTCGTCGAGCTTGCCGTCGGCCTTCATCTGCTCCAGCGCCCAGTTGATCGGCTCGACCAGCGGGCTGCCCTTGCCGAAGGCAAAGCCAAGCTCCTCGCTCTGGACTGCCTCACCTGTAATCTTGAGCTTGTCGGCGTTGGTTCCGACGTAGCCGATGCCGGAAACATTGTCGATCATCACCGCATCCACGTCGCCGTTGATCAACGCCTGCACGGCAGTCCCAAAAATGTCGTAGGCCACGATGCGGTCTTCGCCCACCAAGGCTTTGGCGGCATCATAGTTCGTCGTGCCAAGCTGCGTACCGATCTTCAGTTCGGGGTCGGCGGCAAACTCCTCCGGCTCGGTAAAGCGATCCTCGTCGATGCGGACGAGAAGCACCTGCGCCGACGTGATGAACGGAGTCGAGAAGTCGGCGTTCTTGGAGCGCTCTTCGGTGATCGTGATGCCATCTGCGGCCACGTCGAACAGTTCGAACTTCGTTTCCCCGCCCATTGCGGCCAGCATCGCGTCCCAACTGGTTTCCACAAACTCCGGCTGGCAGTTGATGCGCGCGCAGATCTCGGGGAAGATGTCGTAGTCGTAGCCGACCGCCTTACCCGAAGTGGTGTCGATGTAGTTGAAAGGCTGATAGGCGTTTTCCACGGCGATGCGCAAGATACAGCCGCCCAAATCCGGTTTGCCGTCCGTCTGCGTAATCGTCGCCTCGCTGCACGGGACAGGGGCCGCGCTCGCCGCGGGCTGCGCCCCGGTCCCTGGCGCAACAGGCGCGCAGCCCGCGGCGAGAATGCCCACGATCAGCGCAAGCGTGATGACCCACGACCTAGACCGAATCATATCTTTTCAACCTTCCTCTATCCTATATGATGGGTTTGGCTGGAGAAGGTGAGCGCGCCCGTTCCGTCAGGCACAGCGCCGCGCCCACCGGGTTCCGGTTACAATGAAATCTTTACGACGATACGGATGTTGATCTTGACATGAACGCGCATGGTAGAGACCTCTGTTCGCTTGCGCTGGGAGGCGGCATCTGCCACAGGAGCCAGATGCGAACTCCGGCATGGGTGATCGATTCAGCCGAAGGGCAAAGAGATGCTGCCGGACAGATTAGCGCAAGTATGCAACATCGAGTGGCACACGTCAAGCGCACATTTTCGGCTGCTCCAGACAGACCTTTTACGCCTCGCTATGCCACGCGCTCCAGGAAGCGCACGTCGTTGTCGTAGAAATAGCGGATATCGTCGATGCCGCGCTTGAGGATCGCCTGGCGCTCGATGCCCATGCCGAACGCGAAGCCGCTGAACTCCGCCGGGTCATAGCCGCCGTTCTTCAGCACCACCGGATGCACCATGCCCGCGCCGAGAATCTCCAGCCAGCCGCTGTATTTGCACATGCGGCAACCCTGCGCGCCGCACAGGATGCAGTCCACGTCCACCTCGACGCTCGGCTCGGTGAAGGGGAAGTAGGACTTGCGGAAGCGAATCTTGCGCCCCTCGCCGTACATCTGGTTGAAGAAGTTGAGCAGCACGCCTTTCAGATCGCTGAAGGCAACGTTGCGCCCGATAGCAAGCCCTTCGACCTGGTAGAACATCATCTCGTGGCGCGCGGTCACGTCCTCGTTGCGATAGCACTTCCCCGGCAGAATCACGCGGATCGGCTGCGGCGCGAACTCGCGCATGGCGCGAATTTGGCCGGGGCTGGTATGCGTGCGCAGGATCACGTCGGGGCTTGTCGTGAAAAAGGTGTCCTGCATCTCGCGCGCCGGGTGATCCGGCGGGAAGTTGAGCAGCTCGAAGTTGTTCTCGTCCGTCTCGACTTCGGGCGCGTCGTAGACCTGGAAGCCCATCAGGTTGAAGATATCGACGATCTCGCGCATTGTCGTCGTCGTGGGATGATATTTGCCGACAATTGGCCTGCGCCCCGGCAGGGTGACGTCGACGCCTTCGGCGCTGAGCGCGCGCGACATCTCATCCTGGGCAATGGCTTCCTGGCGCTCTTGCAGCGCGGCTTCGAGCGCAACCTTGATCTCGTTGGCGCTCTTGCCGACCAGGGGACGCTGCTCCTTTGGCAGTTGGCCCAGCCCGCCGAGCAGATCAGTCAGCCGCCCTTTGCGCCCCAGGAAGTCGGCGTGCCACGCTTTGGTCTCCTCGGTCGTGGTCGCGCGCGCCAACGCGTCCAGCGCGCTCTTGTGCAGTTCGTTTAGTTGTGCGACCAGGTCGCTCATACCATCCTCGTTTCTTTGGTGGAAGCGGGAAGCAAGAAGCAGGAAGCAAGAAGAACAGCAAACGGCCTAAACGCAAAGATCGCAAAGAAAAAACAAGAAAGAAAAGACAAAGAACATTCCTCGCGCAGAGAGCGCAGAGGAACAGCAAAGAGATGGGTGAGCGATAGCTTTTCTTTGCGTCCTTTGCTATCTCTCTTTTAATCTTTGCGTTTAGCTGTTTGCCGTTTGTTGCTCCTACTCCCGACTCCCGCTTTTCACTTCATGCTTCCGAATAACGTATCGTCATGCAAACTTTCCAGATGAACCGGCGTCATACGATTGTGCAAGTCCACCTGCGCAGGGGCCAGCGTCGTCACGCGCAGGTAATTGTCGGTGAAACCGCTCCACTCTCTCATGCCCGCCTGCTCGTGAGGCGGGTAAAGCCGGTCATGCGTATCGGTCAGCCCGTCCGTCGCCGACTCCCACAGCACGGGGCGCACCTGGCCGACGAAACGCTGGCGCTCGGTGCGCCCCGTCCGCTCGACGACCTCATGGGCGCGGCGACCGCGCTCCTTCTTTGCCGCTGTCTCCACCTGTCCCGCAAAGCGAGCGGCGGCGGTTCCGGGCCGCGCGCTGTAAGGAAAGATGTGCGCGTGGGCGAAGCGCATCTCCTCCACAAACTCCAGCCCGGCGGCGAAGTCCTGCTCCGTCTCGCCCGGAAAGCCGACGATCAGATCGGTCGTCACGATCAGGTCGGGGATCGCGGCGCGCGCTTCCGTGACCAGGTCGCGAAAGCTCTCCACCGTGCAGCGGCGCGCCATCGCGCGCAGTTGCTTGTTCGTCCCGGCTTGCAGTGGCAGGTGCAGATGCGGGCAGAGCCGGTCGGGAAAGCGATCCCATAGATCGAAAAAGCCTTCCGCCAACTCCCACGGCTCCAGGCTGCTCAGGCGCAGCCGCGCGATGTTGGTATGCGTTAGCAGCGCCTCGACAAGCTGCTTGAGATCGCCAGCTTCGCCACCCTGCAAATCGCGCCCATAGCTGCCCAGATGCACACCGGTCAGCACCGTTTCGCGGATGCCCGTCTCCGCCAGCGCCTGCACCTCCTCCACGATGGAGGGGAGCGCGCGGCTGCGGCTTGCCCCGCGCGCAATGGTCACGATGCAGAAGGTGCAGCGGTTGTTGCAGCCGTCCTGCACCTTGATAAAGGCGCGTGTGCGGCTCGCCCGATCCACGCTGCCCGTGCCATTTGGCGGAAATGGAGTCCCCTCCGGTTCGATCCGCAGCAAGTCGTCCGGGCCGTCGAGATCGGCGCTCCACGGCTCCAACAGCGTGTGGAGGAGGTCTTTGCGCGTGTTCTCGACCACCAGCGAGACGCCGGGCAGCAGTGCTGCCTGCGACTGCTCCAACGTCGCCCAACAGCCGGTGACGGCGATGCGCGCATCGGGGCTGCTGCGATGCAGTTGGCGGATGCGCTGCCTGCTACTGGCCGCGGCGTCGGTCGTCACCGCGCAGGTGTTGAAGACGATCACCTGCGCCTGTTCTGGCGCGGCCACCGTCGCATGGCCCGCCGCGGTCAGGCGCGCGGCCAATGTCTCCATTTCGCTGTAGTTCAACCGGCAGCCGATTTGATCCAGATAGACGCGCATGATTTTTCGTTACGCCGCCTGCTCGGTGACGGCGTGTTTTGTCGCTGCGCCGCCTGCTCGTGAGGCGGCGTGTTCTCCTGCAAACGCGCCCGACAGTATACCACAGCCCGTCCTGCATAGCGGTATATTGTGCGTCTTGCGGTATAGTAGCGCAAGATGTTATCTTGCGGCTGGACTTTGGCCTTTTTGAGAGGGGGATTGAAAAGGGATGCCGGATCAGGGAGAATAAGGTTGCGAAACCAAATCCTGATCGAGGAGCATCCCAATGACCAGTATAGCAGAAACAAGAAAGAGCGCGAAGTTGCTCGAAGAATTGCAGCAGTTGGTGGAGGCGCACCGGCCTGCGTTTCGGCAGGAGCGATGTTTTTGGCGGATAGTGGGACTGACGCTGGCGATGGTCTTCTGTTTTGGGCGTCATCAGGTGACACAGTTGCTGCTGGCGCTGGGGTTGACGGACACGGACTGGAGTGCGATGTACCGGCTCTTCAGCCGGAGGCGATACGACGAGGCGAAGTTGGCGCGCTGTCTGTTGCGTGAGACGGTGGGGCATGTGAGGGAAGAGGAGTTGTACGTGGTGGGGACGGATGGGACGCAGATCGGGCGCAGCAGCCAGCGCATGCCAGGGACGGCATGGTTGAAGTCGCCGCGTTCGCCAGCCTTCAAGCCGGGCATCCATCGAGCGCAACGCTTTGTGCATGGCTGCTGGTTGACGCCGCTGGAGCAGGGCTTTAGCCGGGCGATTCCGCTGCGTTTCTTGCCCGCCTTTCCCGACAAAGCGGTGAAAGCCGCGGCTGCGCCGTGCAAGGAGTGGGAGGCCGGGGTGGCCTATGTCAACTGGGTGCGCCAGGAGGTGGATCAAGTGCGCCCGGCCCAGCCGATGCTCTGGTTGGCCGACGGCAGCTACGACACGGTCGAGATGTGGCAGTCGGCGCCCGAACGGGTGATTGCCGCCGTGCGGACGGCGCGCAATCGCGTCTTGCACGCCTATCTGCCGCCGGAGGAGCGGCGCGGCAATCGCAAGTATGGCGAGCGCATCAAGAGTCCAGCAGAATGGATGGGCGAGTGGCGCACAGGCTGCCAGCACGTCACCGTTTGCGTGCGCGGCGTCGAGCGTCGTCTGCGCTATCGTCTGGTCGGCCCGGTCGTGCGGCGTGGCGCACCCGATTGTCCGCTCTTTCTGGTCGTGGTCAGCGGTCAGAGCTATGTCAAAGGCCAAGCGCAGCCCACACGCAAGCAGCGCAAGCCCGCCGCCTATCTGGTCACGGCGCAGCAGCAGGAGAGCGAGTGGCGCTTGCCGCTCGACCCCGCCGTTCTGCTCGCCTGGCTCTGGCAACGTTGGGAGATGGAGGTCGCCCATCGTGAAATGAAGAGCGGTCTGGGCGTCGGCGAACAACAATGCTGGAATCCCCGTTCGGCGATTGTCTCGGTGCAATGGAGCGTCTGGGTCTATGCGCTGCTCGTTCTGGCGGGCTATCGCACCTGGCAGCTTTCCCCCGGCCCGGCCCCGGCAGCGCGCTGGTCCCCCCGTCCCAAACGCTGGTCGTTCAACACCTTGTGGCGTGCCTATCGAGCCGAACTGTGGCATCCCCCCGCCTATCGGGCCATTTGGACACGATCCACAGGCAACTGGCCCGATACCGAGGCCCGTCTCGGCGCTCTCTACAACGCCGTTGCCGGTTCTGCCAGGGCGTAGGCCCGGCCAAGCTGCTCTTTCATTCGATATTCTGCCACACTTTGTCCCGCATAAGGCCAAAGTCCAGGCGCAAGATGTTATCTTGCGGCTGTGGCAAGCCCGTCGCAAGTTGGCAATTTGCGCTACGTTTTAACACCCGAACACACCCTCAAAAACGAACGCAGAGCCTCAAGCAATAGGATAAAGCGACACTGTTGAATCGCCGTTTCTCCATTCATACCCTTGTGCTGGGCGCATACACGGTTTTGGCCCTGGCCCTGAGTTGGCCGCTGCTTGCCCACATCACGACGCGCGTTCCCGGCGTGCCGCAATGGGCCTTCGACGAATCGACCTTTCTCTGGAACATCTGGTACTTCAAGCATTCGTTGATCGATCAGGCGCAGTCGCCGCTGCACAGCGAGCTGATCTACTACCCGCTCGGCATCGACCTGATCCTCTACACCTATAACTTCTTTCACGCGCTCTTTGCCCAGCCGCTGGCCGCGGCGATCAACCTGCCCTTTGCCAGCAACGTGACGCTGCTGGCGAGCACAGTCTTGAGCGGCTACGGAAGCTACCTGCTCGTCCGTTACCTGACGTGGCGCATGGGCCATCGGGAGCCCTCTGGGCCCGAAGGGCGCCCCGGTCGGGCGCAGCAGTGGGCGGCTTTCACGGCGGGGCTGCTCTATGCCTTCGCCTCCAACCGCGCGATCTATGCCAGCCTCGGTCATTACGATATGGTGACAACGCAGTGGATTCCCTTCTATGCGCTGGCGCTGCTGCGCGGCCTGGATGGTGGGCTGCCCCTGCGCCGCCGCCTGGGAGCCGCCGCGCTCGCCGGGCTGTTCTTCGCTTTCAATGGGCTGGCGGAAATGATCACGGCGCTCTTTCTGGCGATCTTTACGCTCGTCGTCCTGGCCGCGCTCGCCCTCGACCGTCGCGATCCGCGCGCCCCATCGCCGCTCTCCGTCCTCTCCTCGCTGGCGCTGACCGGCGTCGTGGCCTTTGCGCTCTGGTCGCCGGTGCTCGTGCCGATCCTCGCCCAGTTTCTGACCAACGATTTCTCGCTACGCGGCTGGGGCGAGGCCATCCCCCTCAGCGCCGATCTGCTCGGCTGGTTCACGCCGACCGCGCTCCATCCAGTTTTTCACAGGGTCTTCGGCGGCGATCTCGTGGACGAACTGCGCCGCGTGCAACTCAAGGCGCTCGACGAGAGCGTGCCCGGTTTCCGCGATCTGAATACGGTCTTTCTCGGTTGGGCGAGCGCGCTGCTGGCGCTGGTCGGCGCAGGAATCTACCGATCACGCCTGCGACTCTGGGCGTGGACTGCCCTTCTCTTTGGCATCTTCACGCTGGGGCCGTTCTTGCAGATCAATGGGCGCTATCGCTTCGACCTGGACGGCGTAGAGGCGACCTTCCCGCTGCCCTTTGCGCTGCTGCACTTCATCCCGATCATCAAGGCCAACCGCGCGCCCAACCGCAACAGTGTCCTGCTGATGCTGGGGCTGGCAGTGCTGGCGGGTTTTGCGCTGCACTGGCTTCTGCGCCGCCTCCCGGAGCGGGGGCGCGCCTTGCAGACGCCAGTCGCGCTGCTCGTCTGCGGGCTGCTCCTCTTCGAGCATCTTGCCGTTCCCCTGCCGCTCTCCGACGCACGCGTGCCGGATGTCTACACGCAAATCGCCGCCGACCCGCGCCCGGTCAGCGTGATGCAGCTTCCGCTCGGCTGGCGCAACAGCTTCGGCGTATTCGGCCCGGAGCAGACGCAGCTTCAGTATTTTCAGACCGTTCATGGCAAGCCGATGCTCGGCGGCAACATCAGCCGCGCGCCCGATTTCAAGATGAATTACTTCGAGCGCATCCCCTTCTTCCAGGCGTTGACCGACATCGAGTTCGGGCGCGCAGTTCCGCCGGAGACGCTCGCCGCCGCCGAAGCGCAGGCAGCAGAGTTGATGGTTCTCTACGATACGGCCTACGTGATCCTGCTGCCGCCGATCCCGCGCCGCTACCCCTACGCCGACCACTGGCAGGAGGCGTGGCAGTTCGTCAAGCGCGTCGTGCCGCTGGAGCCGGAGCCGTTTTGGGCGCAGGAGGGCATTGAGGCGTACCGCGTTGCCTTGCCGGAAGGGGACGACGCCTTCCGCCTGGAGCTAGGCGAGGCGGGGACGTTCCCCTATCGCGGCGAGGGGTGGGACGACGCTGAGACCGATCAACCTTACGGCCTCCCCGCGACCTGGGCGACGGCGCAGGAAAGCCGCCTGTTTGTGCCGCTGCGCCAGGTTGACCCGACCGCAACCTACGAAATCCGCGCCAACGTCTACCCCTTCGCCTATCCCGACAGCCCGGCGCAGAGCGTCGCGTTGAGCGTGAACGACATGGATGCGGGCGAGCAACGGTTGGGCGCAGAGTGGCAGGAAGTCTCGTGGCAGCTTCCCGGCGCGGCGTTGATTGACGGGCTGAACCGTGTCGTCCTGCGCTGGGGCTATGCCGTTGCGCCGCGCGCGGTCCTTCCCGGCGACCGGCAGATCGGCGCGACGGGCGTCGCCCTGCCCATCGACGCCGACATCAAGGCGTTCGCCGACGGCGGCTACATCGCGCTTTTCGACGAAGCGGGCGAGCAGATCGACGCGTCGGCAGGGCGGCAGGGAATCAATGTCACGGTGTTGGATCGGGAGAGTGGGAACGTGCTGCGTAAGGTCGGCTTCGACACGACGGCAAACGACTATGAAAGTCAGGCGCTTGCCGATTTCCTCGCCGGAGTCGAGGAGGGGCAGCCGGTTCTGGTCGCCAGCTACGGCGACGCGGCCGCGCATCTGACGGATGCGGCGGTCGAGGGGCTGCGGCGGCTCGGCGCGGATGTCGAGTTGGCGGATTTGCAGGACGCGTATCTGGCGATGGTGAGCATCCAGGGTGCAGCGCCGGGGACTGCGGCAGTGGTGATTGACCCGAACGAGGCATTCCTCCGCATCAGCCTCAACCCGGATCGGCGCACGCTGGCGGCGGCGGCGGATTGGCTGGAGATTCGACGACAAGGAGAGTAAATTTTCAACGCAAAGAGCGCAAAGGACGCAAAGAAAAACAAAGAAGGAGCAGAAAGCCAATCTAGCGCGGGCGGGCGATGCGCCGGTAGAGACCGGCGATGCGCTCCCAGGGCAGCGCGCTCGTCCGCAGGCGCAGCAGCGTGTACATGGCCTTGAAGATTTCGACTTCGGAGATTTTGCTGGAGCCTTCGGTACGGTTTACAAAGGTGATCGGCGTTTCGCCGATGCGGAAGCCCGCCCGTTCGCAGTAAAAGGCCGTTTCGATCAGAAAGCTGTAGCCGGTGCTGAAGATCGTATCGAAGGGGATCGTTTCCAACACGGCGCGACGGTAGCAGCGAAAACCCGCCGTGCAGTCGCGCGTGGAGACGCCGAGAAAGATGCGGGCCAGCCGGTTGGCGACAAAGCTGATCGTGCGCCGGGGCAACGTCCAGCCGACGACCCGTCCGCCTGGAACGTAGCGGCTGCCCACCGCGAGGTCGCAACGGGTCGCCGCCAGGTCGATCACCGCGGGCAGGCTTTGCGGGCTGTGGCTGAAATCGGCGTCCATCGTGCAGAGGAATTGGTAGCCGCGCGCCAGCCCGTCGTCGAAGCCCGCCTTATAGGCCGTGCCGAGACCGAGCTTGCCGGGACGGTGCAGCACGCGAATGCCGGGGTCGCTCGCCGCCAACGCGTCGGCAATCGCCCCCGTGCCGTCGGGCGAGTTGTCGTCCACGATGAGCAGGTGAATGTTGCCGGGCAGGGCGCGAATCTCCGCCGCGAGGCGCGGCAGATTCTCTCGCTCGTTATAGGTCGGCACGATGGTCAACACCTTGCCTGACCAGAGTGTGACTGCTGTAGTCTCTACCATGAGAAAACAATTATCGAGCATAAGATCGGGCCGGTCAAGTTGAGTCAGGAAGCGGGCGTGTCCCCTATCGAGGAGAGACCTTCCCGGAAGCCGGGAACCCCCTGGGTGGCTTCCGGGAAGGCGCAGGCCAGGAAGGCACAGACGGATCGGCAGATCGCGTTGCTGCTGGCGGCGCTTGCCTTTGCCCTCTACCTGCGCACCCTCGCGCCGGATGTGCTGCCCGGCGATTCAGGCGAATTTCAGACGGCGGCCTGGCGTTGGGGATTGGCGCACCCGACAGGCTACCCGCTTTACTTGCTGCTGGGCGGCCTCTGGCAGCACGGATTGGCGCTCTTCGGCATCAGCCCTGCCGCGGCGCTCAACGCCTTGAGCGCCCTCTTCGGCGCGGCGGCGGTTGGGCTGCTCTATCTCTTTCTCGTCTGGGCGCTCCCCGGAGAAGTCGCGACGCGGCGGGCGGCAGCCGTTTACGGCGCGGCGCTGCTGGCATCGAACGTCACGTTCTGGAGCCAGGCGCTCATCGCCGAGGTCTACACGTTGTATATCGTGCTGCTGCTGGCGCTGCTGTGGGCGGCACTCGCCGCCGCGCGTGCGGAGAATAAGCGGCGCGGTCTCATCCTGACCGCGCTCTGTCTCGGACTCGGACTCGCGCATCACGGCATGATCCTGCTTGCCGTACCGGGAATAGCGATCATTCTGTGGCCTGGGCTGCGCCGCGCATCCGGCGGTACAATACCCCCGCTACAACATGGGCGCGCATGGCTCGCGGCGGGCGCGGCGCTGCTCCTACCGCTGCTGCTCTACCTCTATGTGCCGCTGCGCAGCGGGCCGGATGCCTCACCCTGGCTTCACCAACGGCTCGACGGCGGCACGCTCGACCTGATCGATACGTCCCCGGCTTCGACGCTCGACTTCATCACCGGGCGCTCGATCTCGGTCGGCTTTCGCTCCATCGGCGGCGCGCTGGCGCAGGTGGGCGACGCGCTGTGGCTCTGGCGCTATCACTTTGGCTGGATTGGGCTAATCCTGGCGGTGCTCGGCCTTTATTTTCTCGCCCGCAATGCGCCGCGCGATTTGTTGGTGGCGACGGTGGTCTACGCCGTCCTGCAGCAGCTATTCAATCTCTTCTACAATATCGGCGACATTTTGGTTTACTATACGCCGCTCTATCTCGTCGGCGCGATCTGGGCGGCTTGCGGCGCGTACGGAGCGGCGGCACTGGCGCGCAGCGCTGCGCGTTCGCCTGCCCTGCCGGTCTGGTCGCTCGTCCTGATGCTCGCCGCCATCCCGCTTGGTTCGCTCCCCGGCACGGCTCGCCTGCTCAACCAGGCCGACAGCCGTTCGGCCCGTGCGACGTGGGAGCCGATCCTGGAGGCCGCTCCCCCCGACGCGATCCTGGTGAGCAACGACCGCAACGAGATCGTGCCGCTTTTCTACTTTCAGGCGGTCGAAGGGCGCGGCAAAGGCGTCGCCGGACTCTTCCCGCTGATCGCGCCGGACGACCGCTTCGCCAACGTCGCGACGACCATCGACTATGCGCTGGAAGCGGGCGCTAATCGTCCGGTCTATCTGATCAAGCCGATGAACGGCATCGAGATCAAGTTTGCGCTCGAAGCCGCCGAACAGCCGCTGGTGCGGGTCGCCGGGCCGCGGGATGGGACGCCGCAGCATCGGCTCGATCTGCCCTACGGCCCGCTGCGGCTCGTCGGCTACGATTGGCAGCCTGACAACGCGGCGGGCGTCGCGACGGTGCGGCTCTTCTGGCAGGTCGAAGCGCGGCTCGATGCGGACTATGCGACCTCGGTGCAACTCTTCGACGCGGCAGGCGAAAAGCTGACGCAGGACGATCACATGCCGGGCGGCATCTATCACCCTACGTCGGCGTGGCAGCTGGGCGAACAGTTGGTCGAGGATCATCTCGTGGCCCTCGAAGCACCGGAACGCGCCGTCAAACTGCTGATCGTCCTCTACCAGGGGCCGGAGCTTGCCCAGCTTGCGCCGCCACTTGAGATTGAACTGCCCGCATCCGGCCCATAAGTAAAAATCGTAGGTCGGGCAACCTGCCCGACGGCTGCCCATTCAGACAGTGTTCCGCACGCAGGAAATCCCTTTGGCGAATCGAGGGCGTATGCTACAATTGCGCCATGATTTGCACCATGAGGTTCAAGAACGACCGCGCGGCTCGTGCGATTTTCCGAGCAAGCCTGCCTCGGCTTGCGGAAACAGGCCATTCTTCTGTTTGATGCGCTTCGCAAATCGCGACAAGTTCATAAGCGAGAGGAGTCAAGCATGATCTCAAGCAAGACCTCAAGCAAAAGCCCAACTGTAACCTCGGCCCTGACCGGAACACGTCTTCTGCGCCTATTCGTCGTTTTGGCGCTGCTATCGCTGCTGATCATCCCCGGCGCAACCTGGGCCGCGCCTGCTCAACAGGCTACCGACGTCGTCGATACGGCTGCCGCCAATGCCGATCTCAGCACCCTGGTCGCCGCCATCCAGGCCGCGGGCCTGGCCGACTCGCTGCGGAGCGGTGGGCCGTTCACCATTTTTGCGCCGACCAATGATGCGTTCGACGCGCTTTCGGGCAAATTGGAAGGGCTGCTCGCCGACCCGGCGGGCGACCTCACGCAGATACTGCTCTACCACGTCATCTCCGGCACAGTCACAGCCGCGGACATCACCGATGGGATGGAGTTGACCACGCTCCAGGGCGGCACGCTCAAGCTGACCGTGACCGGCAGCGCCGTGCAGGTCAATACCGCCAACGTGATCGCCAGCGATATTCAAGCGAGCAATGGCGTCATCCACCTGATCGACGCCGTGCTGACGCCGCCCACGGGCGAGGAGACAGCACCGGAAGCCGCCGTGCCAGAGGCCGCTGCGCCGGAAACGGCTGCGCCTGCGGCCCCCACTGCGGAGGCTCCTGCGGCGGAAGCGGCTGCTGAACCGCCCAGCGTCACCGTCAGCGACCAGGATTCGGAGGGCAGCCAGGTCAACGTCCCCTTCACCTACTCCGAAGGGCCGGGGTGGATGGTGATCCACGCCGATGTGGACGGCAGGCCCGGCCCGGTCTTGGGCCAGACGGCGGTTGCGCCGGGAGCGAACGAGGATGTCCTCGTCTCTCTGAGCCAGCCTGCCAACGGTGAGACAACGCTGTGGGCGATGCTGCACATCGACGCGGGACAGGTAGGCGTTTACGAGTTCCCCGGCCCGGACGTGCCCGTGGAGGTCAACGATGCGATTGTGATGGCTCCCTTCACGGTCAACGCGCCTGCGGCAAGCGCGGGAGCGGCGGGTGGGGAGGCCGCGGGTGCAGCGGCGGAGACCGTTACGCCCGAACCACGCCCAGAGGGCACCCGAAGCGCACCCGCGCACCCGGCCCAGATGCCCACGACCGGCGGCGCGCTGCCCACAGGAGTCAGCGTGGCCGTGGTCGTCGCCGTGCTGGCGCTGCTGGCAGGCGCGACGCTCGTCACACGCCGACCTACGGCTTGATCCCTGCTGCCCCCAGGTTTCTACCCGAACGATTAGGCCAGGACAACGGCCTCGCACTCATCAACCAACTTTAGGACGGAGGAGATCGCGTATGAAGCAAAACCGCACTCTGCTGTTGACGACGATTCTGGTATTGGCCGCGCTGGTGTTGGCTGCCTGTCCCGCACCGGCCCCGGCTCCAGGCGCACAACCCGCCGCACCTGCCGCCGATACGCCCGCCGCCGCGCCTGCGGCATCCGGCGATTCAGGTGTGCAGATTCCTGAGATCGAGGATGGCAAGTTCAATGTGGCGTTTGTCTACGTCGGCCCGATTGGCGACGGCGGCTGGACCTATTCCCACAACGAGGGCCGCATGTATCTCGAGGACGAATTGGGCGATAAGGTCCATACCGCCTACCTGGAAAGCGTGCCGGAAGGCGCAGACGCCGAGCGCGTCATCCGCAGCCTCGCCCGCGCCGGGTTCAATGCCATCTTCACCACCTCCTTTGGCTTTATGGACTCCACCGCAACGGTCGCCGAGGAATTTCCTGACACCTTCTTTGTGCATGTCTCCGGCTTCAAGAAGGCCGACCCGAACTTCGCCAACCTGTTCGGCGCGATGGAGAGCATGAAATATCTGGTCGGCATGATCGCCGGAGCGCGCGCCGTCGAGGATGGCAGCACGCGCATCGGCTATATCGCGCCCTTCCCGATTCCCGAAGTCATCCGCCATGTCAATGCGGTGGCGCTGGGCATGAAGCAGACCTGCCCGGAGTGCCAGCTTGACATCCGCTGGATTTTCACCTGGTTCGACCCGGACAAAGAGCGCCAGGCCGCCGAGTCGTTGATGGAGGCAGGCGCGGATGTGGTCATTACCGGCTCGGACACGACCGGCCCGGTGCAGGTCGCAGGCGAAAAGGGGCTGTGGGGCGTCGGCTATGACAGCCGCAACGCCTGTGAGGTCGATACCGAGCACTGCCTGACCGTTCCCTACTGGAACTGGGGGCCGGAGTACGTGCGCCTGGTCACGTCGATGATGGACGGCACGTTCAAGGCGGACGATATCTACTTCGACGTGGACAGCGGCAGCCTGGGGCTGCTCGGCTTCATGGAAGGGCAGACGCCCGCGCCCGGCGTTCCCGAATCGGTGATCCCGCAGGTGCAGGAAACCCTGGCGAAGATGGTCTCCGGCGAGATGACCCGCTTCGATGTCTTCACCGGCCCGATCAACAATAACAAGGGCGAAGAGATCGTCCCGGCGGGCCAATCGCTGACGCAGTCCGACATCGAAGGGCTGGACGCAGCGGTCGCGCCGGAGCTTGGCCGCGACGCCTGCACCTTCTGCATGAACTGGCTGGCCGAAGGCGTTGTGCCCGACGCCGAGCTTCCGTAAGCGACATCGGTGACTCTTTGGGGGGCGAGGCGCCTGGCTGCTGCCTCGCCCCTTTCTTTGCCTGCGCGACTGAGGGCAATTGCACACTTTCTATTGTAGGCCGTCCTATGAGGGCGGCGTACCTGGCTGACCGCACACTGGCTATGCCCACATTTATTCACTTTCGATCAGCGCGGCGAGCCTGCGCCGAGTACGCACCGCGGGCAGGTTGCCCGCCCTACAATTCTGCACCCAAAGGGGCCGCGGCGACCTGCAAAACCACATTATGACTGAGACCGCACCTGCCGCACAGATGTCCGCAAAAACGGCCACAGAAATGGCCGTAGAGATGATCGACATCGTCAAGCGCTTTCCGGGCGTGCTGGCGAACGACCACGTCAACTTCAGCGCGGCCAAAGGCGAAGTCCACGCCCTGCTTGGCGAGAACGGCGCGGGCAAATCGACGCTGATGAACATTCTCAGCGGCCTCTATCGCCCCGATTCCGGCAGCATCCACATCGACGGAAAGCCGGTCGAATTTCACTCGCCGCGCGACGCGATTCGCGCAGGCGTCGGCATGGTGCATCAGCACTTCATGCTCGTGCCGTCGCAGACCGTCGCCGAAAATGTCATCCTCGGCCTGCGCGATGTGCCGTTTCGCCTCGACTATCGCCAGATCGAAGACGACGTGCGGCGCATCGGCTTGCAGAACAACCTGCCGGTTGACCCGCGCGCTAAAGTCTGGCAGCTTTCCGTGGGCGAGCAGCAGCGCGTCGAGATCATCAAGACGCTCTATCGCGGCGCGCAAATCCTGATCCTCGACGAGCCGACCGCCGTGCTCGCGCCGCAGGAGACGGAAGGCTTTTTCGCCACGCTGCGCGACATGACGGCGGCGGGCAAGAGCGTCATCTTCATCAGCCACAAGCTAGACGAAGTGCTTGCCATCGCCGACCGCATCACGGTGCTGCGCGGCGGGCGCAACGTAGCGACAGTCTCCGCCGGAGGAATGACCAAGCGCGATCTGGCAAGCCTGATGGTCGGGCGCGAGGTCTTCTTCAACGTCAATAAGCCGCCGCGCCCTATAGGCGAAGATGAGGGCGAAGAACGCCTGTGCCTGCGCGAGGTCGAGGCCGTCAACGACAAGGGCGTGCCCGCGCTGCGCAAGCTGTCGCTTTCTGTGCGCTCCGGCGAGATCGTTGGCGTGGCGGGCGTCGCCGGGAACGGGCAGCGCGAACTGGCGGAAGTGATCTGCGGGCTGCGACCGACGCAAGGCGGGGAGATCCGCATCGGCGGCGAGAGCGTGACGCACGCGCCGCCCATCGTCGTCATCGAGGCGGGGATCGCCTACGTGCCCGAAGATCGCAGCGCCACCGGCAGCGCGCCGAATCTCTCCATCGCCGAGAATCTGGCGCTCAAGAGCTATCGCGAGCCGGAGATCGGCGGGCGCTTCTTCATTAACCGCAAGCTGATGGCTGAACAGGCGCGCGACTTGATCGGGCGCTTTCGCATCTCCACCCCTTCCGCCGAGACGCCCGTCCGCACGTTGAGCGGCGGCAACTTGCAAAAGGTTATCCTGGCGCGCGAAATCTCGCGCCAGCCCCAGGTAATGATCGCGTCCTACCCGACGCGCGGTCTCGACGTGGGCGCGACCGAGAACGTACGCAACATCCTCGTCCAGGAGCGCAACAACGGCGCGGCCATCCTGCTCATCTCCGAAGACCTGGACGAAATCTACGCCCTCGCCGACCGCATCGCCGTGCTGTACGAGGGGCGCATCGTGGGCGACTATCCCGCCGAGGACGCGCCGCTGAACGAAGTCGGCCTGTTGATGTCCTGTGGGATGCTGACATGAGCGCGAGCGAAGCGGCGCCAAGCGCCCGACCGAGTTTCTCGATCCGCTTCGAGCGCGTGCAGGAGCAGCCAGCCTGGCTGGCCTGGCTTTCGCCGCTGATCCTGATTGTCGCGGCGCTGCTCGTCGGCGCGCTGCTCCTCAGCTTTGCGGGCGCGAACCCCTGGTTCGTCTACCGGCGCATGGCCGAGCTTGCATACGGATCGCTTTACGGTTGGTCGGACACGACGATCAAGGCCACGCCGCTGATCCTGGCGGGGTTGGGCGTCTCGATTGCCTTTCGGATGCGCCTCTGGAACATCGGCGCGGAAGGGCAGCTATTTCTCGGCGCGTTCTTTGCTACCGGCGTCGCCCTGCACTGGCTTCCGGCGCAGACGCCGACCGCGCTCATGCTGCTGGCGATGGCAATCGCCGGGTTTATCGGCGGCGCGCTCTGGGCGTTGATCCCCGGCCTGCTCAAGGCCAGGCTCAACGTCAACGAGATCATCACGACCTTGATGCTCAACTATGTGGCGACGCTCTGGAACAACTTTTTCGTCTATGGGCCGTGGAGCGAGCGCGGCTTTGGCCTCACGCCGCAGTATCCACGCTCGGCCTGGATGCCGCGCTTCACCGACTTCGGCTCAGTTGTGCCTGCTTTGCGCGGGCTGACCGCGCACTTCGGCATCTTCATCGGCCTCGTCGTGGCGCTGCTGCTCTGGATCGTCTGGCGGCGCACGCGCTGGGGCTTCGAGATCAGCGTCATCGGCGACAACCCGCGCGCGGCGCGTTACGCCGGGATCAATTTGACGCGCAACATCCTACTCGTGATGGCCCTCAGCGGCGGGCTGGCGGGGCTGGCGGGGATGAGCGAGGTCTCCGGCGTGGTGCATCGGCTCCAGGAGCGGTTCTCGCCCGGCTACGGTTTCACGGCGATCATCATCGCCTGGCTCGCCAAGCTCAACCCGCTGGCGATTGTGCTGGTCGCGTATCTCTTCGGCGGGCTGCTCGTCGGCGGCGACGCCATCCAACCGGCGGGCATCGCGCAACTGCTCCAGGGCGTCATCCTGTTTGTCGTCGTGGGCGGCGAGATGCTGCTGCGCTACCGGGTGCGCTTTGCGCGCGGTAGGTAATCAGCCATCGGGCGGTACAATACCGCCCCTACGAACTATCGTGTGCGCTTCGTGCGCGGCGGGTAAAAATGGAACTGACGTTGCTGGTCAATCTTCTGGCTGCCGGGATTCGCTCCGGCACGGCGATCCTCTACGCCACCCTCGGCGAAATCTTTGCCGAGCGCGCCGGGGTGCTGAACCTGGGCGTCGAGGGTATGATGCTGATGGGCGCGATGAGCGCGTTCGGCATTTCCTATGCGACGGGCAACCCCTGGATTGGGCTGCTCGCCGCGGCGGGAGTGGGCGGCGTGCTGGCGCTGCTTCACGCCTTCGTCACCGTCACGCTGCGCGCCGATCAGGTCGTCAGCGGGCTGGCGCTCACCTTCCTGGGAACGGGGATGAGCGCGGTGCTGGGCGCGCCGCTGGTGGAAGTGCGCTCGACGCCGCGCCTGCCTGCCTTCGAGATTCCCTTCCTCGCCGACCTGCCCTATCTCGGCCCGATCTTCTTTCGGCACAACATCGTCGTCTATCTCGGCTTCGTCCTCATCCCGCTGGCGTGGTTCTACGTCTACCGCACGCGACCGGGCATCGAACTGCGCGCCATCGGCGAATATCCTGCCGCCGCCGACGTGTTGGGCGTCAATGTCACGCGGCAACGCTATCTGTATGTGATCCTGGGCGGGGTGCTGGCGGGCATCGGCGGCGCGGCCCTCAGCCTGGCGATCACGCCGCTCTGGATCGAGGGCATGACTGCGGGCCAGGGCTGGATTGCGGTCGGCCTGGTCATCTTTGCGGGATGGGACCCGGTGCGCGCGGCGGTCGGCGCGTACCTGTTCGGCGCGATCCGCCGCCTGCCGCTGGACTTGCAGAGCTTCGGCTTTTTCCTGCAAAACCCCACCTGGGGCTACTTCACCAACATGCTGCCCTATCTCTTCACGATCATCGTGCTGGTCATCGGCTCGCGCCAGGCGATGCGCCGCCGTCTCGGCGCGCCCGCCGCGTTGGGCGTGCCCTATGTCCGTGAGGAGCGAGGGGCCTGATTTTGTTGCCGCAATCGCATGTCGCCTATACCTGGCTCGCGTTGAGCCTGGCGCAAGAAGCGCGTCTCGCCGCCGATGACGTGGACTACCGTCTCGTCGCCCTCGCCGCGATGGGGCCGGATTTGATCGACAAGCCGCTGGCGCTGGCTTATTTCTACAAACGCTACCGCTCCGCCGTCCTCTTCGCGCATACGCTGATCGCGAATGGCGTCGCGCTCTATCTCACGCTGCGCGGCATTCCCAAGACGCGCAGCTATGGCGCGGCTTTCCTGGGCCATGCGCTGCTCGACCGGCTCTGGTTCTTCCCGGACACGTTCTATTGGCCGTTGCGCGGCTGGCGTTTTCACGTGTGGCGCAAGCAAGGCTCGGAACAGGAGAAGATCGGCAACGCGTACTGGTACGCCTTCACGCGGCGGCCCGAACTGTGGATTTGGGAGCTAGGCGGGCTGCTGGCCTTCGCCTGTTTCGTCTGGCGACGGAAACTCTATCGATTGGATCGGCTGGCGGAGTTTGTGCTACGTGGGCGCGTCAGGTGATGAGAGGCATCAATTCTGATTCGCGTCAGCGTCAGTAGAGCTTTCGCCATATCGTTCAGGGCGATCCCACTCATCGCGCAGTTGATTGACGTACTCCTGCGCGTCGATGCCCTCCCAGATTTCGGCCCCAAGGCCCTGGAGTTGGGAAAGACTGAGCTTGCGGGATGAAAATTCAGGCGACAGATCAGCGGCCAGATCATTTGCAATGAGCGCGACCAACCTGAGCCGTTCTCGCACCGTCAGCGGCTTGACCACTCGATGGTATAGTATTTCGACTGTCATCTTCTTCACCTGAATAGCCTGACTTGATTCGCATCCTGACTGCAATGCGATCATACTACCACATCCATCAAGTCCTCATCCTGTGATTCCCTTACCACCGCGACCCAATGTTACAATCGCGCGATGCAGCGGCAAGATGAAGGCAGCATCACGCCAACCTATCTGATCGCGCCCGCGCCCGGCATCTCGCAGCCGGTCGGTCGCCGCGTCCTGTTCAACGCGGGCGCGCTGGCAGGCTCCAACCTGTGGCGTATCGGCCTGACCTTTGTGCTGCAACTCTTTATCGCGCGGCGGCTCGGCGTCGAGGGGTTGGGCCATTACACCGTCGCGCTGGCTTATCTCAACGTCAGCCAGGTGATCAGCGAACTGGGGCTGCCCACGCTGCTCGTGCGCGACCTGGCGCAGTTGCCGTCGCAGCGGCGCAGCTACTTCTATCTTTCGCTCTGGGCGCAGACGGCGGCAGCTTTTCTCGTCTGGGGCGCGCTGGTTGGGCTGACCTTTGCGCTGCCCTTCAACGAGACGACGCGGCCAGCGCTGTGGCTGGCGGGCGCGTCGCTGCCCTTCTATGCCGTCACCTCCGCCTGCCAGACGATCTTCCAGGCGGGCGAGCGCATGGAACTGCTCATGGGCGTCGAAGTCTTTATCAACATCCTGATCGTCGCCGCCAGCCTCGCCGTCCTCTGGCGACAGCCGAGCGTGCTGTCGCTGGTCGGCGTGTTGGTCGCGACGCAGGCCGTCTCCGGCGCGCTCTGCTGGTTCTTGATGGCGCGCGCCCGCCTGCTCGCCGCGCCGGGCCCCAAAGACTCCCCACGCGCCGATGCCGGTCTGATTGACCTGTGGCGGAGAGCGCGGCCCTTCTTCAGCCTGGCAATTGCCGACGTGCTGCTCCAGCGCATGGATATCCTGCTGCTCGGCTTCATCGGCGGCGAGATCGTCACCGGCATCTACAGCGCGGCCTACAACCTCGTGCGCGTGCTGGTCAAGCTCGTCCAGAGCTTTTGGCGCGCGGTCTACCCGACCCTCAGCCGCCTGCATCACCAGGGCGACGCCAAGTATGCGCGGCTGGCGGGCTTGAGCCTGCGCTATGGGCTGGCCGCGCTGCTCGGATGCGCGGCGATCATCACGGGCGTGGCGAGCGAGGTCATGCACATTGTCTACAGCCAAGGCTACGTCGAGGCGACGCCGGTGCTGCAATGGCTGGTCTGGCTTGCGCCCCTCTTCCTGATCGAGATGTACGGCGTGACGCTGCTGCTAGTCGAGCGGCGTCCTGGCTACAGCGTGACGATCATCCTGGCGCATCTGCTCGTCATGGCACTGGCTCTGCCGCCGCTGACGCTGCTCGCCCACGCGACCGGCGCGGCGTGGGCGGTGACGGCGGCAGGCGCGACGGGCGCGCTGGCGAGCCTCGTCTTTCTGCGCCGCCTGCGAGTCCCACTCCAAATCGGGAACATTGCGCCGATGGGGGTCGCGGCGGCGCTGACGCTGGCGACCTCGCTGCTGACACCGGTGAGTTGGCCGCTGCGGCTGCTGCTCGGCGGCGCACTTTACAGCGCGATCCTCCTCCTCACCGGCACGGTCGCCCCCGCCGATTGGCAGCTTTTACGCAAGTCGCTGCGCATGAATGGCGCGTAAGTTTGCCGCCTGCGCCTCTCTCCACTACAATCGGGCGATATGCACAAAGACCGCAGCGTAGAATCGGGGCCGATCGCGCCGTCGCCACAGCAGCGTGATCCGTCATCGCGTGTCCCGACGCCGGGGCGATCCTATCGGGTACTGATGATTGCTCCCACCAGCTTCTTTGCCGACTACGGCTGTCACGTTCGCATCCTCGAAGAAGCGCGCGTCCTCCAGAAATTGGGCCACCGTGTCACCATTGCCACCTATCGCAACGGGCGCGATCTGCCCGATCTCGACGTTCGGCGCACCCTGCCGATCCCCTGGCGGCGGCACTACGAAGTCGGCTCCAGCCGCCACAAGCTCGCGTTCGACATGCTGCTCGGCCTACGGACGACCGGGCTGCTCCTGCGCCACCGATACGACATCGTCCACGCCCATCTGCACGAAGGCGGGCTGATCGGGCTGACGCTCGGCAGGCTCTTTCGGTTGCCCGTGGTCTTCGATTTTCAGGGCAGCTTGACCGAGGAGATGATCGACCACAAGTTCCTGCGGCGACATAGCCTGCTCTATAAGCCGCTGCGCCGGTTGGAAACGTGGATCGATCATACTGCGTCCGTCGTCTTCACCAGTTCGGCCCACGCCGAGCGCATCCTTGTCGATCAATTCGGCTGCCGAACTGAGCAGATCCGCATCCTGCCCGACTGCGTCAATACCGATGTATTTCGGCCCGCCGCACAACACGATCCCGACGAATTGGCTACGCTGCGCCAACGCCTCGGCATTCCGCCTAGCGCCAAGCTGATTGTCTATCTAGGGCTGTTGGCCGAATATCAAGGAACAGGGCTATTATTGGACGCCGCGCAGCGTATCCTACAGCAGCAACGTGACGTATATCTGTTGCTGATGGGCTTTCCCGGTGTGCAAGTTTATCGCCGCCGTGCGGAAGCGTTGGGCATCCAGGAGCGCGTCATCTTTACGGGCCGCGTTCCTTACGAAGATGCGCCGAAGCATCTGGCGTTGGGCGATGTGGCGGCTGCGCCAAAACTCAGCCTGACCGAAAGCTCCGGCAAGTTGCTCAATTATATGGCGACTGCGCTGCCGACGGTGGCGTTCGATACGCCGGTGGCGCGTGAATATCTGGGGGCGGATGGCGCGTTTGCCGTGCCGGGAGATGTAGGCAGCCTCGCCGACAGGCTGACCGAATGTCTCTTTCCGCCCGAAGGCAATACTCATCTGATCAGAGAAGCCGGGAATCGCCTGCGCCGCCGCGCGATTCAGAAGTTCGAGTGGCGCGAGGCAGGGTACGACATTGTGGACGTCTATCGCAGGCTGCTGGAAAAAGCGGATGGGGGTAAGGCGCCCTACTCGGCGGCGGCCTCCGGCAGGTGAAGTCGCAGTCGGCGCGTTCAGCAGCGGGAACACGGTCAAGAGTTATGCGGATGATTCTCTCTATGGCGATAAGCGTATGGCGCTAGGCGCAAAGTCAGGCAGACCCCGTCGCATGATCCTGCCGGTCTCGTTGTTCGGCCTGTGCGCTGCCGTCGCCGTCGGTGCGATCTTGTTCAGCGCGCGTCCGGCTCATGCCGATCTGACTGCGCTCTCGCGCGGCCTGCGCACCGAGTACGCCGTGCCGGGCGCCCCGCTCAACGTGGCCGTCGAAGCGCCGGGTCGCATCTGGTTCACCGCCCCGGCAGAGGACGCCATCGGCCAACTGGTCGTCACCTCGGCATTGAACGCCCCGATCACCACCTACGTGGTAAATTTTACCGTTCTTGCGCCGGGCAGCGATCCCTACGACATCCTCTATTTGAACGGCGCAGTCTACTTTACCGAGCGCGGCGGCAACCGCATCGGCAAGATCGACGTGAACACCCATGAACTCGCGGAGTACCCGATCCCGACAGCTAACAGTGCCCCTACCGGGATTGACGCCGCGCCCAACGGGACGCTCTGGTTTACGGAGCGAGACGGGAAGAAGCTGGCAAACTTTGACCCGCAGACGAGCAGCTTTGTCGAGTATCCCTTTACCGGCGACGCATTTACCGGGCGCGATGTGCATCCGCGCGGCGTAGCCGCGCAGAGTGACGACATTATCTGGTTCACGGCGCCGTCGGTCAACGTTGTCTTTGCCTACTACGTGAGCCTGGACCAGTTCTTCGACGTGCCTACCGGCGCAGGAACCCGGCCCAGCAATCTCGTGATCGACTCCAACGGGCGCGCCTGGGTCTCGGCCAATCAGACAGGGCGCATCGGGCGCTATGCTCCCGGCACGTTGGCATTGTGGCAATGGTACGCCCCGCCCACGCCCAACAGCGGCCCGGCAGGCATTACTTTCCGCAACAACGGCCCAAACTGGGAAATCTGGTATACCGAAAGCGCTATCGGCCAGGTCGGACGGCTGATCGTCTCGCCCTTTGGCGTCTTTCGCAGCCATGTCGAATATCCCCTCTCGTCGCCGACCTCCCGGCCCTGGGGCATCGCCGTCGACGAAAGCCTCTCCGTTTGGGTCGCCGAAACCGATGCAGGATTGATTACCGAGCTTCGCGCCCCCTACGCGTTTCGGATGTATATGCCCGCTATCGCGCAGTATCCATGAGTTCACCGCGCCGATCCGTTGAAAACCCGTAAGTTCACAGAGTTCATAAAGGTAGTTGACACGACCCATGAATAGAGAGTCTTTCACCAACGCGCTCCACAACGCGCACCGCTGTCTGAAACCACAGTTCTTGAAATCCCGTTTCCTCACCACGACAGCGCCTATCCTGCTGCTGATCGCGCTCCTGGGCACGGAGTTGGCCCCGGCATTCGGGCAAAGCGCAGAACCCGAAGCCCCCCATAAAAAAAACCTCTATCTTCCCGCCATCTATGACACCCGACCGTACTGCACGCGTCACGCGCCGCAGCACATCTTCGGCGTTCAGATGTATGGCAACACGGGACGCAGGAGCGCCTTCCACAATGCGCTGCTCACCAGCGGCGCGGCCTGGGTGCGCGTGCCGTTGGACTGGGAGCCTATCGAACCGACGAATACAACGCCGGACAAGTACAAGTGGCGAACCGCGGACAATGCGGTGGGCGCGTCGAACTATGCGTGTATCGAGACCATCCTTACCTTTGGAACGGCCCCCGGCTGGTTTACGAATATCCCGAACGGCGTTATCGACGAATCGAAGTTCCCGGAAGTGGCCGAATTTCTCACTGCGTTGGTCGAACGCTACGACGGCGACGGCATCAACGACGCCACCAGCCACCCGATCGTCAACTATATCGAACTCTATAACGAACCGGATGGAGGCCCTATCCCCAACGCGGGCAATTTCAGCACCTGGGGCAACAACGGCGCGGCTTATGCAAAGCTGCTGGCTGCCGTCGTCCCGAAGATGAGGCAGGCCAACCCCAACGTCAAAGTGCTGCTCGGCGGCCTGGCCTACGATTCGTTTACGACGGACACGCCTCCCGGCAACTTCGTGCGGAAATTCCTCGACGACGTGATCGCAGCCGGAGGCGGCGACTACTTCGACATCATGAACTTCCACTACTATCCGGCCTTTTACCGAGCGTGGACGGACAAACCGCCGGGACTGCTGGAAAAGACCAACGCGCTGCGCCAGAAGATGAACGATCTCGGCGTGCCGGGTAAAGAATTTATGATCACCGAGACCGGCTGGCACAACAACGACGACCCCGACATCCCCAGCAACGACCAGGAGCAGATGTTCTATACCGTGCAGTTGATGACCCAGTCCAAAGCTGCGGGCCTCAAAGCGATGATTTACTTCGCGCTCTCCGACCCGTTCGACAACCTCAGCATGGGCCTCTTCACGGCAAACATCCCGCCTGTCCCCAAGAAGGCGCTCGCAACCTACCAAATGATGGTGGAATTGCTTGGCCCTGCCGCCTTCGTCAAGCTCGAACGCATCACGCCGGACAGCAACGATAAGTCAAGAGTGGTGGACGTGTATCACTTCACCGACGCATCGCACAACAGGAAGGTCTATATTATCTGGATGTATTCGTCGAGGGAAAACGACTCGCACACCTTCTATATTCCAGGTGAAAGAGCGACCGTGCATACGATTGCCGACGAGCGATCCACACTCTTGGATACTGACGATAACAAAGACGATGGTTTCTTCAAGATTCGCGCGACTGCGAACCCAATAATCTTGGAGGTGACGCAGTAGCGTTGCGCCCATGCCCCCACCCCCGAATAGGCCAAGGGACGTCGCGCCGTATGGCTCCTGCGCAGGAGCCATACGGCGCGACGCAGAGTGCAACTTACGCAGTGAAATCTACGCTGCCCGCAGCCTCCAGCGGGCAGCCGACCGATCACGGCGTAAGCTGTAAAGGACAAAGTGCTGCTCATGATTTCAACCCTTCAAACCTGTAGTCGGCGGATCATGCCTATCCGCGTGCAGATGATCTTACTGGTCATCCTGTTGTCGGCTGCGCCGCGATTGCCCGCACAGGGTCAATCGCCGGCCCCGGCAGCTAACATATTTGACAAACCGCTCTATCTTCCCGCCGTCTACGACACTCGCCCCTATTGCAGGCATCAAGCGGCGCAGCACATCTTCGGCGTTCAAATGTATGGCCGGACAACGCCTCAGAGTCAGTATTACAACTTCTTGGTCGAGAGCGGAGCCGCGTGGGTGCGCGTGCCGTTGCCGTGGAGGGATGTTGAACCGGAGAATACGACGCCCGACAAGTACAATTGGCGACCGGCGGATAATATCGTCGGGGCAGCGACTTATAATTGCCTTGAGGTGATTCTAACCATCGACAACGCACCGCAATGGGCCGCAGACCCCAGCCGCAGCCCGGTCCCAGAGAATATGCACGGCGAGTTCGCGCAGTTTCTGGCCGCGCTGGTCGAACGCTATGACGGCGACGGCAAGGACGATGCTCCCGGCAGGCCCGTCGTCAATTACATCGAACTCTATAACGAGCCGGACTCCGCCACGCCCCCGCCGTTGAGCACCTGGGGACGCAGCGGCGCGCTCTATGCTAAATTACTGAAGGCCGCCACGCCGAAAATGCGGCAGGCAAACCCCAACGTTAAGGTGCTGCTGGGCGGCATCGCCTACGAGCGTTTTACGACAGACGAGGATCCGGGCAATTTCATCAAGACCTTTGTCGACGATGTCGTCGCAGGGGGCGGCGCGCCCTACTTCGACTATATGAACTTCCACTACTACCCCTCGTTTGCGCGGGTCTGGGCAGATCAGGGGCCGGGACTGCTGGAAAAGACGGCAGCGCTGCGTCAGAAGTTGGCCGATCTGGGCGTTCCCAACAAACCCTTTATGATCACGGAGACCGGCTGGCATAGCAACGCCGACTCGGATGAACCCAGCACCGACGAAGACCAGATGCGTTACGTCGTCGAGTTGCTGACGCAGGCAAAAGTTGCCGACGTCAAAGCGGTCATCTACTTCAGGTTGAATGATCCAAGCCTAACGAATCCCGGCGAAAGCAGCCAATACCATACCGGCCTCGTAACGTCTGAAGATCCGCCTGTAAAGAAGAAGTCTTTTACCACCTACCAGATGGTCGTCGAAGTCCTTGGCCCTGCCGATTTCGAGCGCACCCTGCCGCTGAACGTGACGAATGCAAGCGAGATGCAAGCGTACGAGTTCACGGATTCGGCGCGCAACATGCGCATCTATGTGGCGTGGCTCAACCCGCTCCATACGCCTACTACGACTACGAAACCGCTGGTGTTGCCGGGCGAGCAGGCGACCGTGCGCAACGTGCGGAACATCCAATCGCAGATCGTGGACACGAGCGACGGCCACGACGACGGCAAATTGACATTCGACGTCTCGGCGCGCCCGATGATCATCGAGATACCCAAGTAGAGATACCCGACCAGAGGCAGCCGATCAGGTCGCGATGCCCGCGATTGTGGATAGACAATCAACCTTACCTCCGAACAGCCATTGCAGCGACAAGGATAAGAAATGAGTCGTCGATTTATGCGGGGCAGCCTTGCAGCTACCGGTCTATTCTTTGCCCTGTGGCTGACGCTGCTCCTGGCCGGCGCGGCCTCTGCCGATCAAAGCCGAATTCACGGCGAGACCGGGACGCCGCCGCAGTTTCAACAGGACAATGTAAACGTCTTTTTGCCTGTGCAGCGCAACATCAGCGACGCAGCGGCCCCCTTCTGCCGTTTGGGCGTAAACGGCCACATCGACGGTTTCGACCTGAAGCCCTTCCGCATCGGCTGGTATCAGGATTATGAAGCGGATCGCCGCGCAAAGCCGCCTGCCGGTGTGGAATATTCTCCGGTCATTCGGCTCAGCCCAGACGCGACGACGGCGAAAGGGTATCGCTATTCGATCAAGACCAATTGGGGGCAGACGACGCAGGCAGAGCTTTTCCGGGCTATCGACGCGCTGCCAGGGGCGTTCTGGCACATCGGCAACGAACCGGATCGCCCGGACCGGCTGCGCGGCGGGCAAGACGCCGTCCGCCCCGAACTCTATGCGCGCGCGTATCACGACCTTTACTATCTGATCAAAGAGCGCGACAGTACCGCGCAGATCGTCGCCGGGAACATCGTCCAGCCCACGCCGCTGCGGCTGCAATACCTGGACATGGTTCTTAGAGCCTACGGACGGGATTACAAAGAGGCGATGCCGGTGGACATTTGGGGCATCCACAACTTCGTTCTCAACGAGGCAAGCTGTCCCTTCTACGGCGATTTGGGCGTCTGCTGGGGAGCGGAAATCCCGCCCGGCGTCGATGCGACCGACGGCTTGCGTATCACGATCCCGCAGATCGGCAGCTTTGATCTCTTTGTGCAGCAGATCATCCGTTTTCGCGAATGGATGGCGGAACGCGGCTATCGCGGCCTTCCCGTGCATTTGTCCGAGTACGGCATCCTGGTTGGGCCGCCGGAGCGGTCCGGTTTCGCCGAGTTCCCCTTTCCTGTCGTGAATGAATATATGAACCGGACGTTCGACTATCTGCTTACGCAAACCGATAACGACCTGGGCGACCCGAACGACGGCTATCGCCTGATCCAACGTTTCTCGTGGTACAGCGTCAGCGATGTCTTCTTCGGCGGCTATCTGTTCGAGCCGCTGGATTCTGCTCCAAGCCAATTCAAGCGGTCACCCGCCGGGGAGAATTTCGTTGCGTATGCCGCCAAGCTGAAAGACGAGATCGACTTCACGCCCACGCAGATCACCTTCGACCCGATTGCGCCGCTGCAAGCCAACGGCTCGACCACTGTCACCGTCTCGGCGCGCATCGGCAACGCAGGCAACACCAGCAGCAACCGTTCTGTAACCGTGCGCTTCTATAACGGAGACCCGTCACGCAACCGGCAGATCGGCGAAGACCAGCACGTATCGCTTGCCGGATGCGGCGACAGCGCGATGGCTCAAGTGGAGTGGGCCAACGTTGCGCCCAACAATTATCGCGTCTTTGTGGTCGTAGACCCGCAGGACTCGGTCGTAGAGACACGCGAAGACAACAACCGCACGTCGCAGAGCTTCTTCTTTGCGCAAGGCCAACTCTTCGTGCCGATTACGAGAAACGCGCTGCCGTAGAGTTTGCCCGAACGAACAGTGAATGCTATTTTCCGACTCTTAAAGCCGATTCTCGACCCACGATTTCAAGCGCCGCAAGCGGTGTTCCTGACCTAGCTCCGGCAAAGCGCGGCTTGCCTGCTGCCAGGCTGCGCTGGCGAACTGGCGAATCGGGTATCGGAGCCTGGGAGCGAGGCTGTAGGTGCGGGCGCGCGCCGCGCGGTGGCGCGCCAGTTGCCGCTCGAACAACTCGCACGCGTAATCATAGAGTTGCTGGTCGTAGATGTTTATCGCCCTAATCTGCTCCAGAAATTCGGGCGTGGCGTGATGGCGATAGTGGTGCGGGTCTACGTCGCCTTTTTGCGGGCCGATATTGGCGCGCGGCGCGCGGCCAGGCTTGGGAATTCCCAGCATCGCGCAGATCATCTCCATCGATTCGTCGAATCGCTCGGTAATGCCGACAACCGCCATCTCCTCTAACTGTCGGCACGCCGCTGCGGTCACGTCGCGCATGTCGGGTGGCTGCGCGGGGAGAGGTTGGGCGCTGGCTGGCGGCGCGCCCTTCAGAAGAGCGCGCCAGTCGATGGAGATTCCCAACTGCCGTGTCTGCACATCGCGCAGTTGATCCTCCAGCACCGGCACGCTCAGCCAGGTCTGCGGGTCGCCCTGGATAACGGGGCGAACCAATTGGATGTACGCCGGGTCAAGATATGCCGCCTCGACCTGCACCATCCGTTGATGATAGTGATAGAGGGAGGCAGCGCGTTCGACTGGGTCGCGCAGCATCGTGACGCAAAGCAGATCAGTGCGCCCAATCAGGTCGTAGAGACCAATGCCAAAATGGCACAGATAGCAGCGAAAGCGCTGTAAATCGTCCAGAGTCACTTGCCCCAGCAACGACGGATGATGGAGCGAGATCACGTCGCCGGGTGAATAGGCGCGCTGGAAGAGCAGACGCAAGCTGCTCCCCGCAGTTTTGGGGAGGTGCAGAAAATAGGTAGCGGGCGATTCCAGTCGAAATTCGATCATCGCGCCCTATGATAAATCATATGCCCACCCGTGCGCCATCCTTTACAACTCACTGCAACTTTGGTATCCTCTTGCGGGTAGGGCCGTGCGTTGCGGCCCTGCTTCTTGATTCCCGGCACGCACTATCTTAGCCTGTGGAGGCCGTCTTTTGGATTCATATGTGTCATGGCAAAGCGGGCGCGCCGCGACCCGATGGTCGCCGCGCCGCATCATGCCTGGCGTAACACGGCGGCTGCGCGAACTTTTCCAATATCGCGACCTTGTGCGCAACCTGGTTGTCGGCGAAGTCAAGACACGCTATCGCAACAGCATCCTCGGCTTTGTGTGGAGCCTGCTCAACCCGCTGGGCATGATGCTCGTCTTTACGCTTTTCTTTGGCGTCCTCTGGCCCAACCATAAGATCGAAAAATACCCGCTCTTTGTTCTCTGCGGATTGCTGCCGTGGAACTACTTTTCCGCTGGAATCCTGAGTGGAATGCACAGCATCACGGCCAACGGCGGCCTGGTCAAGAAGGTCTATTTCCCGCGCGAAGTGCTGCCCATCGCCGCCGTGCTGGCGCAAGGGGTCAACTTTCTGCTCGCTTTCCTGGTGCTCTTTGCCGCGCTGCTTGTCTTTCGCTCGCATCTCAGCCCATGGCTTTGGCTGCTGCCGGTGGTCATCCTCATCCAGACGCTGTTCACGCTTGGCGTCGTCTTTATTTTAAGCGCGCTCAACGTCTTCTACCGAGACACCGCGATGGTGATGGAAGTCGTGATGCTGGCCTGGTTTTTTCTGACACCTGTCTTCTATTCCGTCAACCAATGGCCTGCAACCTATCGGCTTTTTGGCTTTGACCTGGACACGCACCGGCTGGCCTACATCCTGAATCCGTTGGCCTCGTTGGTCAACATGTACCACGACCTGCTCTACTACGGCTACCGCACCGACATCGACTTCTTCCTGCGGACAACCGTGACCGCCCTGCTGATTTTTGGCTTCGGGTACTGGTTCTTCCTGCGCCATAGCGACCGCTTCGGCGAAGAAGTATGAGCGTTCGCCGCTTTCCGACGGCGCTGCCCCGCCCAGAGGGCACCGGAGACGGCTCCCCGCCGCTTGTCGAATTGAACGGCGTTTCGCGCCGTTTCGTGAAAAAGCTCGAACGCAATCGCTCCTTACAAGACCTTTTCATCCGCCTGTTGACGCGCCGGCGCAAAGCCGTCGACGAGTTCTGGCCGCTGCGCGAGGTCAGCCTCACCGTGCAGCGTGGCGATTGCGTCGGCGTCATCGGCCCCAACGGATCGGGCAAGAGCACCCTGCTCAAGGTCATCGCGGGCATCCTTGTGCCTACCGGCGGCGATATGACCGTGTGCGGGCGCGTCTGCTCGCTGCTGGAATTGGGCGCAGGCTTCAAGCCCGACCTCAGCGGGCGCGAGAACATCTATCTGAACGGATCGATTTACGGCCTCAGCCGCCGCGAGATGGCGCGTCGCCTGGAGAATATTGTCGAGTTCGCCGAGTTGGGCGATTTCATCGATACGCCGGTCAAGCACTACTCCTCCGGCATGTATGTGCGGCTCGGCTTTGCCGTCGCCATCCACACCGACCCCGATCTCCTGCTCGTGGACGAGGTGTTGGCAGTCGGCGATGTCACTTTTCAACATAAGTGCATCGACGCCATTCGCCGCTTCCGCGACGGGGGCGGCACGCTCCTGCTCGTCTCGCACGACCTCGGCGCAATTCAGAACATCTGCAATCGCGCCCTCTGGATCGAAGGCGGCCACGTCGTCGCCGAAGGCCCACCGGTCGATGTCGTCATGGGCTATCTGGCGCACATGGCCGAAAAAGAACGCCAATCCGAAGAGCACAAGAGCTTGCCCCCCTTGGCGGAGGGCAGGCGTTGGGGCAGCGGCGAACTCCGTATCGAACGAGTGGAGTTGTGCGACGCAAAAGGCAAGGCGCAAGTCGCTTTCGTGAGCGGGCAAGTGATGGAAATCCGCATGACGTATCGCTGCGATGAGCGCATCGAACGGCCCAACTTCGGCCTTGCCATCCATCACCAGAACGGCACGCTGATCTTCGGCCCGAACACGCACCTGGGCGGCCTGCCGCTTGCCGCGGTCGAGGGCGAAGGCACAGTAGTCTACCGGATGCCGCGCCTGCCGCTTTTGGAGGGCAGCTATACCGTCACGGTTGCGGTCGTCAACCGCGACGATACCGTGACCTATGACTACCATGATCGCGCCTACCGCTTTCATGTCTTGCCCAGTGCGGCACGCGAGGGGTATGGCATGATCACGCTGCAGGGAACCTGGCAGGCTGTGTCGTCCGCCGGTTCAACAGAGGGACGCGTGCCGCGCTCACCGAACCCGTTGCCCGCCCTTCCCCAACCCCATTCGACTGGGGCTGCGGCACATCCGACAAAGGCATAAACGTACCGTGACGGATGAGACTGTCCCCGGACTGGACTACGACTTCCTGCGCTACATCGGCGTCGAGTCGGAGAACCAACGCCGGTTGCAGAGTTTCTATCTGCCTCGCTTCAAGGGCTGCCGCAGCGTCGTCGATCTCGCCTGCGGCGACGGCGACTTTGTGGGTCTCCTGCTGGAGAAGGGCATCGACGCCGTCGGGGTCGATGCCGACGACAAGAGTGCCGCCGCGCTGACCGAACGCGGCCTGCCCTTCATCCATCAGGATGTATTCGACTATTTGAAAGAGGCTCCGGCAGAGAGCGCCGACGGCATCTTCTGTGCCCATCTGGTCGAGCATCTGCCCTACCCAAAGGTTATCGAACTCTGCCGCGAGTCGTACCGGATGCTCGCGCCCGGCGGCGTCATCGTGCTGGCGACGCCGAACGTGCGCACGCTTTTTTCGCACCTGGAAATGTTCTATCTGCACTTCGGCCACGTCAGCTTCTATCACCCGCGCCTGCTCTGTTTCTTTCTGGAGCACGCGGGCTTCGCCGAAGCCGCGCATGGCGAAAACCCGGAGACCGCCTCCCCCCTGCTGCCCGCGGCACGGTCGCTCGCGCGCAAAGAGCCGTTGCTCCGCACCATCCCCCCGCCGCCGCTGCCCCACTTCCGCTACCAGCGCACGATTCCCCGGCAGGGCGGCTCGATCCTGCACCAGATCACCTATGCGATCAAGTCCACGCTCACGCGCTGGCTGGTGCAACCGCTGGTGGACAGCCTGGCGCACGAAACGCGGATTCAGCTTGCCGCGTATTTGCACGACCGCTTCGTGCAGGCCAACGAAGCCTTAGCGGAACTTGACGTGCGGACACATGAACTGGCAAACTCATTCCAATCCATCAACGGCGCATTCGAATGCTACGCCTTTGCGCGCAAGCCAGCGCGCAAGGCTGGCGCCCAACCATCGACGGAACCGCCCCATGAGTGAGCAAGGTAGCCGCCCGCCTCACGAGCAGGCGGGCATGGACATCAGCCGCCCGCCTGCTCGTGAGGCGGGCATCGATGACGATAGTCGGTCAGATCGTCCGCCGCAAAACCGGCGCTGGCAGGAGCGCATCGCCCCGCCGCGCAGCATCCGCGCCCAGTTCTTGACGCTGGCGGGCCGCGCCGGGGAGGTGCTGAACACGCAGGGCGCGGGCGCAGTTACCCGGCGCACACTCGCCGCGCTGGATCGCTACCGGCGCACCGGCTCGCTGATCTTGCCGCAGAAGGGCGTGGTTGAACCGCCTGCCTATTCGTATGCCGAGTGGATGCGCGACTTCGAGCCGGGCCCAGAGGGCGCCCCGCAGACGCTGCTGGCGCAGCAAGACCAGGTTGCCAGTCTGGCCTATCGCCCCATCATCAGCTTTATCACGCCGGTCTATAATCCACCCGTCGCCGCGTTGGCTTCGGCTATCGACTCGGTGGTCGCGCAGAGCTATCCGCACTGGACGCTCTGCCTCGTCGATGGCGCATCGACCGAGCCGGAAGTGCGCGCCACGCTCGAACGCCGCGCCGCCCAAGACCCGCGCATCCGCCTGCTGCACCTGAGCGAAAATCTCGGCATCTCCGGCAATTCCAACCTGGCGCTCCAGCTTGCCGACGGCGAGTTCGTCGCCCTGCTCGACCACGACGACATGCTCGCGCCGGATATGCTCTTCGAGGTCGCGCAGCTTCTCAACCGCACACCCGACGCCGATATCCTTTATTTCGACGAGGATAAGCTGAGCGTCGACGGGCTGGAACGCTACGCTCCCTGGTTCAAGCCCGACTGGTCGCCCGATTTGATGCTCTCGACCAACCTGCTGATGCACGGCGTCTTCCGCCGCGCCCTGGTCGAGAAGGTGGGCGGCTTCAACCCGGAGATGGACGGCGCGCAGGATTGGGACCTGGCGTTGCGCTGCACGGAGCGCACCAGCCGCATCTACCACATCCCACGCGTGCTCTACCACTGGCGCGCCGTTCCCGGCTCGGCTGCGGGCGACGCGGCCGCCAAGCCCTGGGCAATCGCGGCGCAGGCGCGCGCGATCCCGGCCCATCTGCGCCGCCTCGGCGTGCAGGATACCGGCGTCGAGTTTCCCACGCCGGGAACCGTTCATTTGCGTTGGCCGCCGCCTGCGGGGAAGGTCTCGATCATCATCCCCACCAAAGACAAGGCGAATCTGCTGGCCGCGTGTGTCGCGTCCATTCTGGAGAAAAGCACCTGCCCCGACTTCGAGATTATCGTCGTGGACACCGGCAGCCAGGAACAGGCGACGCTGGAGTTGTACCGCAGCCTGGAGCTTGACCCGCGCGTCCGCTTCGTCGAATATGAAGGTCAGTTCAACTGGTCGCGCGCCAATAACCTCGGCGCGACCCAGGCCAGGGGCGACTTCCTGCTCTTCCTCAACAACGACACGGAGGTAATCGAACCGGGCTGGCTGGAGGAGATGGCAGGATGGGCCGCCCGCCCGCAGACGGGCGTCGTCGGCGCAAAGCTGCTGCGCCCGAACGGCATGATCCAGCACGCGGGCATCGTCATGGGGCTGGCGGGGCATGGCAGCCACATCTTCGAGGATAGCGCGGAGGGCGTCTACGGCATCTTTGGCTCGCCCGAATGGGTGCGGAACTACCGCGCCGTCACCGGGGCCTGCATGATGGTGCGCCGTGAAATCTTCGACGAATTGCAGGGCTTCGACGAACTCTACCGCATCGGCTACAGCGACATCGAGTTCTGCCTGCGCGCCGTGCGCGCGGGCTATCGCAACGTCTATGCGCCTTTTGCCCGCCTCGTCCACCACGAAGGGGGCAGCCGCGGCTTCAATCTACCGGCGAGCGACGTGCTGCGCGCCTCGTGCCAACTGTTGCCCTGGGTGCAGTCCGGCGACCCATATTTCAATCCAAACCTTTCCTACCATTACCGGCAGCCGCGCCTCGCCGAGTTGGAGGATTTACCGCCCGCTGCGGGTCTCGTCCGCGTGCAGGAGTCGCTCGACTTGGTTCCGCCAGGGCTGTCCCCCAGGCATGAAGTCGTGACTTCATTCTGGCGCGCGCCGGTCGCCTGGCCCGAAGCGCGCGACCACACTCCGCCGCCCAGCCGAGATGCGCGCCTGCTGCTTGTGACACCCGACTTGAGCCTGAGCGGCGCGCCCTGGATATTGGCGAACCTGGCGCGCTTTCTGGCGCAAGAGGGACGCAGCGTCACCGTGCTGGCGAGCTTCGAAGGCCCGCTGCGCGCACTCTACGAAGCGAACGGCGTGCGCGTCGTGGTTGAACCGGACTTGGGCGAGATGCTGCGAAACTCCGCGCCGATGGCCGATTACGTGGGCGACTATGATCTGATCGTGGCGAACACCATCGTTGCGTGGCGCGCCGTCCACATGGCGAAGGCGTTTGGCCGTCCCGCGATCCTTTGGATACATGAATCCACGTATGGGGCCGACCTGGCAAAACAAAACCCTGCCGTCGCCGCCGCGCTTGGCGCAGCCGATAAGGTGCTGCTCCCGGCGCAGCGGTTGGTCAGCCTCTACCAGCCCTTCTTGCCCGGCGAACGCTACATCGTGCTGCCGCACGGCATCGACACGGACTTGCTCGACACGGTATCCGACACCGTATCCGACACCTTGCCGGGCGACAGCGGCGCGCCCGGCAGCAGCGCGCCGCGAGTCGAGATGCCGCGCAACAAGATTTGCGTCGTCCAGGTGGGCAGCGTCGAGCCGCGCAAAGGCCAGGACTTTCTCGTGCAATCGATTGCCGCCCTGCCGGAAGCGATCCTCCAGCGCATGGAGTTTTACCTCGTCGGGCGCACGCTCGACGAGGGATTTGCCCAGGCGCTCCAGGAGATGAGCCGGGGGCTGACCAACATTCACTTTACCGGCGAAGCGAGCCACGCCCAGGTCATGTCCTATTTGCGCGCGGCGGACATCTTCGTGCTGCCCTCGCGCGACGAGGTGCTGCCGATTACGATCCTGGAGGCCATGTACTACAAGAAAGCGGTCATCGCCACGCGCGTCGGCGGTGTCGCCGAGGCGGTGGAACACGGCGTCGGCGGGCTGCTCGTCAACTTTGGCGACAAGCCGACGCTCACGCGCTACCTGGCGGAACTCTCGGTGGATGGGGCGCGGCGCAGCGCCCTCGGCCAGAACGCCTATCTGGCTTTCCGCCACCGCTTCTCCATGTCCCGCTTCGGCGCAGCCTTCCTGATCGCAGTGGACGACGTGCTGCAAGGCAACGGCTCGGCGGTGCGGATGCGGCAGGCAGTCCCGTGACAATCGCCGCGCCAAACGGCCTGCACGGTCGCGGCAAAGAGGCTCCCGGCGAAGGGACGCTCATCATCAGCCATGACCTGATCGGCAAGCGCATGGCTGGCCCCGGCATCCGCTACTATCACCTGGCGCGCGTGCTGTCGCGTCACGTCCCCGTGACGCTTGCCGTTCCCAATCATGGCCCGGTCGAGATGCCGACCACGATGTTTGGCGCTGATTCGACCGCAGGCTTCAACGTCGCCCAATACCGCTCGCGCGATTGGGAATCGCTCGAACCGCTGGTCGAGCGGGCCGCCGTTTGCCTGGTGCCGAGCGACCTGGCGGGGCTGATGCCGGAGATCGGCAAAAAAGGCAATACACGCGTGGTGATCGACGGCTACGACCCGCTGCTGGCCGAATGGCTGGCCCACGCGAACGACGTCGAGCCGGAAGATCGCCATCGCCACTGGCGTTTTCTGATGACCAATCTCAGCCGCCAGTATCAGATGGGCGACTTCTTTATTTGCGCCAGCGAGCGCCAGCGCGATTGGTGGCTCGGCCTGCTGCAAGCCAACGGGCGCATTAACCCCGCCACTTATGCCGACGACCCCTCGCTGCGCCGCCTGGTCGACGTGGTGGCCTATGGCCTGCCGCACGAGCCGCCGCAGCACAAGCAGCCGGTCGTCAAGGGTGTCTGGCCCGGAATCGCCAGGACGGACAAATTGCTGCTTTGGGGCGGCGGCCTCTGGTCTTGGCTCGACCCCGTGACTGCCGTGCAGGCAACCGCCGTTCTCCACCGCCGCGATTCCTCGATCAAGCTGGTCTTTCCCGGCACGCGCCATCCCAACCCGATCCTCCACGAGATGCCGACGCGCACACAGGATGCGATGCAGGCCGCGCGCGATCTCGGCATCCTGGACAGAGCCGTCTTCTTCGGCGATTGGGTTCCCTACGAACTCTGGGCGAGCCTGCTGCTCGAAAGCGACGTTGCGCTCTCGCTGCACTTCGACACGCTGGAGACGCGCCTTGCCTTCCGCAGCCGCGTGCTCGAATACATTTGGGCCGACCTGCCTTCGGTCGCCTCCGGCGGCGACGCCACGGCCGAACTGATCGCCGATCACAACCTCGGCGCAGTCGTGCCCTGCCAGGATGTCGATGCGGTCGTCGCGGCCATCGACCGGCTTCTATCTGAGCCGCGCGCCGAGCGCGCTGCGCGTTTTGCCGATACGCGCAGCCTGCTGACGTGGGAGCATGTGGCACAGCCATTGATCGCCTTCTGCCGCGCCCCGCGCCCTGCCGCCGACAAGGTTCCTTTCGAGGGACAGACCTATTACTTCGACAATGTCTGGGAGCAGGTGCGCTTCGAGACCGAGTTTTGGCGCAACCAGGTCGGCAAATACGAACGCGGGCGCTTTATCCGCACGATGAAGTGGCTCAAAACCACTCAACGCCGCTGGATGGATCGCCTGCAAACCAAAGGCGCGGCCCGCTGACCGGGGAGACCTCCAGGCCCGGCGCGTTCCCAATGCAGCCCGCCGCGCTCAGCAAACTCATTAGGCGTCTACGCGCCCCGACCGTCGCTCTTCTCGTCCTTGCCGCCGCGTTGGCCTGCCTCACTTTCTTTGCGCCTGTCTCCAACACAGGCAGCGACCCGCGCTACTCGCTGCTGACTTCGCAAGCCATTCTCCAGTACGGCACGATTCGCCTCGATGCTTATCGCGACACAGGCCGTCTACCGGAAAACGATGCCCGCCTCGTTCTCATCGACGGTCACACTTACTACTATTCGGCGCTCGGAACGCCTCTGCTTGCGCTGCCTATGGTGTGGGTTGCCAACCGCCTGGGCCTGGACATGGCGAATGGCGACGACGAGGCGCAGGCGCAGCGGCCATTGGCTGCCTTACTCTGTGCGCTGACCCTGATCCTTGCCGCCGCCGTCGCCCGCTGCTATGTTGCTCCGTGGCCTGCGCTCGTCATTGCAGCGATCCTCGTCTTCGGCACGACATTGACCAGCGCGCTGGGCACGGCGCTCTGGAACATCAACTTTACAGTCGTCCTGCTGCTGCTCTGCCTGCTGCTGCTGGCGCGCTACGACGTCGGCGATACGCTCACACCGCATCCCTGGCTGCTCGGCACGCTGCTCTTTGTGGCCTATCTGTGCCGTCCGACGACTTTGCTGCTTGTCGTTCTCGTCTGGCTCTATCTATTGGCGCGCAGCCGCCGCGCCTCGACGCAAGTGACGGCCCGCGCGGTTGCCGCCTTTGTGATTCCGCTGGCGCTCTTCGCCCTCTATTCGTCCGACGAGTATGGCTTGCCGCTGCCGCCCTACTATCTGCCGGAACAACACGGGATGTCGTCTGCCCACTTCCTAAACGGCGTGCCCGGCGGCGGCGAGGGGCGATCACTACTCGTGGTTCTCTATGGTTTGCTCCTCAGCCCGTCGCGCGGCCTCTTCGTCTACAGCCCGATGCTGCTCGTCGCGCTTCTAGCCGCGCCGCTTGCGCTTCTGCAAAGAGGGCGTCGCCTGATCACGCTGCTGGCCCTGGCCTGGATCGGCGCGCACATCGCCCTTCTGTTGCGTCACAACATCTGGTGGGGCGGTCACGGCTACGGCCCGCGCCTCTCCACCGACGTCATCCCGGCCTTCATTCTGCTTGCGCCGGTGACCTGGGCTGCGCTCGCGGAGAAGCACATGGCCGCGCTACGCGCCTTGACGGCTGCGGCCTTCGTGCTGACCGGCGCGTTCGCCATCGCGCTCCACAGTTACGTGGGGCTGTACAACCTGCAAACGCTCTACTGGAACGGCGGGATCATGCCGCCCGAACTCGCGCCGCCGCAGGTCTTCGAGTGGCGCTATCCGCAGTTCGCCGCCAGCGAACGCAGCAACTGTGCGCGCAACGCCGAGTACATGGAGGGGCTGCTGCGCTCAGGCCGCGCCGATCTGCTGGCGTATGCGCCCGGCGACGACATCGACGCCAACGACGCCGAAGATTACCGGCCCGTCGCGCTCGACCCGCTCTGGCAGACGCACGTGCTGCGCTTCCCCTGGCAGCAGGCAGCGCCGCCGGAGAACGCTCCCGCACTTTCGGAAGAAGGACGACTCTATCTTCCCCTTGCCGCCAACCGCACACGCGCCAGCGGCCCACTGATGCTCTCCGCGCTCTTTGTGGGATGGTCAAGCCTGCGCGGGGAAACGGTCACGTCCCTATGCGAAAACGCGTCGATCCTGATCGGCCCGCTGCCGCAGGATGCGTTGCGCGATCCGGCGCAACTCACGCTGGAGTTGGCGACGCCGACTGCCCAGGAAGTCGAAGCGCGTGTCAACGGCGAAGCGATTGCGCGCTTCCGTCTCGAACCGAATCCCGACGGCGCGATGGAGCAAGTTCAACTGCCTTTCGACGCGACTTTGCTCTCGACAAACAGCGTCAACCGTATCACGCTCGGCTTGCTGCGCGGCCCGCAGGCGGCTTTCACGCAGGGGGTGCGTCTCCGCTCCATGATGATCGACGCTGGCGGGACAGAAACGCCGGAATAGGGGCTGTTTTGTCGGCTTTATGGCTTTGGCGTACCATGTGATCTGTTGAGAGAACAGGAGCTAGCCGCCGCATGCCAAAGTCTGCACGACGCTCGCAAAAGCATAGAAGACATAATCATGACAGCCACAGAGCACAGGTAGACGCCGACAGGTTGCGCTTACTCCAATTTGTCGTTGGAGTGATGTACAACATTGCCTGGCTTGTAGTGATTTCATTCATCATCGTGGTGACCTATACGTCTATTGCAGATCGAACTCTGAAGGATCTTCAGATTGACGATAAATGGTTTATCGTGTCTTCCTTTGTTCTGCTCATTCCCTTACACTACTTGGAGAAATATTTGGCGGGCCGTACGCACAGAACCACTTCTAGGAACGGGAATAGTGGAACTGCTAATCAAAGCGGGATCACAACGTTGATCTCAAAACTGGTTGCATGGCTTAGCCTTCCGAATCGAAGAGCGTAAAACAGGGCCACCATACGGCAGAGGCAAACATGGCCGGAACCGATATAGTTCGCTTCGTCGTAGGAGTGATACACAGAATCGCTTGGTTCGTGGCTTTGGGGTTCGCTTTTGGGTTGCTGCATTTATATGTGCTAGATCAAACTCCACATATTGTCTTGCCTTCCAATACGTGGTTTCTTGTCTCAGCTTTTGTTCTGCTCGTTGCGCTGCATTACCTAGAAAAATACCTGGCCAATCTCAAGCGCGAGCGTGTGCGGCACCCGCACAAACATAAAAGGCATCGACGCCACGGCCGCGCATCACAGGAGAACGCAAGTGGGTAGGTTTTCTTTTTTTCGTCACACACTTTGTGTACACCTTTGTTTGGTTTACTGTAATCGCCGTCATATTCGGATCAGCTTTTGGGTATCTAGAGTTTCGAACTTTTCCCGATACCTCGCCCGCAAATAAATGGTGGATAATCACGTCGTTTGTCCTGCTCATTCCCCTGCATTACATATACAGGTACTTATGGCAGTCTGCGCGCGGGACTGTGCTTAGGGATGAAGATAACAAGAGCGATAAACGTAATTGGATATTTCGAACGACAGAATGGCTTCTTAGCCCGCGTTAACAGTGCGCGGGCAAGTAGACAATGCAAATAAACGCGGAGCAAACCTTCCCGGAAGTTGCGGAATTTCCGGGAAGGTCTCGCCAACTTGATACGGCTGCTTACAGCCTGCGCCGCGACGGCTTTGCGCTGCTGCTGTTCGGCGTGGCAGTGGCGGTCGCCATGCTGCCCGCGCTCGCCGCGCCGGGGCGCAACATCGTCGGCTGGCTGGGCGACAACGTGCAGTACGTCTACATGACTGGCTGGATGGCGAAAGCGTTGGGCGCGGGCCTCTCGCCCTTTGTCGATCCGCATCTCAACTACCCATCCGTTCTTGCCCTGGCTGCGACGGATGCGCCTTTCTTCAACATGATCATCGTCGCGCCCGTCGCCTGGGTGGCAGGCCCGGTCGCGGCCTATAATCTGCTCGTCTTTTCGAGCCATATTCTATCCGCAACTTTCGTCTACCTGTGGATCAGGCGACTGACCGGCAGTCGCTTTGGCGGGATCGTCGCCGGGCTGGCCTTTATGCTCGTGCCCTATCGCATCGTCCACAGCTACGGTCACTTGCAGCTTGTCTCGACGCAGTTCATCCCACTCTTCTTCTGGGCGCTGGATAGCGCGCTGCGCGCCGAGCGACCGGCGGCGAAACATCTGCTCTTTCTCGGCGCGGCGACGTTCCTCGTCGGCAGCGGCGGCGCGCAGTATTATCTCGTCTTTTGCCTGTTGGCCGCGCCGGTCTATGCGCTGCTCACGCGCGGGCAGCCCGGCTACCTCCTGCGGCATGGATGGAAGCTCGCCGGGGTCGCGGCGTGGGGCGCCATAATTGCCAGCCTGCCCTATCTCGTCGCCGAGGCGCAAAGCGCCTACGTTCCGTACAAACTTGCCGAGCTTCGTTTCTGGTCGCCCGACCTATACGATTTTCTGGCCCCTTCCCGGCTGCACCCGCTGTGGGGCGCGTGGATCGAGCAGCGGTACCCGCGCACGACCTGGATTGAGCATACGCTCTATCCGGGCGTGGCGGCCTGCCTGCTGGCGCTGCTCGCCCTTACGCTCCGTCCAGGCTTGCGAGTGCCGCGCATCCGCGCCTGGCTGGGAACCGCGCTGTGGGGGCTGCTGCTGGCGCTCGGCACAGACCTGCACCTGGCGGGGCAGCCGCTGCGCTGGGAAAACCCGTTCTGGTTGCCCGCCTATTATCTGGTGCAGTTGCCGTTTCTCGACTTTGTGCGCGTCTGGGCGCGCGCCGCGATCCTCCCCTTTCTCTTTCTGAGCCTGTTGGCAGGCGTCGGCGCGGCGGCTTTGCAGCGCAGATTTCGCCGCCCCTGGCCGATCATGCTCATCTGTATGGCACTGCTCTTGCTGGAGCTAATCCCCGGCAGGCTCACCTCTGCGCCGCTCGATTTGCGCCCCATCGATGGTTGGCTGGAAGAGCAGCCGGGCGATTTCGCAGTGGCGTTTTTGCCCGCCGGTGTGGATAATTACCGCGCCATGTACGGTTCGCTCACGCACGAAAAACAGTTGCCCGCTTACAACCACCCGACCCATCGGCCTGTCGTCTTCGACCGCTTTGCGGATGAGACGAGGAGTTTTCCCGATGCTCATGCCGTCGAGGCGCTGCGTAAACTGAACGTGCGCTACGTCATCCTCCACCGCGCTACCTACGACGGGAAGAACTATCCCGCCTGGGAAGCGGTGCAGGCCGGTTTGGCGGAGACTGCGGCCCTGCGCGTCGTCGCCGAGATGGATGCCTTTACCGTTCTGGAGTTCACCGGTCCGGAGCGCGGCGCGCCATGACCATCCTGCGCAACGTGTGGAACAGGTGGCTCTTTGCCGCGGGCGCGGCGACGAATCTGCCGGATCGCCCCGACGGCAACACGCTGTTCGAGCGTTTTCTCGAACGCTGCCGCGCGTGGCCTGCCCCACGCGTGCTGGAACTCGGCACGCGGCGTTCGGTTCCACAGCGATCCACGCGCCATGACGCCTGGGTTCCTCACGCAGCGGAGTATCTCGGCACGGATATCGAACCCGGCCCCGACGTCGATTTCGTCGCCGACGTGCATCGCCTATCGGAAATTGTCGGCGAGGAACGCTTCGACGTGATTATCTCCTGCTCCACCGTCGAGCATTTCAAGTATCCTCATCTCGCCGCGCACCAGTTGATGAAAACGCTCAAGGTAGGCGGCATCGTGTTCGTCCAGACCCATCAGAGCTATCCGCTGCACGCGCACCCCTATGACTACTTCCGCTACTCACGGGAGGCGTTGGCCGGTCTCTTCGGCACGCGCATGGGTTTTCGCGTGCTTGCCACCGACTACGAGTTTCCAGCCCGGCTCTACACCCGCCGCGAGCCGAATCTGGTCGCCGCGCCCACCTACCTGAACGTGCGGCTGTTCGGCGAGAAGGTCGCGTATACGCCGCGCGAGTACATCTACGAGTTGGATACTGCATGAGCGGGCTGCTTGCTTCCGCCTCGGTCGTCATCCCCGTCTGGAATGGGATGCAGGACTTGCCGATCTGCCTGCCCGCGCTGATGCGCGAAGTCGAGGCCGCGATCCTGCCCGTCGAGATCATCCTGGTGGACAACGCCTCGACCGACGGCGCGGCGGAGTATGCGGCGGCGAAGTTTCCACAAGTCACCGTGCTGCGCCAGGAGCGCAACCTGGGCTTCGTGGCTGGATGCAACGCCGGGCTGCGCCATGCACGCGGCGATGCGCTGATCCTGCTCAACCAGGATACGGAGGTGCGCCCCGGTTGGCTGGCCGCGCTGCTCGCCCCGTTCGGCAGCGACCCGGCGGTTGGCATAGCGGGCAGCAAAGCCCTCTACCCGGACGGGGCGATCCAGCACGCGGGCGGGCGCATCGACGCTCAGGGCATCACGCACCACATCGGGCGCGGCGAAGCGGATCGCGGCCAGTACCAGACCCTTTCCGACGTGGAGTACGTTTCCGGCGCGTCGCTGGCAATCCGCCGCAGCGTCTATTCTGCGGTTGGCGACCTTGACGAAGGCTTTGCGCCCGCCTATTATGAGGATGTGGATTGGTCGCTGCGCGCACGACAGGCAGGCTTTCGCGTCGTCTACGCGCCCGATTCGACGCTGGTGCATCGCGAGCGCAGCGCCACTTCGGGCATCAGCGACGAAAGCCTCTTTCTCGTCAATCGCAACCGGCTGCGCTTCCTCTTCAAGCATTGGCCGCTGGATCGGTTGCGCGACGAGTTTTTGCCCGCCGAAGGCGCATGGCTCGCCAGTGTGCCGAGCACGCGCCTGGTCACGGCGATGCAGCACGCCTATCTCTACCAACTGCTGCATCTCGGCGATCTCGTCGCCGCGCGCGAGCAGATGCTGGGCGACTGCGCCGACGAGATCGACGGCATGGCCGCGATCCTGCTGGCCCTGCGCGGCATCTATCCGCTGGCTGCCGCCAACGTCGATCCCAATTCGACGGCGAGCGAAGAGATGGCTGCGCTGCTGCGCTCCGCCTTTGGGCGCGCCGCGCCTGGGGGCTTCCCGGCGCGGCTGACCCAACTCTTTGCGCGCCTGACCCATCAGAAGCGGCTGGCGGAAGTCATGGTCGCCTATCTGGCGCAAAATAATCGGGAGATTGCCGAATTGGCCCTCGAACTCTACCGGCTGCAACGCCGCATCGAACAACTGGAGCGGAGCCGAGATGTCGAAGCCTGAACTCTCGCCCACTTCAGAATCGATGCCGGAGACAACGCCAGAGACAACGCCGCAGGCAACAATCGAGGAGATGCGCGTTCAACTCGCCCGCCTCAAGCAGGCAAGCGCGATCACGATTCCGGGCTACACCGTGACCTCGCACGCGCCCGTCGTCGGCCCGCTGCTTGCCGGGCTGCGCCGCATGTTCACCTCGCACCTGCGCGAGCCATACATCGATCCGATCCTGGAGCGCCAGGAAGCGTTCAACCGCGAGTTGGTGCAGACCGTCGAGCAGCTTGCGCTCCGGCTTGAACATGAACGGCTGGAACGTGAACGGCAGCCATCGCTTGCGAAGACCCCCGACCGCGAAACGCTGGCGCAGGCGCGCCGCACGCTCGACGAATGCGTACAGGAGCTTGCCGGTTGGCTCGACCAAACGCCTGAGCCATCGAAGGGGCAGATTCAGCCTGATTCGGGCGCGACCCCGTCACGGGAGGAGATGGCGGCGCTGCGAAGCCGCCTGGAGAGCGTGCGGGAAGCCCTGGGCTGCGCCGACGCAAAGTAGACGCACAGCTATCGACCAACCTATCCATTCTCGAATCTCGTTGCCTATCAACCGTCGTCCATTTCATCGCGGCAGCGGAGAAACAAGCCATGTCCGAACAACCATCCTACGCTATCGGCATCGATGTCGGCGCAACCAAAATCGCCGCCCTTCTGATCAGTCGAGAGGGGCGCATCGTCATCGAGGAACATACGACGACTGCCAACCGGCAAGGGCCGGATGCCCTGGTCGAGCAGATCGCGCAAATCGCCGGTTCGCTCATACCGCGCGCGCAGGGTCGACTGGATGGCATCGGCATCGGGTCGCCGGGCCTGGTCGATTCCAAGAACGGGATCGTCCGCACTGCCGTCAACCTGGGGTGGAAGGAAGTTCCGCTGGCCGAGCGCGTGCGCGCGCTGCTGGGCGACCAATACCCTGTCCGTATCGGCAACGATGCCAACGCGCAAATTCTGGGCGAATATTACTTCGGCGCAGCGCGCAATGCCGATCCTGCGGTATTTCTCAACATCGGCTCCGGCTTCGGCGCGGGCATCTTCGTCAACGGCGACATCGTCTCCGGCGCGACCTTCACCGCCGCGGAAATCGGCCACCTCGTCATCGAAGAGGAGGGGCGGCTATGCCCCTGTGGGCAGTACGGCTGTGTCGAGACGATCCTCTCCGGGCATGGGCTGGCGGACGAAGCCCGGTCGCTGCTGTCAAAGGGCGAACGCAGTGTGCTCTCCGGCCCGGATGCGATTACGCCTGACCGAGTATTTCTGGCCGCGCGCGCAGGCGACCCCATCGGACGCGCCGTCATCGACAAAGCGGCGCGCACGCTGGGCACAGTCTGCGCGCTGGTGATCGCCACCATCAACCCGGCGACCTTCGTGATCGGCGGCGGCGCGGGTCTCGCGGGCTTCGATTTGATCGTTCCCAATGCCCGGCTCGAACTGCGCCGCCGGGTGCTGCCGCAAAGTTATTCACGCCTGGAAATCGTGCCGTCGAGCGTGGATTCCAGCGCATTGGGCGCGGCCTGTCTCGTCTGGCACGCCCAAAAAAGATTGTAATCATGCGAAGGGATCGACATTGAACGACGGCATCAATCTCAACCCACCCTCTGCGCTTGCCGCCATCGCGCGCGATACCGCCGCGCTGGGTTTTGGCATGGCCTCCGAGCCGCTTACCGGCGCACTGCTCCGCGCTCTAGCTGCGACGAAACCCGGCGGCGCGTTTCTCGAATTGGGCACGGGAACCGGGCTTGCCACCGCCTGGCTTCTCGACGGCATGGACAACACGGCGACGCTGGATTCGGTCGATAACGCCGCGCAGGCCCAGGAGATTGCCCTGCGCCATCTGGCAGGCGACCTGCGCCTCACGCTCTACCAGCGAGACGGCGCGGATTTTCTGCGGATGGCGCGTGCGGAAGGGCGCGCATACGACTTCGTCTTTGCCGATACCTGGCCGGGCAAGTATACCGATCTAGATGTCGCGCTCGACCTGGTGCGGCCAGGCGGCCTCTATATCGTGGACGACATGCTGCCGCAGGCGAATTGGCCGGAGGGCCACGCGCCCAAAGTCGCCGCGCTCATCGCCGACCTGGAGCAGCGCAGCGCCTTCCACATCGCCAAGCTGAATTGGGCAAGCGGCATCATCGTCGCCACGCGAAAGGCATAGCGCATGGCGGACGTGTACACTGCGCTCGACGAAGCGTCGCTGCTCGAAGCTCTGCGCCACATTGCCGCGCGCGACGCCGACCTCGCCGATGTGCTGGCGCGGCTTGGTCCGCCACCGCTGTGGGCGCGCGAGCCGGGCTTCCCGACGCTGATCCACATTATTCTGGAGCAGCAGGTCTCGCTCGCTTCGGCGCGCGCCGCCTTCGACCGGCTGCGCGCCGTCGCCGCGCCGCTGACGCCCGAATCCTTTATGAGCCTTGACGACGAGACGCTGCGCGCCGCCGGGTTCAGCCGACAAAAGACCCTCTACAGCCGCCACCTTGCCGCGGCCCTCCTCGAAGGCAGGCTCGACCTCGACCACCTGGCACGCCTGGACGACGAAAGCGTGCGTAGCCGATTGGTCGCGCTCAAGGGCATCGGCCCCTGGTCGGCGGACATCTATCTGTTGATGGCGCTGCGCAGGCCGGATATCTGGCCGGTAGGCGATTTGGGCCTGGTCAGCGCCGTGGCCGAAATCAGGCGGCTGGAGCGCCGCCCTACCCGCGAGGAGATGGAGGCTATCGGCGAAGCGTGGCGGCCCTATCGTGCCGTCGCCGCCCGCCTGCTCTGGCATCATTACTTGAGCAAGCCCGTTCTGAGCAAACCCACTCCCAAGAAGGGAAGCGCATGACCACCTGTCTTGTCACCGGCGCAGCCGGCTTCGTGGCTTCGCATCTATGCGAAAAACTGCTCGCCGAGGGTCACACGGTTGTCGGCCTGGACGCTTTCGTGCCCTACTATCCGCGCGCCTTGAAAGAGCGCAACCTGGCGCACTTCAGAACGCACTTTCCAGCACATTGGGATCCTAAGCTTAGAATTCCACGTGGACAAGTTGTCGCGGCCGCTTCTATAGTGTCACCTAAATACTAGTGACTCCAGCGTAACTGGACTGGCCACAGTTAGGCCGCAAATGTAATCACACTGGCTCACCTTCGGGTGGGCCTTTCTGCGTTCGCGAGTGGACCCGATAAGCTCATGGAGCGGCGTAACCGTCGCACAGGAAGGACAGAGAAAGCGCGGATCTGGGAAGTGACGGACAGAACGGTCAGGACCTGGATTGGGGAGGCGGTTGCCGCCGCTGCTGCTGACGGTGTGACGTTCTCTGTTCCGGTCACACCACATACGTTCCGCCATTCCTATGCGATGCACATGCTGTATGCCGGTATACCGCTGAAAGTTCTGCAAAGCCTGATGGGACATAAGTCCATCAGTTCAACGGAAGTCTACACGAAGGTTTTTGCGCTGGATGTGGCTGCCCGGCACCGGGTGCAGTTTGCGATGCCGGAGTCTGATGCGGTTGCGATGCTGAAACAATTATCCTGAGAATAAATGCCTTGGCCTTTATATGGAAATGTGGAACTGAGTGGATATGCTGTTTTTGTCTGTTAAACAGAGAAGCTGGCTGTTATCCACTGAGAAGCGAACGAAACAGTCGGGAAAATCTCCCATTATCGTAGAGATCCGCATTATTAATCTCAGGAGCCTGTGTAGCGTTTATAGGAAGTAGTGTTCTGTCATGATGCCTGCAAGCGGTAACGAAAACGATTTGAATATGCCTTCAGGAACAATAGAAATCTTCGTGCGGTGTTACGTTGAAGTGGAGCGGATTATGTCAGCAATGGACAGAACAACCTAATGAACACAGAACCATGATGTGGTCTGTCCTTTTACAGCCAGTAGTGCTCGCCGCAGTCGAGCGACAGGGCGAAGCCCTCGGCTGGTTGCCCTCGCCGCTGGGCTGGCGGCCGTCTATGGCCCTGCAAACGCGCCAGAAACGCCGTCGAAGCCGTGTGCGAGACACCGCGGCCGGCCGCCGGCGTTGTGGATACCTCGCGGAAAACTTGGCCCTCACTGACAGATGAGGGGCGGACGTTGACACTTGAGGGGCCGACTCACCCGGCGCGGCGTTGACAGATGAGGGGCAGGCTCGATTTCGGCCGGCGACGTGGAGCTGGCCAGCCTCGCAAATCGGCGAAAACGCCTGATTTTACGCGAGTTTCCCACAGATGATGTGGACAAGCCTGGGGATAAGTGCCCTGCGGTATTGACACTTGAGGGGCGCGACTACTGACAGATGAGGGGCGCGATCCTTGACACTTGAGGGGCAGAGTGCTGACAGATGAGGGGCGCACCTATTGACATTTGAGGGGCTGTCCACAGGCAGAAAATCCAGCATTTGCAAGGGTTTCCGCCCGTTTTTCGGCCACCGCTAACCTGTCTTTTAACCTGCTTTTAAACCAATATTTATAAACCTTGTTTTTAACCAGGGCTGCGCCCTGTGCGCGTGACCGCGCACGCCGAAGGGGGGTGCCCCCCCTTCTCGAACCCTCCCGGTCGAGTGAGCGAGGAAGCACCAGGGAACAGCACTTATATATTCTGCTTACACACGATGCCTGAAAAAACTTCCCTTGGGGTTATCCACTTATCCACGGGGATATTTTTATAATTATTTTTTTTATAGTTTTTAGATCTTCTTTTTTAGAGCGCCTTGTAGGCCTTTATCCATGCTGGTTCTAGAGAAGGTGTTGTGACAAATTGCCCTTTCAGTGTGACAAATCACCCTCAAATGACAGTCCTGTCTGTGACAAATTGCCCTTAACCCTGTGACAAATTGCCCTCAGAAGAAGCTGTTTTTTCACAAAGTTATCCCTGCTTATTGACTCTTTTTTATTTAGTGTGACAATCTAAAAACTTGTCACACTTCACATGGATCTGTCATGGCGGAAACAGCGGTTATCAATCACAAGAAACGTAAAAATAGCCCGCGAATCGTCCAGTCAAACGACCTCACTGAGGCGGCATATAGTCTCTCCCGGGATCAAAAACGTATGCTGTATCTGTTCGTTGACCAGATCAGAAAATCTGATGGCACCCTACAGGAACATGACGGTATCTGCGAGATCCATGTTGCTAAATATGCTGAAATATTCGGATTGACCTCTGCGGAAGCCAGTAAGGATATACGGCAGGCATTGAAGAGTTTCGCGGGGAAGGAAGTGGTTTTTTATCGCCCTGAAGAGGATGCCGGCGATGAAAAAGGCTATGAATCTTTTCCTTGGTTTATCAAACGTGCGCACAGTCCATCCAGAGGGCTTTACAGTGTACATATCAACCCATATCTCATTCCCTTCTTTATCGGGTTACAGAACCGGTTTACGCAGTTTCGGCTTAGTGAAACAAAAGAAATCACCAATCCGTATGCCATGCGTTTATACGAATCCCTGTGTCAGTATCGTAAGCCGGATGGCTCAGGCATCGTCTCTCTGAAAATCGACTGGATCATAGAGCGTTACCAGCTGCCTCAAAGTTACCAGCGTATGCCTGACTTCCGCCGCCGCTTCCTGCAGGTCTGTGTTAATGAGATCAACAGCAGAACTCCAATGCGCCTCTCATACATTGAGAAAAAGAAAGGCCGCCAGACGACTCATATCGTATTTTCCTTCCGCGATATCACTTCCATGACGACAGGATAGTCTGAGGGTTATCTGTCACAGATTTGAGGGTGGTTCGTCACATTTGTTCTGACCTACTGAGGGTAATTTGTCACAGTTTTGCTGTTTCCTTCAGCCTGCATGGATTTTCTCATACTTTTTGAACTGTAATTTTTAAGGAAGCCAAATTTGAGGGCAGTTTGTCACAGTTGATTTCCTTCTCTTTCCCTTCGTCATGTGACTTGATATCGGGGGTTAGTTCGTCATCATTGATGAGGGTTGATTATCACAGTTTATTACTCTGAATTGGCTATCCGCGTGTGTACCTCTACCTGGAGTTTTTCCCACGGTGGATATTTCTTCTTGCGCTGAGCGTAAGAGCTATCTGACAGAACAGTTCTTCTTTGCTTCCTCGCCAGTTCGCTCGCTATGCTCGGTTACACGGCTGCGGCGAGCGCTAGTGATAATAAGTGACTGAGGTATGTGCTCTTCTTATCTCCTTTTGTAGTGTTGCTCTTATTTTAAACAACTTTGCGGTTTTTTGATGACTTTGCGATTTTGTTGTTGCTTTGCAGTAAATTGCAAGATTTAATAAAAAAACGCAAAGCAATGATTAAAGGATGTTCAGAATGAAACTCATGGAAACACTTAACCAGTGCATAAACGCTGGTCATGAAATGACGAAGGCTATCGCCATTGCACAGTTTAATGATGACAGCCCGGAAGCGAGGAAAATAACCCGGCGCTGGAGAATAGGTGAAGCAGCGGATTTAGTTGGGGTTTCTTCTCAGGCTATCAGAGATGCCGAGAAAGCAGGGCGACTACCGCACCCGGATATGGAAATTCGAGGACGGGTTGAGCAACGTGTTGGTTATACAATTGAACAAATTAATCATATGCGTGATGTGTTTGGTACGCGATTGCGACGTGCTGAAGACGTATTTCCACCGGTGATCGGGGTTGCTGCCCATAAAGGAGGCGTTTACAAAACCTCAGTTTCTGTTCATCTTGCTCAGGATCTGGCTCTGAAGGGGCTACGTGTTTTGCTCGTGGAAGGTAACGACCCCCAGGGAACAGCCTCAATGTATCACGGATGGGTACCAGATCTTCATATTCATGCAGAAGACACTCTCCTGCCTTTCTATCTTGGGGAAAAGGACGATGTCACTTATGCAATAAAGCCCACTTGCTGGCCGGGGCTTGACATTATTCCTTCCTGTCTGGCTCTGCACCGTATTGAAACTGAGTTAATGGGCAAATTTGATGAAGGTAAACTGCCCACCGATCCACACCTGATGCTCCGACTGGCCATTGAAACTGTTGCTCATGACTATGATGTCATAGTTATTGACAGCGCGCCTAACCTGGGTATCGGCACGATTAATGTCGTATGTGCTGGGGAAAG
>JADMIO012807414.1_pt1 | contig 59198 bp, 63 predicted proteins | sample 8958161 | NCBI WGS metagenome assembly JADMIO01 (sample SAMN16585339, study PRJNA669376) | soil metagenome | isolation source: Crop rotation soil | place: USA: Cullars Rotation, Alabama | collected 2011 | reverse complement strand
CGCGACAACTTGTCCACGTGGAATTCTAAGCTTAGGATCCCAATGTGCTGGAAAGCTCGGCCTGTTCAAGAAAACGAGCGCGTTGTTCGCGCGGATCATTGAGCTCGCTGAAGGCGTTGGCGATTTCCCATCCATTTACATAAGTTTCGAAACGCTGTGCCACATGCGGCCGGTCGGGCCATGCCTTAGCAAGCGGCGAAATTTCCTTTGGCAGGTCCATCACATGGATCGGCTGGATAAGCTTGCTTTCGACGCGTTCGCCGAACACGGCCTCGACCACCTGCCCCCAGCTGATGCCGGGTTCGAGCCTGACGCCGATCTTGGCCGCCTGCTCACGTGCGGCGGTGGCATCAGGGAACGCATAGAGATCGAGTTTGGTATGTTCCTTGATGAGATCGACCATGCTCCTGCGCGGCCAGGGCGGCGTGAAATCGATCTCGATATCGGCGAATTTTACATTCGTCGTGCCGTGCAGCGTTTGAGCGACGTGGCTTACTAGCGCTTCGGTGATGTCTATCATCGCGGTGTAATCGACATAGGCCTGATAGAGCTCGATGGTGGTGAATTCGGGATTGTGGCGCGGGCTAATGCCTTCATTGCGGAACAGACGGCCGATTTCATAGACCTTTTCCGATAGGCCGCCGATGACGAGGCGCTTGAGGTGCAGCTCGGTCGCAATACGCAGGTAAAGCGGCATATCGAGCGCGTTGTGATGCGTAATGAAGGGCTTGGCCAGAGCGCCACCCGCCAGCGTTTGCAACACCGGTGTTTCGGCTTCGAGGAAGCCGCGTTCGTTGAGATATTGGCGGATCGCTGCGACCATTTTGTAGCGCGCACGCAGGGCTTCGCGCGTATGCGGGGTCGCCACCAGATCCTGCTCGCGATGACGGAATCGGGCGTCAACATCCTTGAGACCGTGAAATTTTTCCGGCGGCGGTTCGAGCGCCTTGGTGAGCACCGTAAGATCGACGGCATCCACCGTGATCTCCCCGCGCGGCGTGCGGCGAATGATGCCCTTCACCCCGATGATATCGCCGAGATCGATGAGATTGAGCAGATCGCTGCGTTCCTTAGAGATCGCCTTGATGTCGTGAAAGATCTGCAACCGGTCGGTATCGTCGAGAATGACGATGAACATGCCGTTATTGCGGATCGCCATCACGCGGCCCGCGACGCTTACCTCATCGGCAGTTTTTTCGCCGGCAGCGAGCTTCTCGTATTTGGCCTTGATGCCTGTTGCATCGTGCGTTTTATCGAATTTGGTGATACGGAACGGATCGCCTGCGACGGCAGTGAGCTTTTCGAGCTGATTGAGGCGTCGGGCGGCTTCGTCTTCAACAGTATCAGTCATAACAACAATCCCTGGCTATAAGGCGCGCATTGTGCGGGATTTCGCGCATAGTGTCGAGATCGCTTACTGGCTGACCCACACGATTCGATAAAGCCATTCGATTTCGCGCGCTGGCATGGTGACGGCCTGTGTACCGCCACCGAGCGGCAAGAGTTCGACCGAACTCGCGCTTTCGCGTCCCAGTTGCCGCGCGATCACCTCGCCCTTGCGCGTACGGACGAGTACGCGATCGCCGCGCCGCGGTTTTTCGGCCGGCGATACCACAATGCGGTCACCTTCGCGGAATACCGGTTCCATGTGTTTGCCGGTGATTTCGAGCGCGAAAGCGTTCGGATCGCCGAGGCGCGGGAATTTGATGTCTTCCCAGCCGCGGCTGGTCGGATGGCCGTTATCGTCGAACGCGTTTTCGCGCGAAGCCTGCGCGAAACCGAGCAGTGGAATGGTCTTCTGGCGGCCACCGTTGCCGCTGGTGAGTTCGACGAATTCCTCGAAGGTAGCGCCCGTTGCGTGCAGAATGCGCGCGATGCTTTCGGTCGAGGGCCAGTGCTTGCGGTTCTTGGTCGCGCGCTTGCTGGGATTGAACGCCGTGGGGCTGAGCCCGGCTTCCTTGGCGAGACCCGACGGCGAAAAGCCGTAACGTTCGGCCAACCGGTCGATCGCCTGCCAGATATGTGTGTGTTTGAAAGACATAGGATTATTGTCCTAGGGTAATGCAGTGCAGAAAACAAGTGACATGATGTCCCGCCAAAAACAAAAGGGCCGCAGTCGCCTGCGGCCCTTGCTTTCTGCGTTTGCGTCGAGCGATTAGAAATCCATATCGCCCATGCCGCCCATACCGCCACCTGGCATGCCGCCACCACCAGCCGCTTTCTTTTCCGGCTTTTCGGCGATCATCGCTTCTGTTGTGATGAGAAGGCTGGCAATCGACGCCGCGTTTTCGAGCGCGATGCGGACCACCTTAGTCGGGTCGACGATGCCCGCCTTGAGGAGGTCGACATACTCGCCCTTTTGCGCGTCGAAGCCGAAGTTGGTGTCCTTCTGCTCGAGCATGCGGCCCACGACGACGGAGCCGTCGGTGCCGGCATTGTCGGCGATCTGGCGCACTGGCGCTTCGAGCGCGCGACGAACGATATCGACGCCGCGGCGTTGATCGTCGTTGGCCACCTTAACCTTTTCGATAGCGCGTGAGGCGTAGAGGAGTGCCGAGCCGCCGCCAGGAACGATGCCTTCTTCCACGGCTGCGCGGGTTGCATGCATCGCGTCATCAACGCGATCCTTGCGTTCCTTAACTTCGACTTCGGTCGCTCCGCCTACACGGATAACCGCAACGCCGCCCGCGAGCTTCGCGAGACGTTCCTGCAGCTTTTCCTTGTCGTAATCCGAGGTGGTTTCTTCCACCTGCTGACGGATCTGGTTGCAGCGGGCTTCGATATCCTTCTTCTTGCCGGCGCCGTCGATGATCGTGGTGTTGTCCTTGTCGATGCGGATCTTCTTGGAGGTCCCGAGCATATCGAGCGTGACACTTTCAAGCTTGATGCCGAGATCCTGCGAGATGACCTGGCCACCCGTGAGGATCGCCATGTCTTCCAGCATCGCCTTGCGGCGGTCGCCGAAACCAGGAGCCTTGACAGCGGCAACCTTGAGGCCGCCGCGCAGCTTGTTGACCACAAGGGTGGCGAGCGCTTCGCCTTCGACTTCTTCAGCCACGATGACGAGCGGCTTGCCCGACTGCACAACCGCTTCGAGCACCGGCAGCAAAGGCTGCAGGCCCGAGAGCTTGCTTTCATGCAAGAGGATGAAGGGGTTTTCGAGTTCCACAACCATCTTTTCGGCGTTGGTCACGAAATAGGGCGAGAGATAGCCACGGTCGAACTGCATGCCTTCGACGACATCGAGTTCGGTTTCGAGGCTCTTGTTTTCTTCGACGGTGATCACGCCTTCCTTGCCGACTTTGTCCATTGCCTTCGCGATCATTTTACCGATTTCGACTTCGCCGTTGGCAGAGATAGTGCCGACCTGTTCGATCTGCGCGTTATCCTTGACGTTCTTGGAGTTGCTGCGCAGCGCTTCGACCACGTGGTCTCTGGCGATTTCCATGCCGCGCTTGACGTCCATCGGGTTCATGCCTGCCGCGACGGCCTTGGCGCCTTCGCGCACCATGGCTTGAGCGAGCACGGTAGCTGTGGTGGTGCCGTCGCCGGCCTTGTCGACCGTCTTCGAAGCCACTTCGCGCACCATCTGAGCGCCCATATTTTCAAACTTGTCCGACAGTTCGATTTCCTTGGCGACGGTGACGCCGTCCTTGGTGATGCGGGGAGCGCCGAAGCTTTTTTCGAGCACAACGTTACGGCCCTTGGGGCCCAGCGTCACGCGCACGGCGTTGGCCAGCGTATCGACACCGCGCAAAAGCTTTTCGCGCGCATCGCTGGCAAATTTCACTTCTTTAGCAGCCATTTTCTTTATCCTTCACGTTTGGTTGTTGATATTTTCGAAAACTGATTAAGCGGCTTTCTTGCTTTTCGAGCCGACTTCGATCACGCCCATGACGTCGGATTCCTTCATGATGAGGAGATCTTCGCCATCGATCTTTACTTCTGTGCCGGACCACTTGCCGAACAGAATGCGGTCGCCGGCTTTAACGTCGAGAGCAACGATCTTGCCCTGTTCATCGCGGGCGCCCGGGCCGACGGCGATAATTTCGCCTTCCTGCGGCTTTTCCTTGGCGGTGTCGGGGATGATGATACCGCCGGCGGTTTTGGCTTCGCCTTCGAGACGGCGCACGACAACACGGTCATGCAGGGGACGGAATTTCATGGTCTTTCGCTCCTTGGCAGGTTTGTTTCACTTACGAAATTTTATTGCCCCAACAAGGCGCGTTTAACGCTGACTGTTGGGGTGTTAGGCATTTAGGCCATATCTAGCTGGGTTTCAAGGGCTCGCGTTAACTTTTCAACCTCTATTAACCGTCCTTCCCTTATACTGGGGAAATGGAGGTTTTGGTGCCCGGCGCATCTGGAAACAAAGACTTTCATAAGCAGCTTCAGGATTATCGCCTGACAACGGCGGAGATTATCTACCATCTCCCCGACCATCCCTCCCTGTTACAAACATTTGTCTGGCAAGAGCTTGATATTGCGCCCCGTTTTCCGATTCTGGGGCGCTTTCTCCGCCATTGGGAAACGACGCTAGAAGGCAAGCTCTATCTCGTCAAAGTGGCCCATCAGGCGCTTATCAAGCCGAGCGAGTTCCGCTATTTCGGCGGCGAGCTGGTCATACAATAAGTAAATCCCCTGGGTAATTTCGAGCCCGAAACATCTGGAAACCTAGTTAACCTTTTGTTAACTTCCTCCCCGTTTTCCCGGGGAGTGGTTGGTGTATTCGTTATCCGCATATGAAGGGCTGCCTTTCACAGACCAGATGCTGCACCACGTGCATTTCATGTTGTGCTGCTTCGCGGTTCTGATCGCTTCCTTGCCCCTCCTCACCCTCAAAGGAAGCACCGAGCATAAGTTCGGCGGCGCGCTTTATCTGCCCGTGAGTTTTGCGGCGTTTTTTATCGCCTGCGTGTGCGCATGGCGCGAGCAGAGCCTGGTGCTGTTGTGCTTCAACGTATTCTGCGCCTATCTGATGCTCAGCGGATGGCGCGCGCCGCGCCTGAAGGATGCGCCCGCACTGATCGACTGGATTATTCCCGGCGTGCTGTTCGTACTGTCAGCTTATATAGCATTGTACGCATCGACGCATGATGACGGCATGCAGTCTTTCTATTTGCTGTTCTTCGCCTGCAACGGATTCATTCTGTCAGTGCGCGATTTCAAGCAGCTTGGCCACCGTGCCTACTGGTCGAAGCATAAGCAGTTCCTGGTCGATATCCGCTTTGGTAAAGGAAGCGACTGGCTTAACCGTCATATTGCAGGAATGGCCGGTAGCGTGATGGCGAATATGTCGGTCGTAGCGCTCACACTGCTGCCGCTAACCCTGCACTGGATTTGGCCGGTGACGCTTGTTGGTCTCGCGCTCTACGTCGCAATGATTGAAAAGCGCCGTCAACGCCGCGTGCATGCGGCGATCCCTGCGGTGCTGCGCCCGAAATTTGGCGTTGCCGCCGCACGCCGCAGCAAGGCCGTGGAAGAGGAAGACCTGCGCCGCGCGGCGTAAGTGACTTGCGCGCTGTGATCGGTTAACAATCCAGCATGACTTTCTGTCAACAATCTGCGCGCCGTCCCGTTGCCCTGTGGCTTTTCGTTTGCTGCGGTATGGTGTTTGTAATGGCGCTACTCGGCGCCATTACAAGGCTTACGGAATCGGGACTTTCGATCACCGACTGGGCGCCCGCAACCGGCGCCTTGCCGCCGCTTAACGAAGCGGCGTGGAACAATGCGTTCGCTGCCTATCAAAAAATTCCCCAATACCAGCTGCTCAATCGCGGCATGACGCTGGAAGAATTCAAGGTCATTTATTTCTGGGAATGGCTGCATCGTTTATGGGGGCGGTTGATCGGCGTTGTACTTCTGTTGCCGCTCATTTATTTCGCGGTACGAAAAAAAATTTCGCGCGAGCTTGGCCTCAAGCTGTTCGGCATCTTTGTGCTTGGCGGATTACAGGGCTTCATCGGCTGGTTCATGGTGCAGAGCGGGCTCGATACGCGCACCAGCGTGAGCCCCTATCGGCTCGCACTACATTTCGGTTTTGCGATGGTCATTTATTCGCTCATGCTGTGGACTGCGCTTGGACTTTTCGATCCGCGCGGCAGCAAGCGGCGGGCGGAAGTTTCGTTCTCTATGGCACGGCACGGATGGGTGTCTTTCGGTTTGCTGGCGCTCACCATGCTGTGGGGCGCATTTACCGCAGGCTTGCATGCGGGCGAGGCCTACAACACCTGGCCGCTGATGGAAGGCGAGTTCTTCCCGTCCGCTGCGCTCACCATCATGCCCAAATGGCTTAATGTTTTTGAGAATCTTGCTTTCGTGCAATTCATCCATCGCTGGCTGGGGCCGATTACGGCGGCAGCGATTTGCGCCTGGGGCTGGCGGCTGTGGCGCAGGATGGACAACGTGACAGACCGCAAATGGATTTTGGCGCTAATAATGATGGCTTTCGCGCAAGCAGGGCTGGGGCTGTTGACACTGCTAAGCCACGCGCAGATCGCGCTGGCGTCGATGCATCAGGGCGGGGCGATCCTGTTGCTGACCTTCATACTCATCAATTTGAAGAGGCTGGCGGCGCCTTCGCAAGCCCATTGAGCCATTCCAGCGTGAGCGCGTAGAAGTGCTCACCGAACAGATCGTTATGCGTCGATTCCGGGAACAGATGAAATTGCTTGGGCTCCTTCGCGAGTTCGAAAAGCTTTTGTCCCTGCCTTAACGGCACAATGCGATCCTGCGCGCCGTGAAATTCCAGCAGCGGCATTTTGATATCGGCGATGCGTTCGAAACTTTCATAGCGGTCGATGGTGAGGAATTCAGCCGGCAGGAACGGATAATGGATCTGCGCCATTTTCGCGACCGAGAGAAACGGCGCCGCGAGAATAAGTCCGCCGGCGCGGAATTCGACCGCCATTTTGGTGGCGACGCCAGTGCCAAGCGAAAATCCGAAGAGGATGATCTGGTCTTCCTTCACGCCCAAAGCGATGAGCGACTTGATATACGCGCGAGCATCGGCGTAAAGCCCCTGTTCAGTCGGCTTGCCTGGCATGCCGCTATAGCCGCGATATTCAGCGAGCAAAAAACCGTATCCAGTATGGAGAAACGGCGTGGCAATAGGCGCAATGGTGCGCAGATTATCGCCATTGCCATGGAAGAAGACGATGGTGAAAGGCTTACCCGCGGCGGGCGCGTACCAACCATTGAGCACCAGTCCGTCTTCGGTCGTTACCGGCAATTCATGGAAACGCGCATCCGCATGCGCCTGACCCGGCGGAACATAAAAACGTTCGGGGAAATAAAGCAGGCTGCGTTGAACGAAATAGGTTAGTGCAAGGGCCGACAGGTAACCGACGATAAGGATGAAGAGGATGCTTTTGGCAATCCCCATCACTTTCACGCGGCGGCTTTGACCGGCTCGGCTTCTGCGAAGAAAGTGATGGCGTCTTCTACCCAGACGGCGACGTCTTCGCCGTCGGCGGTGAGAAGATTGCCGTCAATGATCGCATCTTCGTCGCTGAGCACAGCGCCGGCGGTGATGAGGTCGGGCTTAGCAGATTCGGCGGCTACGATCGTGCGTTCGGCGATCTTGTCGCTGAGCGCGAGAAGACCAGCGCCTTCGCCGATGGCGGCGATCGGTTTGTTCGCTTCGATGAAGTGATTGATGATACGGCGGGTGTGCGGGTTCTGCTTGAGCTTGTCGGCGCCACGCTGGCCACCCGGAAGCACGAGGAAATCGAAGTCGGAGCCAAGCGTTTCGCCGATCGGGGCGTCGACGTGGAAATGATGGCCCCAGCCGTCACCCTGCCAGCCATTGACAACGCCGGCTTCGGCAGCGACCGTCTTGAGCTGGGCGCTGGCCTTGACCAGCGCGCGTTGAATTTCAGTCATCTGATGTTCGTTGAAACCGTCTGCGGCAAGAATAGCGACGTTTTTACCGGCAAGCGAAAATGGCACTCGTTATCTCCCAAGATTTTGATAAATAATAGGTTTCCGGCGTCAGGATGCCTGGCGTTCCCGGGCTATTATCGATGGTGTAATCGCAGTTACGGATGCGTGATACGAATATCGCAACTGCATGCGCGGCGCAACATGCCACAAATCCTAACGCTTTGGGAATCCTTGAATTACTTTCCCCATAAGCTCATGATTCTGTGTTGCAGGAAAGCCGCAAGAATGCGGACGGCCTGCAAATACAGCGTTAACATCCAGTTAGGTTCAAACTGCTAAACCGCCATCATGCGTGTCTGGGAATTCGAAGATAACAAGGCCATTCCCTCCGATCTCGTGCTCGAGCAGGACTTCATCATGCGCGTGCGGCGACTCAATCGCCTTGGTACGCCGCACCTCATCGTCAACCTGGTTCTTACCGCCATCGACCATCTGGGCCGCAATCGAAGCTCGCTGGAATCGGCGCAACAGCGGCTGCAGGAATTCTGCAAGGTGACCGCTGGGCTTTACGCCGAAATGTCGAACGGCGATGTGTTCATCTCGTGGGAAGAAAAGAAAGATACCAATGCGCTGCCTTCGCGCCTCATAAGCGCGCTACTGCCCGAGGACATGCAGAATAGCGACACGAGCAAATTCCTTCTCACATTCCACATGCCGACGGACTACACACTCCTGCGCGAGCGCATCAATCATTATGTCGATATCTCGCGCACGGCCGCCACCATCGGCGGAGGCGAACCTGCACAAGCGCTGCAAAGCGAGGAAGCGCGCGGTCCGCTTACCGCATGGAGTGTCGATCAGATCGAAAAACTGCTGGCGGAGCTGGATCTGCGCCGATACGTGCGCACGCAGGCGATTTACGAACATCAGGCAGGTGGTAAATGGCAGGCGGTGAGCGAGGAATATTTCGTAAGCCTCGAGGACCTCAAGCGCGAGCGGTTTCCGAAACTCGAGATCGTCGCGCCCGAGCATTTATTTCTCGAGCTCTGCCACGCACTCGATCAGCGCTTGCTGAGCGAGCTGACTGCCCATTACGACAGCATCGCGGGCCATGCGTTGAATTTTAATGTTACGGTCAATTCCGTGACGGGATCGGTGTTCGCCCAGTTCTGCCGCACGGTTCCAGCGGCGCAGCACGGGCAGATCACCTTCGAACTTCACCGTGGCGATCTTTTGCAGGATTTCAGCCTCACGCTCAATTCGATGATGGTCATGCATCGCGAAGGTTTTAAGGTGGCGATCGACGGCGTGACGCCGGATCTTGTCAACTTCCTCAACCTCGCCGCATTCGAAGCGGATTTCGTGAAGATCAATGTCTCGCGCGACCGAGCGGCGCAATTGAAAGATCCTGCCATCCGCCAGGGGCTGAGCCGCATTCCGAAAGAGAAGCTGCTCTTTTATCGCTGCGACAACGAAGAGGCGCTGGCAATCGGCCTCGAGATGGGCGTGAGTCGCTTTCAGGGCTGGCTCATTGACGATGCCATTCAGCAAAGCGCCAAAGCTTAGACCTACCGATCAAAGGTGACGCCGACGCCGATTAAGAATAATAATGGCGCATGCCCTTTGCCGAACTTATCGAATTTCTTGCCATACTGATGGTTGCGGGAGCTGGGGCCGGATTGATTGCCGGACTGTTTGGCGTCGGCGGCGGCATCATCATCGTGCCGGTGCTGTTCTTCATTTTCAAAATGATCAACATTACGCCCGATATCGCCATCCATGCTGCCGTCGGCACATCGCTGGCGACCATCATCCCGACTTCTATCTCCTCCCTGCGCGCGCACATCAAGCGCAAGGCGGTCGATCATACGATTATCCGCCAATGGGGACCCGACGTCGTGATCGGTGCGGCTATCGGCAGCCTTATCGCTAATATGCTGTCCGGCGCGGCGCTGAGCCTTACCTTCGGCGTGTTCGCAATTTTCATCGCCGCCCTGATGGGGCTTGCGCCGCCTGCGCTGCGCGTGGCCAAGGAACCGCCGAAAGGGGTCGCGCAAAAAATTCTGGCCGCCAGCATCGGTTTCATTTCGGCGGTGGTCGGTGTCGGCGGCGGTTCAATGTCGGTACCGAGCATGGTTCTGTGCAACGTACCTATTCATCGCGCTATCGGCACGGCGGCGGCTATCGGCCTGTTTATCTCACTGCCCGGCACATTCGTATTTCTATTTGCCAATCCGGGTGGAGCCGTTCCACCTTACAGCTTTGGACTTATTAATCTGCCAGCTCTTGCCGTACTGGCGCCGGTGACGATGCTTACAGCGCCGCAGGGCGCAAAACTGGCACACAAATTACCGGCACCAAAACTGAGACGCATCTTTTCAATTTTTCTATTCCTGATCGCCATCAGGATGATTGTGAGCGCCAGATAACGTTAGGAAATTTTCGAGTTGAAAAGACCGAGCGTTCCGAAGATATCGGTTGTAATACCGACCGATTGGTTAGCGAGCAAAGACGCTGTCGCTGAGAGCGAATTATAGCCGAGGCTGCCGCCGCCAAGCAGCGTGTTCTGGATCGTTGTCGGCGACGCGAGCGTACGGTAGTCGCGCTGGAAGGTGGTGCCCGAGCCGATCTGGATTGCGTAGTTCTGTTCCTTGGTTTTGTCAGCGCCAGTGCCGTAGGTCACCTTGATGACATACTGGCCCTGTTTGAGATCGAGTCCGCCGTCTTTCTTTTTGGTGGTCCAGTCCGCATAGACGGCCTTCTGATCCTTTGTGCCCTGATTGTCGGCGATGATGCGGCTGCCCGAGCGGTCAAGCAATTGCACACGCACACCGGCTGCGCCATCGATGTTGGTAACCGTGGCGCGCACCTTGCCGCTGTTTTGAAAAGTGAAATTGAAGAAGTTGACCGCGTCCTGATTGGTGAGCTGGCTCACCACTTCAAGCTGGCTGCGGTTGGTGCTCAAATAGCCGAGGCTGTTCGACGTCCCCGCTGTGGCGCCGATCTGATTAGTCACCGCCCGCTGATAAAGTTCAGCGCCGGCGGGAATGTTGGGCAAAAGACTTGCCATACTAATAGTCTCCCGGGGCTCTTTGGCCCTCGATCTATTCTGACGGTTGTTCTCTTAAGGAAATGTTAAGGAAATAGCTTAAGGAGAACCTAAGACTCCACCCTTAAGCGGTTGATCTTTTGCGGCTTTCTCGAGGAACAGCCATTCGCGCCACCTGTGCCATGTTGGTCCACCGCCGTACATTATACGGTGGAGCGGCAGCAGCACCCCCTGCACAAAGAGGGCGGCGAAAAGCGTATCGCTGAGAAAATGAGCTCCAGCCATCACGCGAGCGATGCTGAAGGTCGCGCCGAGAGCCATACCACCCCAGAAGACGCGCCGCGAACGCACGAGCGGAACTACATAAGCAAGTGCTGGCAAGAAGAAACCGAATGCGCCGTCGCCCGAGACGAACGAGCAATTGCGGTCGCATTGATTGGCGGGAACGAGGGCGGGCGAGAAGTGAGCGGCGCCACCGAATTCGGTGACTTCAGCGGGACGCGCGCGCCCCCAGTGATCCTTGAAAACGCCGTTGACGATGATGCCGGGCCCGAGCACAAGGCCGAGAAACAGAAACACGCACGCCTTGGTATTGAGCCCGAGGGTCGGTTTCTTGCGAACGAATGAAACGATCGCAAGCAGGATGAGTGCAAGGCCAATGAGGCGTGCGCCTTTGTAGGCGACCTTATTAAGCAGAAAGAAGACCGAATTATTGCTGAGGAAAAAGCCACCATCATCCGGACGGAAGAACCAGCCGGCGACGATAAGATCGGCGCGCGGCCATAACACGAGGCCGACCAGGACCACGACCGCGGCGAGAATTGCGATAGACAGACGCAATTTTTACCCCATTATTCTATTAGCTTCAGCGTTAGGCACTTTGCGGTACCGCCCGCCTTGAGGAATTCGGTAAGTGGCGTGATATCAACCTTGAACCCGGCTGCCTCTAGTTTGCCCCGCAGGCTCGGACTGGCCGCATTCAAGATGATATGACCGTCGACGTCAACAGCATTGCAGGCGAAAGTAAGGGCATCCTCCTCAGAGACCAGGATGCGTTTTTCGGGAGGAATAACATCCTCAATGGCTTGGCGGCTGGCGGCGGCCAGAGCGGGCGGAAAATACATCACATAACCGCCGGTCAGTGGGCAGAAGCAGGTATCGAGGTGATAGAAGCGCGGATCTACCAGCTGCAGGGACACGACGTCGCGCGACGGATAGAGCTTGGAGAGCAAGCCAACGGCGGTGAGGTCGGAGCGGAAGCCATGGGCACACCAGAGGACTGGCTGGTCACGATCCAGCAAGGCATCCCCTGCCCCTTCGAAATGGACATTCTTGGGCCAAGGCGCGATGCGGAAGCCATTCTTTTCGAACGCCTCGCGGAAAAAGGGCTCTTCACCCTGGCGCTCAGCGGAGCGGAAGCGGCTTACGACAGCAAGATCGCCGAGCACAAAGCCAGCATTGGCGGTGAAGACCATGTCGGGCAGGCCCGCCTGCGGTGGCACCATAACAAGGTCGGCATGCCGGGCAAGCACATCGCGCAAACCTTCCCACTGCTTCATCACCAGCGACTGTTCAGTTTTGCCGCGGTTGTGCTCCATCCAGGGATTGATCACGTAAGTGACGCCGAAATGGTCGGGCGCGCAGAGAAGAATTTTTTGCTTGGTATCGGACACGGCAAAAACCTCTTTGAAATGTCGGTGCTTCTTTAAGCGCCAAAAACTTTCAATATTCCATTAAAATCTGAGCGGGTCCGAGATTTTTCAAGATCAGCGCAGACCAATACTTATCTTGGACGCGTTCGATATAGCGGCCCGAGGGCGCTTTGGGCGGTCGCCCGATATGCACCGTTTCGCCGCGATGCTTTCGGGTTCGCCGATTTTTCGAGATTGAAGACTATGACGATGATAATTGATGTTGGCGTCGGATAGATGCGGGTCGAAGCCGTCGCCACTTCGTTGGCGGGCCGATGGCGGGAATTGATGCAGCGGGCGATGGTGGGCGACACACGCAGGCAGCATTTGTTGACGGTCGCGTGAACTCGCTCGGCGGTTACATGTTTTTTGATGTCGTGGAACCGCAGCTCAGCAATAACGTGGCGTTGGCGGGTTGACCGTAACCCCGCCGCTTGCAAAAGCAGGCGTGAACCAGCAGGATGCTCGCGCCGTTCCATTTTTATAGTGCCCGTCAAGGATTCGGACGCAAGGATATGAAGCAAAAGGTAGTTGGCAAGCTTATTGGCGGGCTTCTTGGCCTCGTCACAGGAGGACCGCTCGGGTGTTTGCTAGGCATCGCAATCGGCCATGCGCATGACACCAAGACTGAAGATGCCGGCGCTCATTTCTGGACCACAATGCGAACCTCCTACGGCAATTTCGGAGGTAATGCTCAGCAGTCCGCTTTCACCATGGGCGTTATCGTACTGGGCGCCAAGATGGCGAAGGCCGACGGGCGCGTGACGCGCGAGGCGATCGAGGCCTTCAAGCGCGTGTTCCATGTGCCGGAAGCGCAGGTGAATAATATAGGCCGTCTATTCGATCAGGCCGGACAGAACGCGCAGGGCTTTGAGCCCTATGCGTTTCATCTGGCGCAGATTTTTGGCCAAAAACGTGTCGTGCTGGAAGAAGTGCTGAGTGGCCTTTTCATCATCGCCGCCGCCGACACCGGCAGTGTAAGCCCCACCGAATTGCGTTTTTTGGAAAGCGTGGCGGGCATATTCGGGTTTCCTGTTGACGATTTCATGCGTATCGCTGCACGCGCGGGCGTACGCCTGTCGCTGAAAGAAAAGCAGAAGGACGAATCCTTCGCCATTCTGGGCGTCAAGGAAAATGCGACCAACGACGAGATCAAGGCCGCCTATCGGGCGCTCATCCGGGAGCATCATCCGGACAAGCTGGTGGCACAAGGCATGCCGCCAGAATTTATCGCCACCGCCAATGAAAAAATGGCGCGCATCAACAACGCCTATGACACCATCTGCAAGGTGCGGGGAATTAAATAATCATGCTGGACGTCATCAACCGCCCGTCGCCAAATTTCGATGCGCGCGAGCCTGCGGTGCCGCTGCAATTCGTCGTGCTGCATTACACAGGCATGAAAAGCGGCGAAGCGGCACTGCAGCGACTGTGTGATCCCGCCGCAAAAGTAAGCGCGCATTATGTGATCGAGGAAGACGGGCGGGTGTTCATGCTGGTGAACGAAAACAGCCGCGCCTGGCATGCGGGCAAAAGCAGCTGGCGCGGCGTAACCGACCTTAACAGCGCATCCATAGGCATCGAGCTAGTCAATCCCGGCCATCAGTACGGCTATCGACCCTTTGCCAACGCGCAGATTGGAGCGTTGAAAGTTTTGTTGGCTGATATCATGACGCGCCATCGCCTGCCGCCATCGGCACTGCTGGCACATGCCGATGTTGCGCCCGAGCGCAAGGAAGATCCTGGCGAGTTGTTTCCGTGGCGCGAGCTTGCCGAGGCCGGCATCGGTTTATGGGCGAACCCCGTCGAGAGCGATTACGCATTCGCTGAAGACGGCGAGGTGCAGGAGATGCTGCGCGGGATCGGCTATGAATGTCCCGCGAGCGGAGCCTACGATCAGCCAACGCGCGCGGCGATTATCGCATTCCAACGGCATTATCATCCGGAAAATTTAACAGGAACCCCGGAGCGCGAAACGGTCGCGCGCTTACGATCGCTTAAGCGGATTTTGGCGGAGTCCATTCCGGCAGCGGAGAGCCGAGCCGGATCGCCTCGCCCAGCGGCTTGAAGGCGGCGACAACCTTTTCGTAAACGGGCCGCTTGAAGTCGACCACCATGCTGGTGATGTCGCCGATTGGCACCCATTTCCATGAAATGAATTCGGGATTTTCCGGCTCGTGCTCGCCATCCAGATTGATATCGCTGTCGGTGCCGAGATATTTGAGCGCGAACCAGTATTGTTCCTGGCCGCGATATTTGCCGCGGAATACGCCGCCTTTCATCTGCAGCCAGTCAGGAAATTCATACCTGAGTTTTTCGGGAAGCATGGCGATGATCTCGGCGTTGTCGGTGCCGATTTCTTCCTTAAGCTCGCGTAAGGCGGCGAGCTGGGCGGCTTCAGTTTTTTGTACGCCGCCCTGCGGCATCTGCCATGCGCCGGGCCGGTCGCGGCGCTCGGCGCAGAAGACAAAACCTTCGCGGTTAAAGAGGCATAGCCCGACGCCCTGGCGGTAAGGCAGTTGTGGACGTTCTTCGCTCATTACTGAGCCATAGCAGAAAGTGGCGCTAACGCAATGCCGTCGCGATTAAGCTTTTTCGACCATACCGCCAGCCGGTCTATAATGATGGGTAAAGGCGGAGCCATGGCAACTGCCTTCCCGTTCAGCCGCGCAGTCTGTTCAAGTTGGCTGAGGGTCTCGTCGATGGCCGCGGGCGAGAGGTTACGATCGATTCTCTGGGTGTTGACCGCCACCGGAATATGGGCGGTGCGGGCGAGATCGGTAATCGCGCTGTGGGGTGCGATGCGCGCATCGAACACCATGAGGCCGCGCTTGTGCAGAATTTCAAGGATCGGCGCCATCTTGGCCGGATCGGTGGTGAAACGCGATCCGGTGAGCGTTGTAATGCCGATATAGCCGTTAGCCTGCATGAGCGCTTTGTTGAGCCGCTGGATGTTGTCGCTGTTCGGGATGTTGGTGAGCAGCGTGTCGGGACCGGGATCGCTGCGCGGATAGTCGAACGGCTCCATCGGCAGGCTTAGGAGAGTTTCGTGCCCCGCCTGTCTGGCGCGTGCGCACCACGCGCCGACAACCGGGCTCTGCACGTCAAAGGCAAGCGTTACGGCCGGTGGCAGGCGTTCAATCGCGGCGTCGGTTTCAACGCGTGACAAGCCAAGATCGACGATGACAATAGCAATGCGCGGGCGCTTGTCGCTGTTATTGAACGGGCGGGCATAGACCTGCCAAGGCTGTCGGCCATCTTCGGAAATGCGCGGCAATGCGCCGAGCGGCGTATCTTCGACAAGACCCGGATCCGGCGCCGGCGCCATGAAGACGCTGCTTTCTTCGGGACCTGCATCTTCCTGGACATCCGAAGTCTTGTGTTCTTCCAGCGGATTCATGGCCGGAACCGGAGCAGGACGATTGACCATTGCCTGTTCCGTATCGGCACCGGTGATCTGGGTCGCGATGCGCTTGTGTCCCTTACCTTCCATATCTTCTGGGCCACCGCCCATGACGAACGGCAGAATGATGAGCACGAGAAGAGCACCCGTGACGCCGAGCTTCAGCTTGCGTGGATAGTGCGCGAGGAAAGTCTCCTTGCGCGGCGGCACGCTTCCGCCTTCCGCAGGCGGCTTTGGAGTATTGTCGGCCGGCGATGTCACGCGACGTTATTCCTTTTTGGTGCCGAAGAGGTGAACACCACGGATGAGATCGATTGCACGCGCCAACTGATAGTCGAAGGGCTTTTCGTCCTTCTTGGCGGCCTTGTCCTTGTCGTTGGCTTTGTCGTCTTTCTTGTCCTCAGGCGCGGGTTCGATGCCGTCATCGTCCGGTTCCTCGGCCTTCTTGATGGCGTCCGGTTTGATCGTATCGTTTACAAGCGCACCCTTGAGATCCGCTTCACGAATGCCTGGGCCGCTTGCGACCTTCTGCAACTTCGCCTGCTGCACGGTGATGTCGGGATCGATGCCGATATCCTGGATCGAACGGCCCGACGGCGTGTAGTAACGCGCCGTGGTGAGGCGCATGGCACCACCACCGGCCACCGGAATAATAGTCTGTACCGAGCCCTTGCCGAAACTCTTGGTGCCGATCACGACCGCGCGGTGATGATCCTGCAACGCGCCGGAGACGATTTCCGAAGCCGAGGCAGAACCGCCATTGATGATGACGACGATTGGCTTGCCCTTCGTCTTATCACCGCCCTTGGCGACATAGCTCTGGTCGTCTTCCTTATGACGTCCGCGGGTCGAAACCACTTCCTTACCCGGGGCGAGGAAGGTGCCGGAGACCGACACCGCCTGTTCGAGAAGCCCCCCCGGATTGTTGCGCAGATCGAGCACATAGCCTTCGAGCTTGGGGCCGATCTGTTTTTCGGCATCTTCGAGCGCCTTGTCGAGGCCCGACTGCGTCTGCTCGTTGAAAGTTGTGACACGTACATATGCGACGGTGCCACGCTGTTCCCAACGTACGGATTGAATGTGAATGACGGCTCGAGTAAGCGAGACGTCGAAGGGCTGGCCACTGATGCCGCCGCGACGCACAGTGAGCGTCACCTTAGTGCCCGGCGTGCCGCGCATGCGTTCGACCGCTTCGTTGAGTGTAAGTTCGGTTACTGGCTTGCCGTCGATATGAGTAACAAGATCGCCCGCCTGCAGGCCGGCCTTGGCTGCCGGCGTATCGTCGATCGGCGAGATCACTTTGACGAGGCCGTTTTCCATCGTCACTTCAATGCCGAGACCGCCGAATTCGCCCTTGGTCTGGGTCTGCATTTCCTGGAAATTCTTTTTGTTGAGATAACCCGAATGCGGATCGAGCGAAGAGAGCATGCCGTTGATCGCGGTTTCTATGAGCTTGTCGTCAGTCACGGGATCGACATAGTCGGCGCGCACACGCTCGAGAACGTCGGAGAACAGCGTGAGCTGCTTGAAGGTATCGGAAGCCTCGACCTCGGCTTCCTTGTTCTTGACGGTCGGCGCCTTCGCCCAGAGGGGGGCGGTCGCTAGCAGGGCAGCAATGGAAACTATCGAAAGCCAACGCCAGGCAACGGTTGTACGCGCGGGCTTGGTGCCGGTCGGTTTGGTGCTCTGCATCAGAGGGTCCTTATCGGGAGTGTTGAATGTTCAGGTATAATCATGGCGAGGCGGGTTTGACACGAAATTTTTGCTCCATCGGGTCGACCGGCTCGCCATTGCGGCGCCATTCGAAATAGAGCTCCGGTTTTTCGGTCAAATTTTTGACGGGAAGAACGCCAAGCGGTTCACCCGCCACCACGTCCTGCCCCATCTCGGCATCGATTCGCCCGAATCCGGCAAGGAAACTATGATAGCCGCCCTTGTGTTGAAGGATCAAGATTTGCCCGTAACCCCGGAAAGGGCCGGCAAAAACCACCCGGCCGGGGGCCGGCGCAACCACCGGGGTTGATGGCAGGGATTTAAAAGTGAGGCCGCGGCTCACGATGCCGTCGGCATCCTTGGCCCCGAAATTACGTACAACTGTACCGACCACTGGCTTGTCCAGCTCATAACGGTAAACCGCATTGTTGCCCTTTGGTTTGCGGCTCGGCGGCGCCACTCTTGCGAGTAATTGACGCAGATCGCGCGCTTGGCTGGTAAGGGCCACCAGCTGTTTGGATATCGCCTGTTTCTGCGCCTCGGTTCGGTTGAGCAGCCCTTGACGCGCTTGTACCAGCTGATCGAGATTGGCCTGCTGCGATTTGAGATTCTTTTCGGCGGCGGCGACGAGGCGTTTCTGTTCCTGCGCCATCCAGCGCAGATCGTTTAACACCGCAAGATCGCGCGCGGCACCTTCAGAATCGGCTTGCAGCTTCGGCAGTAATGAGCGCGCAAGAATGGCGCGGTGGATATGCTGATCAGTCAATCCGGCGCGCAGGAAATAGGTTTCCGGCGGCTGCTGGCCCAAGCGAATAAGCACGCCGGCGAGCACCGCCAGCTCATGGCGGCTTTTGGCGATGGTGGCGTTTTTGGCGGCGATTTCTTTTTCAAGGCCGCGCATGCGTTCCTGTACCTGCTGCTGTTCTTCCTGCTTGTCCTGTAATGCACGGGTGGCTTCGACCAGTTTTTTCTGAAGCCCCTTGAGATTGCCAGCTGCCTCTCTGCCCTGCTCCTCGAGATCGGCGGCTCTCTTTTTCTGCCACAGCATCTCGGTCTGCACCTTGCGCAGCTTGTCATCATCGTCCTTGGCCGCAAGCGGCGAGGGCATGGCGAGACCGAACGCAAGGATCAGCAGCGATGGGAGAATAAGGCGGGACATGGCGCCATTATGGCGTGTTCGCCGATTAATGGACAAGCAGTGTTTGCCCATCCATTTGCGGTGGTTTGGGCAGTTGCATAAGCTCGAGCAGCGTCGGCGCCACATCGGCCAGCTTGCCGTTGCGCAGGGACTTCACATTGCCCGGACCGTTGATGAGGATGACCGGAACCTGTTCCAGCGTATGGGCAGTGTGCGGATTACCCGTGCGCGGATCGCGCATGCATTCGCAATTGCCGTGATCGGCGGTAAGCAGAATGAGGCCGCCCACCTTCTCCACCGCCTTGAACAAACGGCCAAGGCAGACATCGACCGCCTCCACCGCCTTGATCGCGGCGGCGAGAATGCCGCTATGTCCCACCATGTCGGAGTTGGCGAAATTGACCACGATGAAATCGAACTTGCTGCTCTCGACGGCTTCGACGAGTTTGTCGGTGACACCGGAGGCCGACATTTCCGGCTGCAGATCATAGGTGGCGACTTTGGGCGATGGAACCATGATGCGTTCCTCACCATCGTAAGGATCTTCGCGTCCGCCATTGAAGAAGAAAGTTACGTGCGGATATTTCTCGGTCTCGGCGATGCGCAACTGGCGCAGCCCTGCCTTGGCGACGATGGAGCCCATGCCATTTTCAATATGCTTGGGCGGGAACAAGGCACGCAAATGCTTGTTGAGATCCTCGGAATATTCGACCATGCCGCAGGCTGCTGAGATGCGTAAAATGCGCTTGCGCTCGAAACCACGGAAGGTCGGATTAAGGAAAGCGGTAAGCAGTTGCCGCGCGCGGTCAGCGCGGAAATTGGCAAACAGAATGCCATCGCCGTCTTTCATTCCCTGATAATTGCCGAGCACGACGGGCAGCACAAATTCGTCGTTCACGTTGGCGGCATAGCTGGTTTTGATGGTGGCGACGGGATCGTCGGCATGCGTGCCCATCGCCTGGGTGAGAAGATCGTAGGCTTTTTCGACACGTTCCCAGCGTTTGTCGCGGTCCATTGCGTAATAGCGGCCGCAGAGCGTGGCGAGCTTCACGCCGTTACCGAGCTTTTTGAGGTCGGCATCGAATTTGGCGATTTGCTCCGCGGCGCTTTGCGGCGGCACATCGCGGCCGTCGAGAAATGCATGCACAGAGACCGGCACTCCTGCTTTCGCAAGTTCGGCAGCCAGCGCCACCATATGATCCTGATGCGCGTGCACGCCGCCCGGCGAAGCGAGCCCCATGAGATGCGCGGTGCCATCGCTTTGTTTCATCGTATTGATGAAGGCGCGCAGCGCCGGTATCGAGCCAAGTTCGCCTTTAGAAATGGTGCGGTCGATGAGCGGCAGATCCTGAAAGATCACGCGGCCGGCGCCGAGATTCATATGCCCGACTTCGGAATTGCCGATCTGGCCCTTGGGCAGGCCGACCCATTCTTCGGAAGCTTCGAGTAAGGCGTGCGGCGCGTTTTTCCACACGCGCTGAAAATTGGGAGCATTTGCCTGGGCGATGGCATTGTCTTCCGTTTCCTTACGGAAGCCCCAGCCGTCGAGCACGCAAAGTACGACGGGACGGGGACGTTTTTCTGGCGGCATTGACTAACCTTTGGCCCCGAACCGGGCCGCAATTTTATCCATAATCTTCGCCAGTTCTACATCTTTCATAGTCACATTGCCAGCATCATGGGTGGTGAGTTCGACGACAAGCTTGTTGTAGACATTGAACCATTCGGGATGATGATCGAGCTTTTCGATTTCGAATGCGCAGCGTGTGATGAAGGTGATGGCGTCGCGAAATTCGGGAAATTTATATTCCTTGCGCAATTTTTTGCCAGATTGAGTCCAGCCCTGCTGGACACGTTCGGCGATGGCGGAGGAAAGTTCGGTCATGGTCAGTCCCGATGGTAAGGGTGTCCGGCATTAATCTGCTGCGCGCGATAAAGCTGTTCCAGCAGCATAATCCGGGCCAGCTTATGCGGCCAAGTCTTGCGGCCAAGACTTAGCATATAGTCGCAGCGGTCGCGTACCGCATCCGTAACACCGTCGGCCCCCCCAATGATAAAGACCAATGTTGCCGCCCGCTGCTGCCATTCGGAGAGCTTTACCGCGAGTTCTCGGCTGGAGAGATCCTTACCAGTTTCATCACAAAGCGTGACGAAGGCGTCTTCCGGCATCGCCTTTAGCAAGGCCTCGTTTTCGGCTTTCTGATTTGCGGTCGCGATTTCCTTGACGGAGGGCATGACCTTAAGGCGCTTAGAATATTCCGCGCACATCTCGAGCTCGGCGCCGCGCACCTTGCCGACCGCAAGCAGAATAATTTTCATGGATCTTCCGATTTCTTGAACGGATTTTTGAGTTCTTTTTCCTCGGGCTTTTTATTCTCCTCCTTCTTATTGGTATCCTTATCGAGTTCATTTTTGAGCCCGTCTTTCTTATGCCCCGTCTGGCGATCGAGCGCCTTCTCTGAGCGCGGCTTGTCCATACGTTGTGTCGGCGCGCCAACGGAAGATTGTGTGACATTCACCGTCGGATCGCGCCCGGTGTTATTCACATTCGTGGTGCTGGTATGCGACGATTCAAGGCGGGTGAGGTTGCTCTGCGCGGCCTCGTTCCTGCCCTCATCCTTGTAATTCGGGAACAGCGCGAGCTTCATGCCGTGCGGGCGGTCGGTGAGCGATTTGGGCGCAGTCACATTGGCGGAACCGCCGATGGCAATCGATGATGACGAGAGCAGATAGCTGCCTGCGCTGCCGGTTGCGGTCGAGACCGGGATAGCTTCGGGCGCCGATGGAAGGCTCAGATTGCTGAGCCATGTGAAAGCCATCTCCGGCAGCAATGTGATACCGCGGAACGCTACGTTGGCGGCGGCGCAGGCGAGCACGGTATAGAGCAGCGTAAGCACCACATTGATGGTCACGAACATGCCGCCACTGTTGGCCGGAGCGAGACGCGCAAGCGGATAAAAAATCATGCCGAGAAAAACGATCGCGAGCGTGAATAGTAAAAGACCAATAATAAGACCGAACAGCGTAAGCACCGGCCGGATGATGATATTAAGCCACATAAGATAGGCCTGCTTCGCGGCACCACCACTGAGCCCCTCGCCGCTAAAGTTTAAATGCGCAAGCGCTACCAGCGGAACGGCCAGCACCGCTTCGAACAGGCTCAGCAGCCATGAAAGAATGCCAACGAAGAAACGGAAGAAAGGCAGCAAAGGTATAAGGAATACGAGCGCAAAGCCACTGCCCAGGAACAGCAAACCCGTTGTCGCGAGCAGCAAGGTATAGGTGAGTGTACCGGCAGGTGCGATATCGGGGCTGGCGATACCAAACAGATGATTGCCAAGCGCCACCTGACGGCGGCCGAACTCGGCAAGCGCCGTGATCGCATTTTGTGCAGCGGCGGGAATGGCGAGCAGCGGCTGATCACCCGCGAGAGGCGAGGCAACCGGGCTGTTCCATACGCCGTAATTGACAGCGGTGTCGTTCACCACGCGGCTGAAGAGCGAGGAGATGGAAGAAGGATCGCTGGCGATGTTCAGCTGATCGCGCAGATCGAACGAGCTGGTGAGCAGCATCGGCACATCGTTGAGCTGGCGATCATAGAGCCAGACATGCGCACGGTGAGCGTTACGCTCCATCTGATTATAAAAGCCGCGCAAAGGACGCAGTTCTTCATCAGAATAATTCCACAGCAAGGGATCGGAGGCGATGGTGTCCTCGATTGGCTTGCGCATGTAAGAAATCTCATCGAGCACCGGAGGCTGTATCGCAGGCAGCGTGTGGGCGGCGAGCGTGCCATAGATTTCCTGCAACCTTGAAAGCTGCATGAGGAAACCGCCTGCGAGAATCCAACCTGCCTTTGAGGATTCGCCAAGCGTTTCCTCGATGAGGCCGGGATCATTCTTCATGAGCGCATAGATGCGGTCGTCGACCTCGCGTTTATGGCTCGCCACAATATTCATCACGATGTCGTGAATACCAGGCCCCGGCGCTTCGCCAAGGAATATCGGAACATTATTTTCTGCCAGCGATTGCACTTCGGCGATAAGCCGGTCGGCCTGGGCGCGCGAGAAATCGGCAATGCTATCAGTGACGCGGCCGATGGCGCCTTCGGCGCTAACGGCATGGGTCGGTGTTTCACCGGGCGAATGCGCTGACGCAAAGCGGTAAGCGCCGCATAGCGGAACATTGTTGTGCAAGCGGTTGGTGTATTGCCAGCTTTCCTCGGCGAAGCGCGAGCGTGGTACTTTTTCGATGGCAGTGATATTGCCGGCGAGGCTTACGGTCGCGCTATGTTCGAAGTCGGTGAAGGTTTTGCGATAGAGGCCGCGGCACAATTCCATTTCCAAACCGCCGGCCACGAAATTGGCGACGCTCGGGCTTTGGGGTGCTGCGATACCACTGAAGCCGCCCTTCATGCTTTCGGATGCAATGCGCCACACATTGCTGGCGAGCGCCGAGCCTTGCTGCGCCATCCATACGACGAGATACTGGCCGCTATTGAGGCTGCCGCCCACCGGTACCAGAAAACCGATGGCAATCACGAGGCGGATCGGCGCCCATAACTGCGCGCTGCGGCGGCCGAGCGGCACGCCGTAATGCGCCGTCTCTACAACCAGCAATGCAATGTTGTAAAAGAGCAGCAATCCGCCGATGACGAGGATGCTGGTGCTGTAAAGTGCGAGCGCGCGGTTGAGTGCCTCAGCGATGACGGTGAAGCCTTGTGCATCGTAAGCGATGCCTTCGGGCAGCTTAATGCCGCGAAAGAGAAGATCGAGCCACGCGCGAGCAACATCCGTTTCGGGCGGTTTTTCGAAAAGGCCATTTCCAGCTTGGGCGAGAGCGGGCGCGGCAAGACCGATCCCAAGCGTAAGGGCGCACAAAAGCGGGGCGATTGCGCGGCGGGCGGCGCTGCTCATGGTGCCCATTCTGCCATAAATCTGGTTACTCGATGATGAATTACGACTTGCGGCTTTGTTCGTTGCTACCGGACCATATGTCTTCCAGACGGTAATAGCGCCTTACTTCCGGGCGGAAGAGATGCACTACAACGTCGCCGGCGTCGACCAGTACCCAGTTCGCCTCCGGCAGGCCTTCTACGCGAATATGACGGGCGCCTAGTTTTATAAAGGCTTCACGCAGATAGTCGGCAATGGCCGCGATCTGGCGCGACGCGCGGCCCGACGCAATGATGAGATAGTCGGCCATCGCGCTGCGACCCGCGAGATTAAACGAGATAACCTCTTCCGCCTGACGATCCTCGAGCACCCGCAGGGCTGCCTTGTACAATTCGTCCGGCATGCCGCCGATGGATGGCTTGGCTATCATGCCGCGATTGACCGGCCGTGCTTTACGTGCAGATTTCGACGCCACAGCTTTGCGCGCCGGCTTTTCAATTTTTTTACGCGCTGGCTTCACAATCTGCTTACGAACTGCCTTGGCAAGTTTTTTACGCGCCGGCTTGACGATCCTTTTACGGACCGGTTTGGCGGTTTTCGTTTTTGCCTTGCGCGTGGCGGGTTTCTTTTTGTTCGTCGTTTTTTTTCGGGACTTTTGAACCACGCTTAATGTCTCCTATTAACGGGATTGCTGGCGGCGGATCTCGGTCGCCGAAAGCATGTTGAGCGGATTATCGAGAACCAGCCAGGCCGGCGCTTCCATGTCGGCCAGTTGCTTGGCGTAACGCATCGAATGCCACGAACTGTTGAAGCGATTGGCGGCGAGCCCACGGCCACGGCCGACACCGTAACCGGGACGGCGAAAGACGGCGACCGGAGCGAGGCCAAAAATCTCCGGCCAGCGGCGCCAACGCGGGATCTGCTGCATATTATCCGAGCCCATGAGCCATACGAAACGCGTCTTGGGAAACTGTCGCGAAAGCTTGCGCAATGTATCGACAGTGTAACGTGTGTTGAGCTGCGCCTCGATGTCCGTGACGATGATCTTCGGATGGCGCGCGATTTTCTTGGCTTGCAGGATACGTTTTTCGAACGGCGCCATATCGCGCGGCGATTTGAGCGGGTTCTGCGGGCTTACTACCCACCACACGGCGTCGAGGCCGAGGCGGTTGAGCGCATAAAGGCTCATAGCGCGATGCCCGCCATGCGCGGGATTGAAAGAGCCACCGAGCAGACCGATTTTTTGTCCGGCGAAAGAAGGACCGTAAAGATGCGGATAAATCATGTTATGCGCTCCTCGCAAAAGTTACCCGGCCGCCGGCGAGTCCGATACTAGACCACCATCCCGATATCCTTGAACTGCAAAAGCAGTTCTTCGGGCTTGCGGGTCAGCCGCGCCTTGATGAGCCGGCCGATACGGGCTTCGAGCGTAGCGAAGCATTTGCGGAATTTCCATTCCATTACGTCGGCTTTTTCGGCCGACAGCGGATCATCGACCGTCCAGTGCACCCTTACCGGATCGCCCGGCCAGGCGGGGCACTGGGCCCGGGCCTCTTCGGACAAGGTTACTATGACATCGATCGGAAATATATGGGCCGCGGCAAAAAACTCGTTCCAGTTTTTGCAGTGCAGCCCCGTGATGGGGATACCGGCGGCGGCCAGAAGGGCCAGCGTATGCGTGTTAACCTGTTGTTGGGGGCGCAGGCCGGCGCTTCGGGCGACAAATCGGTCGCCGCCTTTTTCGCGCAAAAGCGCCTCGGCGAGGATGCTGCGGGCGGCATTGCCAGTGGACAAAAAGAGTACGGTAAATGGTTTATAGGCGTTCATTGGACCGAGACGAAGTATCGAAAATGGCGCGAATCACTTGCATATCCTTGATACGCTCCCGCGATTCCCGGGGTCAATCGTTTGATGGGACCAAATTTTGGCCGTGGGCATGCAACTAACGAAAGTAATGAAAAAACACGCAGTCTGTTGCGCGAATGTTCGCGCTCGGGTAAATTTTTTTTATGGACAGCGCATCAAAACCATTACGCATCACACTTCCCGACGGCAACGTTAAGGAATTCCCCGGACCCGTTACGGGAGCGGAAGTAGCTGCTTCGATCGGCAAGGGTCTCGCGGCCGCCGCACTTGCTGTCAAACTGGACGGCGAAATGCGCGATCTCAACCGCAGCATAGAATATGACGCAACGCTTGAAGTCGTTACACGTAAATCCGCCGAAGCCCTGGAACTTATCCGCCACGACACGGCGCATGTGCTTGCCGAAGCGGTGCAGGAACTTTTTCCTGGCACGCAGGTAACGATCGGGCCCGCGATCGAAAACGGATTTTATTACGACTTCGCCCGCGACGAACCGTTTAGCACTGACGACTTCCCCAAGATCGAAGCGAAGATGAAGGAGATCGTCGCCCGCGATGTGCCGCTGGTGCGCGAAGTGTGGACACGAGACGAGGCGATCAAATTCTTTAACGCCAAGGGCGAGAAGTACAAGGCCGAGCTCATCCGTGATCTGCCAGCCAGCGAGACCATCACCGTCTATAGCCAGGGCGAATGGAAAGATCTGTGCCGCGGTCCGCATCTGCCTTCAACCGGCAAGGTAGGGACGGCTTTCAAATTGTTAAAACTGGCGGGAGCCTATTGGCGCGGGGACAGCAAGAACGCGATGCTCCAGCGCATCTATGGCACTGCATGGCGCGACGAGAAAGAACTCAACGCCTATATCACCATGATCGAGGAAGCCGAGAAGCGCGACCACCGCAAGATCGGCAAGGAACTTGATCTGTTCCATTTCCAGGACGAAGCCCCCGGCAGCGTCTTCTGGCACACAAAGGGCTGGACGCTTTATCGTGTTCTCGAGAATTATATTCGCCGCCGGCTGGAAAAGAACAACTACGTCGAAGTGTTCGCACCGCAGCTCATCGATAGCAGCATCTTCAAGGCCTCCGGCCATTGGGACATGTATGGCGACAACATGTTCAAGGTCACGGTTCCTCCGCGCGAGGGCGAAGGCGAGCCAAAACATATCGGTATCAAGCCGATGAACTGCCCCGGCCATGTGCAGATTTTTAAGCAGGGCATTAAGAGCTACCGCGATCTGCCGATCCGCATGGCGGAATTCGGTATTTGCCATCGCAACGAAGCACATGGCGCGCTGCATGGCCTTATGCGCCTGCGCCAGTTCGTAACCGATGATGCGCATATCTTCTGTACCGAGGATCAGATCCAGTCAGAAAGTATCGCCTTCTGCTCATTGCTTCGTTCGGTCTATAGCGATCTAGGCTTCGAGGTTGCGCGCGTGCGTCTCGCGGACCGGCCAGAAAAGCGCGTCGGCAGCGACGCCGTATGGGACAGAGCGGAAAACGCGCTCCATGACGCGCTCAAGGCCGCCGGCCTTCCGTACGACATGAACAAGGGCGACGGCGCGTTCTATGGCCCCAAGATCGAATTCTATCTGAAAGACGCCATCGGCCGCGAATGGCAGTGCGGCACGCTACAGGTTGATTTCAACATGCCGCAAACGCTTGACGCTAATTATGTCGGCGAAGACGGCCAGAAGCACCGGCCTGTAATGCTCCATCGCGCCATTCTGGGGTCCATGCACCGCTTTATCGGCGTGCTGGTCGAACATTATGTCGGGAGGTTTCCGCTGTGGCTGGCGCCGGTTCAGGCGGTGGTCTGCACAATTACCAACGATGCCGACGCCTACGCCGAAGAGGTGTATAATACGCTTACTGCCGCAGGTTTGCGCTGCCTCATCGATACCCGTCCGGAAAAGATCAACGCCAAGATCCGCGATCACAGCTTGCAGAAGACCCCACTCATCCTCGTGGTGGGCAAGAAAGAAGCAGACGCGAAGACTGTCGCGTTGCGCCGTCTGGGCGGAGAGGCACAGGAAATCCTGCCGCTGGCCAACGCTGCAAAGCAACTTGCGGAAGAAGCCCTGCCCCCGGATCTCAAGCGATAAAACAACAAGAAAGGCCAAGGTTTGCATGCAGCTTCACAAACGAATTACAACGGGAAGCTTGATCGCGACCTTTGCGTTTTTTGTCGCCGGCGCTGCAACCGCTGAGGAAAGTGCAAAGTTCCAAATTGAATCGCCGGCCTTCGCGCAGAATGAGCCCATTCCGCCGCTCTATACCTGCGAAGGCAAGGATATGTCGCCGCCGCTTACCTGGAGCGGTATGCCGGCGAAAGCAAAGAGCCTTGCCCTTGTCGTCGAAGATCCGGATGTGGCGACCCCGGGCATCCAGCGCGGTAGCTTCATTCACTGGCTGGTTTACAATCTTCCGGCGGCTACCATCGATCTGCCGGAAGGTGCCGAGCCGTTGCCGCTGGGTACCCGCGAAGGCGTCACCAACTGGAAACATTCGTCCTATGGCGGCCCATGTCTTGCGACCGGCAAGCACCGTTACTTTTTCAAATTATATGCGCTGGATGCGATGCTTAAGTTCGAGCAGCCGCCGAACAAGTCAGAGCTTGAGGCCGCGATGAAGGGGCATATTCTGGGCGAAGCCGTACTGGTCGGCACCTTCGAGAAAAAGGAAACGCCGCCGCCCGCGAGGACACTGGGTTACCCTACCGCTCCGTGACAATGCTTGTACTTTTTGCCTGACCCGCAGGGGCACTGGGCATTGCGCGGCGTGTTGTGCCAGGTATCGGGGTTCTTTGCATCAAACACATTCTGTACCGGCTGGACTGAACGCGGCGCGCGGCCGGGGAACGGCGTCGGCGCCGACTGACGCGCAGGACCGGACGGCATCATGGCTTGCGCTTCGTCCGGTGATTGATGCACTTCTTCCATCGGTTCGCGCGGGCGCGAAAGCAGCTCTTCCATCGAAGGCAGGCGCACTTCGGCGCGCAGCAGCGTCTTCGTCACCTGGTCGCGCACCGTAGCAAGCATCATTTGATAAAGGCCGAACGCTTCGCGGCTATATTCGTTGAGCGGATCGCGTTGGCCGTAGCCGCGCAGATGGATGCCCTGACGTAATTGATCGAGCAGCAGCAGATGGTCTTTCCACGATTGGTCGAGAGTCGCGAGCAAAGCGGCCTTTTCGGCGCGATGCATGGCTTCCTCGCCGGTGAGGGCTATCTTGGCGGCCATCTTTTCTTCGGCAGCCTTCTTGATGCGTTGTTCGAACTCCTCTTCAGCGATGCCGTTTTCCTTGCCCCATTCGAGGATCGGTAGATCGAGCGAAAGCGCTTCCTTGGCATGTTCCTGCAGGCTCGGAAGATCCCATTGCTCGACATAGGAATGCGGCGGGATCGCCTGCGTGACAAGGTTATGGATCACTTCTTCGCGCAGATCGCGCACGATACCCGAGCAGTCTTCGGTCGCCATGATTTCGCGGCGCTGTTCGTAGATCACCTTGCGCTGATCGTTCATAATGTTGTCGTATTTGAGCAGGTTTTTGCGCACATCGAAGTTGCGGGCCTCGACCTTGGTCTGCGCTTTCTGCAAGGCGGTGCTGATCCATGGGTGGGCGATTTTTTCGCCGTCACGCAGGCCAAGCTTGGCAAGGATCGGCTGCATGTTGGCGTTAGCGCCGAACACACGGATGAGATCGTCCTGCAGGGAGAGGAAGAAGATCGAGGCGCCAGGATCACCCTGGCGTCCAGAGCGGCCGCGCAGCTGGTTATCGATGCGGCGCGACTCATGGCGTTCCGTACCGATAACAAAGAGGCCGCCGGCCTTACGCACCTTTTCGCGCGCGGCTTCGATTTCGGCCTTAATCTCGGCGCTACGGCGATCACGTTCGGTTTCGTCGGTGATATCCTTGAGCTCGGCCGCAACGCGCATGTCGTAATTGCCGCCTAGCTGAATGTCGGTGCCGCGGCCCGCCATGTTAGTGGCGATGGTGACGGCGCCAGCGCGGCCCGCTTGCGAGATAATGACGGCTTCCTGATCATGGAAGCGGGCGTTGAGTACGTTATGCGGAATGCCCTTTTTCTTGAGCATCTCGGACAGTTCTTCTGATTTTTCGATTGACACGGTGCCGACAAGAACCGGCTGTTCGCGCGTACGGCATTCCTCGACGAGGGCGATGATGGCATTATATTTTTCGGGCAGCGTGCCATAGACTTCGTCTTCGAAATCCTCGCGCGAAACTGGCACGTTGGTCGGGATTTCGACCACTTCGAGATTGTAGATTTCGGCGAATTCCGCGGCTTCGGTAAGCGCAGTGCCGGTCATGCCGGCGAGTTTCGGATAGAGGCGGAAATAGTTCTGAAAGGTAATGGAGGCCAGCGTCTGGTTTTCGCGCTGGATCGTCACATGTTCTTTGGCTTCGAGTGCCTGATGCAGCCCGTCGGAATAACGGCGGCCTTCCATCATGCGGCCGGTGAATTCGTCGATGATAATGACCTTGTCGTTCTTAACAATGTAGTCGACGTCGCGGGCGAAAAGCTTGTGTGCGCGCAGCGCCTGATTGATGTGATGCACGACCTGCACGTTTTGCGGATCGTAGAGACCGCCGCCCGGCGTGAGCAATCCGGCTTCACCCAGCAATCGTTCGATATTTTCATTGCCAACTTCGGTGAGCGAGACGACACGGCTTTTTTCATCTTTCTCGTAATCTTCGGGAGCAAGGCGAGGAATGACGGTATCGACCCGGGTATAAAGTTCCGACGAATCCTCGGCTGGGCCGGAGATGATGAGCGGCGTGCGCGCTTCATCGACTAGAATGCTGTCGACTTCGTCGACGATGGCAAAATTGAACGGCCGCTGCACGAGATCGGCATGGGCGAATTTCATATTGTCGCGCAAATAGTCAAAGCCGAATTCGTTGTTGGTGCCGTAGGTGATGTCGGCGCCATAGGCTTCACGGCGTTCGTCGTCGTCGAGGCCATGCACGATGCAACCAACAGTCAGGCCGAGAAATGTATAGATGCGGCCCATCCAGTCGCTGTCACGCCTCGCGAGATAATCATTAACTGTAACGACATGCACGCCTTTGCCGGCAATGGCGTTGAGATACACCGGCAGTGTGGCGACGAGCGTTTTACCTTCGCCGGTTTTCATTTCGGCGATCTTGCCGTTATGGAGAACCATGCCGCCGCGCAGCTGGACGTCGAATGGGCGTTGGCCGAGAACGCGGCGGGCAGCTTCACGTACGGTGGCGAAAGCTTCCGGCAGCAATTGGTCGAGCGTTTCGCCCTTGGCGAGGCGTGCGCGGAATTCCTGGGTCTTGGCCTTCAGCTGATCGTCGGAAAGCTTGAGAAATTCGGGCTCGAGACCATTGACCCGCTCGACCATGCGGTCCTGGGAGCGCAGTACGCGTTCGTTATGGGAGCCAAAAAACTTGCGGGCCAGCGAGGTGATCATCGGTTTTCCTGATTAAGTCAGCCCCTTAAATGGCTATTCCTCTGGAGAAAAGCAAGTGCATCGCGCTTTTAGGTATTTGCCGCCAAAATGGCGGCATTGCGGCAAAAGAGCCTGGGCCCCGCAGCACCAAATATTGCCATATTTAGCGGGCTTGATGTTTACCCTTGGACGTTTTACCAAGGATTATCAAAAAACGCGCAGCTTTTTGGCCTGTGCGCCGATCAACCAGGAAGGACTATTCATGTCGAAACACATTCGTATTGCCTCCGCCGCTTTGGCGCTGAGCCTGCTGGCAGCGCCCGTTTTCGCGGCCGACGCTGCTGCACCTGCAGTCCCCCCTGCCACTGCAGCCGAACCCGCCGGCGATCCGGTGATCGCGCGCATTAATGGCGAAGATATTAAGGCTTCAGATTTCCGCCGCGAACTCATGCTGCTCGGCCCACAGGCCCAGCAGGTTCCGATGCAGATGCTGTATCCGGAACTCCTGCAGAAAATGATCGCGACCAAGGTCGTGTCGGCCCAAGGTTATGCCGAAAAGATGCAGAACGATCCGGAAGTGAAGGCGCAGATGAAAGACGCCGAAGCCCAGATCGTCGCACAGGTCTATGTGCGCAAGACCATTCAGCCGAAGATCAGCGAAGCGAAGATCAAGGAACGCTATGACCAGCTGTCGGCCAAGTTCAAGCCGCAGGACGAAGTGCATGCCCGCCACATCCTCATGCCGACCGAAGCAGAGGCACAGGACATCATCAAGCAGCTGAAGGGCGGCGCGGATTTCGCCAAGCTGGCGAAGGAAAAATCGCGCGACACCGGATCGGCCCAAAAGGGAGGCGATCTCGGCTTCTTCACCCGCGATGTGATGGTGAAGCAGTTTGCCGACGCAGCCTTTGCGATGAAACCCGGCGAATTGACCGAGAAGCCGGTCAAGACCGAATTCGGCTATCACGTGATCAAGGTCGAGGAAAAGCGTAAGTCGTCACCGCCGCCGATGACGCAGGTGCACGACCAGATCGCCGGCCAAATCGGCCAGGAAATGACCAATGAACTGGTCAAGGGCCTGGAAGCGAAAGCCAAGATCGAACGCTTCAATATCGACGGCACGCCATTAAAGACGGCGGCCGCTCCAGCCAAACCCGCGAAATAAGAATCGCAAAAGAATAAAAAGCCCGGAGGAAACTCCGGGCTTTTTTATTTGCGGTTTGCGTGCCTATGATTGGCAATGCCCTGCACTGAATATCAAAAACTTGCGGAACAATCCTGATGGCCTGCATTGACGTTACCCTGCCCTCGATCACAGACAACCGGCCACTGTTGCTCGTCTCGGCGGCGGCACTTTTCGATGCGGAAAACCGCGTCCTGCTCGCAGAGCGTCCGGCGGGAAAAGCGATGGCTGGTTTGTGGGAATTTCCGGGCGGCAAGGTAAGCAAAGATGAAGCGCCGGAAGCAGCGTTGGTTCGCGAACTCAAAGAAGAGCTGGGTGTCGATACCTCGGTCGGCTGTTTGTGGCCGCTTGCTTTCGCCTCGCATGCCTATGCCGATTTCCATCTGCTCATGCCCCTCTTCGCCTGCCGCGTTTGGAACGGAATTCCGCAGCCGAAGGAAGGGCAGCGCCTTGCCTGGGTGCATAAAAACGAATTATCGCGTTATGAAATGCCGCCAGCCGATGTGCCGCTGGTCGAGACTTTGCGCCAGCTATTGTGAAGGCGGCATGTTGCGCAAGGCATCGAGCGCACCCTGCAAAATATAGGCCGCCGCCGCCTGATCGATCTTGGCGTCGCGTTTCTTGCGCGTAACGTCATGTTCGATCATTGCGCGTTCCACCGCTGCCGTCGAAAGCCGCTCATCCCAGAATGTCACCGGCATATCCTCGACCGGCATTGAGCCACGCGTGAGCACGTTATGCACGAAAGCACGCGCCGACTGGGCGGAGGGCCCTTCGGATCCGTCCATGTTTTTCGGCAACCCGACCACGAGGCCGCCCGCATTGCGTACGCGCACGATATTGGCGAGCGCGCACAGATCGTCTGCCAGTTTCTTGCGCAGGATAGCGGCAAGCGGCGATGCGACCGCAAGACCGGGGTCGCTCACCGCCACGCCGATGACGGTGCTGCCGGGATCGATGCCAAGCAGGCAGGAGCCGGGTTTAAGGCGCCGGGACAGTTCGGACAGGTTGCAGACGGGCATGCCGGATGTTAGCCTGCGCCAGCATTCAGCGCAAAATCAAATAACGCGCCTCGCAATGGAAAACAGTATGTCGATTGATCAGAAAACCGTGGCACGCATAGCGCATCTTGGCCGCCTTAGCATCCCGGAAGATGAACAGCGCAGCGTCGCAGGCGAATTGAGCAAGATCCTCGATTGGGTCGCCCAGCTCGACAAGGTCGATGTGACCGGCGTTGAACCGCTGGCCAACGTTAATGACGCTTTCCTGCGTTACCGCGACGACAAGGTCAATGACGGTGGCAAGCCGGCCGAAATCCTGAGCAATGCGCCGGCCAAGACGGCGGATTTCTTTACCGTGCCGAAAGTGATCGAATGACCCAGCCGACCGATCTAACCATCACCGAAGCGCTGGAAAGTCTAGCAGCCAAAAAAATAAGCGCCGTCGAGCTCACTGAAGCCCACGTAAAAGCAGCCGACAAAGCGCGCAATTTGAACGCGCTCATTAGCTCCACGCCCGAGCTTGCGATGCAGCAGGCAAAGGAATCGGATGCGCGCCGCGCGGCAGGCAGGGCCGGCGTCATGGACGGCATTCCCGTTGCGATCAAGGATCTGTTCTGCACCAAGGGCGTACGCACGACGGCGGCCAGCAAGATTCTAGATAATTTCATCCCGCCCTATGAATCAACCGTGAGCAAAAAACTGTTCGACGCGGGATGCGTGATGCTGGGCAAAGCCAATCTCGACGAATTCGCGATGGGCTCATCCAACATGACAAGCCACTATGGCCCGGTCATCAGCCCGTGGTCTGGGCCCGATCCCGTCAAGGCTAACCGCAAACTGGTTCCCGGTGGATCGAGCGGCGGTTCTGCGGCAGCGGTTGCGGGACGCTTCGCGATGGCTGCGACCGGCACCGATACCGGCGGATCGATCCGTCAGCCGGCCTCTTTCACTGGTATTGTTGGCATCAAGCCCACCTATGGACGCTGTTCGCGCTGGGGCATTGTCGCTTTTGCTTCCTCGCTCGATCAGGCGGGGCCCATGACACGAAGCGTTTCGGATGCCGCGCTCATGCTCAAGACCATGTCGGGATACGACGAGAAAGATTCGACATCAGTCGATCAGCCGGTGCCTGACTTTCCCAGCGCCATTGGCACGCCGGTCAGGGGCCTTAAGGTCGGCGTACCGCGCGAATACCGCATCGACGGCATGCCGAAGGAAATCGACGATCTATGGCAGAAGGGCATTTCCATGCTCAAAGACGCCGGCGCCGAACCCATCGATATCAGCCTACCGCATACCAGCCATTCGCTGGCGGTTTATTATATCATTGCACCCGCCGAGGCTTCGAGCAATCTCGCGCGTTATGACGGCGTGCGTTTCGGTCTGCGCGTTCCGGGCGAAAATCTTATCGATATGTACGAAAAGTCCCGCGGCAATGGTTTCGGCAAGGAAGTGCGCCGCCGTATTCTCATCGGTACCTATGTATTATCCGCAGGTTATTACGACGCCTATTACATCAAAGCGCAGAAAGTACGCCGCCGCATCCGTGCCGACTTCGACGATGCGTTCAAAAAGTGCGATGTGATTCTCACGCCTACCGCGCCATCGACCGCTTTCGGTATCGGCGAACAGCAGGATGACCCGATCCAGATGTATCTCAATGACGTGTTCACAGTGCCGGTCAATTTAGCAGGTCTGCCGGGCATTTCGGTTCCCGTGGGCCTCGGAGGCGATGGGCTGCCGCTTGGGTTGCAACTTATCGGCCGCGCGTTCGACGAAATGACACTGTTCAAGGCCGCCGGCGCTCTGGAAAAGGCAGCCGCGTTCAATCACAAGCCGCCCTTTACCGGTTGACATAAAGGCGACAAAATGCCGAATCATAATGCTTCCTTCGCAATTTGCCGGGAGATTGCGCCCATGACCACGAACCGTTTTGTCATTGCCCTCGCAGCGTTGTTGCTGACCGCCACGCCGTCCGGCGCCGTACAACAAAGCCCGGAAGAGGCCTATCTGGAAGCCGTTCATTTAAGCGCGCAATACCCTGCATGGTATTTCAACACTCTAGATAAATGCGTCACGAACAAATATGCGGAAATTCCGGCGATAAGCGCCCTTACCAACTACAAGCGCTCGGTGCAGGAAGTGGCACCGGTTTATGATCCCATGCGCCCAAAAGAAATTACCGACGAACAAATCGTTCAGGAAAAATTGCGGGCCATTGCGGAACTGCCCGACATGGACAAAAAGCGCCCGAACTTCAAGCTCACTGAAGCATTGTGCAAGAAATTGGTCAGAAATTATGCGGCCATGCAAAAAATTTATAAGGTCGATTGACGGTTCAGATGGCTACTGTGCAGGGACAAACTGGCGAATGGGAAATGGTGATCGGGCTTGAGGTTCATGCCCAGGTCATTTCAGATTCCAAGCTGTTTTCAGGCGCCGCCACCAAATTCGGCGCCGCTCCCAATGCGCAGGTAAGCCTTGTCGACGCCGCGTTTCCAGGCATGCTGCCGGTGATCAATAAAATCTGCGTTGAACAGGCGGTACGTACCGGCCTCGGCCTTAAGGCGGGGATCAACATGCTGTCGGTGTTCGATCGCAAGAACTATTTCTATGCCGATTTACCCGCGGGCTATCAGATCAGTCAGTTTAAAAGTCCCATCGTCGGCAAGGGCGAGATCACGCTCGACCTGCCTGATGGCGCTTCACGCACCGTGGGTATTACGCGTCTGCATCTGGAACAGGATGCCGGCAAGAGCATGCATGATCAGAGTCCTACAGAAACCTATGTCGATTTAAACCGTGCGGGCGTGGCCCTGATGGAAATCGTATCGGAGCCCGACATGCGTTCGGGCGAGGAAGCCGGCGCCTATCTCAAGAAGCTGCGCGCGATCCTGCGTTACCTAGGCACCTGCGACGGTAATATGGAAGAAGGTTCGATGCGCTGCGACGTCAATTTGTCGATGCGTCGCGCGGGAGATAGCAAGCTTGGTACGCGCTGCGAGATCAAAAACGTCAATTCGATCCGTTTCGTGCAACAGGCGATCGAGTATGAAGCGCGGCGTCAGGTGGAGATTCTAGAATCCGGCGGCGCGATCAAGCAGGAAACACGTTTATGGGACACAAATAAAGGCGAGACCCGCTCCATGCGCTCAAAAGAAGAAGCGCATGATTACCGCTATTTCCCTGATCCCGATCTTCTGCCTTTAAAACTTGAGGCTGCGGTGGTGGACGCCATTCGCAAGAGCCTTCCCGAATTGCCGGATGAAAAGAAGGCGCGCTTTATCAGCGAATATGGTCTCAAACCCTACGATGCTTCGGTGCTGGTGGCAGAAAAGCCGTCGGCCGATTTCTTCGAGAAGGTAGCCAAAGGCCGCGATGGCAAGCTGGCCGCCAACTGGGTGACTGTAGAACTGTTCGGCGCGCTTAATAAATCGGGCAAGGATATTCAAGAAAGCCCAATCTCGGCCGATGCGCTAGGCGGCCTTGTCGATCTCATCAGCAATCAGACTATTTCCGGCCGCATCGCCAAGGAAGTGTTCGAAGATATGCTGGCGAGTGGCAAACCGGCAGCGCAGATTGTGGAAGAAAAAGGCCTCAAACAGGTGACCGATACCGGCGCCATCGAAAAAGCCATTGATGAAATCCTCGCCGCCAATGCCGACAAGGTTGCGGAATTCAAGTCCGGCAAGGATAAGCTGTTCGGATTTTTTATCGGACAGGTGATGAAGGCGACCGGCGGAAAGGCAAATCCCGCCATGCTTAACGAGCTGCTTACCAAAAAACTTAAGGGCTAGTGACGGCTGTCATAGTCGCGCGCGATGCGGCTTAGTTCGCCACCGCAGACTTTTGCCAGGCGGTTATATTCGCCGGTGCTGTCGATATCCCGCTGACGCCGCATATTCTCCGCATCCATCTGATTGATGGTTTCGCTCATGATCTCCTCAAGCTTGTGGTTGAGGATTTTTTCGGCGAGTTCGGGATTGTCGATCTGCGCATTGCCGTTGAAGCGCAGATAATTATTGAAGCGTTCCTGAATGAGTGGGACGAACTTGTCGAGGATTTCGCGGTTCACATCGATGTGCTTTTTCTCGTGATCCAGGGTTTCCTTGAAACCGCAGCTGTTCTGAGGAATTTCGCCCGCTACGTATATGCGTACATCGCGATAGCCGATTTTGACGTCGGCGTGCTGCACATGCGCGCAGGAGATGCCATTGGGATAGGTGACGATTTCCATCGGCACATTGAATTCCACTGTCGGCTCGTAGCGCGTGATGCCCATGGTAAGCTCGTGATATTGCGGGATGCTGTGTCGCATATCGCCGACGATGTCTTGAATGGCCTCAAGGCTCTTGGAATGATCGACAATGGGAGCGTCGAACAGTTCAGTAACTGAAACCTTCGCCGCGCCGTAATCCTTGCAATCGACAAGGTTCTGGGCGAAGGCGGGAACGGACAAGAGGAGAAAGCCGAGAGAAAGAGCGAGTCGCATTATCATGCGTGCCGGTTTACAACGCCGGTGCCGATTAAAGCAACCACTGCCCATTTTCAGACAGCAAAAGATGCGGTTTATTTGCCCGACTGGTCGCCGATGATGTCGCTTACCTTGCGGCGGCGTCCGCGGCGCGGAATTTCGCCAAATCCTTTGAGCACACCGGCTTCTGCGGGGCTCAGCCCGCGTAGCTCGTAAAGCGCCCGTTTAAGCGCAACCACTTCGCGCAGATCGTCGCGATCGCCGATATGCATCATCATAAGTTTATTTTCGATGAGATCGGTTAGCGCCTCAATAGATTCCTTGGAAAGCATCATGAACAATTCTCCCCCGCAAATCGGCGCCATAAAATATTTTTCGCGAATAAGATCGATATTTATCTAAAAAAGTTAAGGCCCGATAAAGCGTCTGAATCGGAAAAGAAAACCCTCCGCGATGGTTAGCGGAGGGTTAAGGAAGAAGCCTGTCTAGGCCGCTTAGAAACGGTAGTTGAGGGCTACGCGGAAGGTATCGTTATCCGACCCACCATTGACGGTGGCGCCCCCAATCGTTGTGCTATCGCGCGGAACATCGGTGTGTAGATATTCGAGACGGCCGATCCAGTTCTCGGTGAGCTTGGTATCGACGCCACCACCGACGGCATAGCCCGGAATGACGCTGTCATTATCATCGGAGCCCGGCGCTTCGACCACCGTATGAGTAAGCGCAAGACCGCCCGTTACGTAGGGCAGGAAGCGATCGACCGAATAGCCGAGACGGCCGCGAATGGTTGACATCCAGTCTTCGTTAAACTGAGCCGCGCCGTAACGCGTGTTGTTATCGAGGAAGCCAAAGTCGCCTTCGGCGCCCATCACGATGCGTCCCCATTGCCAGTTATTGCCGACATTGCCGCCGCCCAAGAAACTGCTGTCATCGTCGCCGTTGGAGAAATCGCTAAAGGTGCCGCCGCCGAACACGCCGACATAGGGACCGGCCCAGTTGGACGAGCTGTTGGCATTAAAGGCCGCAGCCGGAGCAGCTTGGAAAGTACCGGCCAAAATAGCCAGGCCAAGTGTGTATTTGAGAGTATGCTTTAATTTCATTTTACGCCTCCTGCGTTTAAAAAAAAGGCCCGGCCACTTAAGGCCGGGCCGTTGTTACAATCACCGCTTTGGTTTCTTGTTGGCGCGGACAACGATGTTATCCTTCACCGCCTTCACACCTTGCACCTGGCTGGCGAGGCGCACGGCTTGCTGTTCCGCTGCAACGGAGTCGACGAAGCCACTCAGTTGAACGACACCCTGCATTGTTTCGACGTTGACCTGGCGCGCTTTTACGGTTGGGTCGGAGATGAGGGCTTCCTTCACTCTGGCCGTTACCGTGGTGTCGTCGAGATATTCACCGGCAGTTTCCCGGCCCTCAAACATCGAGCACGAAGCGAGCGCTACGAGCAATACCGGAATGGCTAGTTTCTTTGTTAAATCGCGAAGCATGATCTTCCCCTGTTCTGTTGATTAAACATGCCAGACGCCATGCCCGGCAGGTTGCGTTAGTCTTCTTTAGTCTTCCCGCGTGTCGGAGGTTTCACCCTTGATCCGGATCTCGTCCTTCACCGCCTTTACGCCGCTCACACCATTGGCAAGGCGTACGGCTTCAGCTTCCTGGGCCTTGTTTTCGACAGTGCCGGAGAGCTCTACCGTGCCCTGCGTGGTCTGGACGCTGACCTGAGAGGCCTTGACGGTGGAATTGCCAAGCATGGCTGCCTTGACCTTGGTGGTGATAGCGGCGTCGTCTATATACTGGCCGGCGCTTTCAGCGGAGGCGAGCGAGGACATGCCGAGAATGAATGCGAAAGCCGCGATGCCCGGCAGTTTGGATTTGGTCGAGCGCATGATCTTCTCCCTTCTCGTTTACGTTGTATAAGGAGGCAGTCACGCTGCGATCACATCACTGCCCGCGAAGTGCGCAAATGATCTGGTCGGAATAAGGCAACTTTGTGGCTGCAACTGCTTAAACCATTTAATTTTATGGATAATTTACGGGCTGCCGTTACGATTCTCACAGGTGATTTATTCAGCGCTCAACATTACAAAAAATTCTCGATGAGACGCGCGCGCCACTGATCAATCTCTTCCCAGACGGAGCGTTGATCCCATTCTTCAGACGTTATATGGCGAGATTGCGAAACATCGTAATGGAATAAATCCTCCATTTGATCGCCGAATGTTTTGCCCAGAATGACGGCGTTGCACTCATTGTTGTAGAGCACGCTACGGAAATCGAGATTGGACGATCCAACAGTCGACCATATGCCATCGATCACCGCGGTCTTGGCATGCAGGATGACCCCTTCACGTTCGTAAATCTTCACGCCGGCTTCCAGCAGATCTTCGTAAGATGCATGCCCCGCTTTCAAGGCAAGATCAGAATCGCTCGCGCTTGGGAGAACGAGCGCTACATCCACGCCACGACGCGCCGCGCGCTGGAGCGCCTGCACGAGATCGGGCGTTGGCACGAAATAGGCAGTGGTGAGATGGACCGAGCTGCGCGCAAGCTCTATCGCTACCAGCAACGAACGATAAATCGCGAAACGATCGCGATCCGGGGTACCGTCAATGGCCTGCACCATAAGATCGCCGCGCTTTGCCGTCGGCGGCAAACGAGGTTCCTCGATCGGTTCGCCTTCCTGGTCTTTCCAAACCTGCATGAAAAGGCGCTGAAAATCCGCAACAACCGGCCCTTCGATGCGTGCATGCGTATCGCGCCATGGTAGCTTGTCGATGTCGATTTCTTCGTCTTTCGCATTGATGCGATGAAGACGTACGACGGGTTTGAGTTTAAGTTTATATACCTCGCTTACATTCACCCCGCCCGTGAAGGCAACCTTGCTGTCGACTATAAGGAGCTTGCGGTGGTCACGCCGATTGATCGAGGCGTCGAAAAACGAAGTCGGATCATCTGTCGGATTATATTCGACCACACGGATACCTTCGTCGCGCATAAGGTCGAAAACTTCGGGCTCGGTATGCATTGAGCCCCATGAGTCGTAGATGAGATTGATCTCGACACCGGCTTTGCGACGTTTGATAAGCTCTGCCGCGAACTGCTTGCCGCTCGCACCATCGAACTCATAACTTTCCATATCGACGCGATGACGGGCGGAGCGGATCGCCTTAAGCATCGCGGGATAGGTTGCGGCGCCGTCGCGAAGAAGATCGACCTTGTTGCCTTCGACAAATTTCGTTCCCGCGATGCGCTCGCCCTCGCTGCGCAACAACCGCAGATGTCCTTCCGGACTTGCGGCGGAATCCTTGGCACGCATGAGATCGTAATCGACGGAAGGAAGCTGAGCACATCCCGAGAAAACAAGAACGAGGCCGAGCAAATAAAATCGGATGGTGGGCATGTTTGAACCGTTCTTTTTATTCGCCATAGAATTAAGTGCGGCGTGATGTTTGTAAATGGCGAAAAGTGGTTTTTATACGGTGACTATAATTGTCGCACCCCTTCCCTACGGTATCCTGATGCCGCTTACGGTGGAGTACCGGAGCTACAGTTACTAACGAAAGGAAATGCCATGAGCTCCACCATGAAAAGTCTCATCATTGCCGTTGTGCTTGTTGTGGCACTCGGCGTGGCCTACAGCATCCTCGCGGGCCCTGACCGCCGCACAACGTCAGACAAAATTGGCGATGCCATCCAGCAATTGCCCAACGGTCCCGACAAGGCCATGCATGAATTGGGTAGCGACCGTACGCCGGGCGAAAAGCTTGGCGACAGCATGCGCAAAGCCGGCGACAAGATTAAAGAAAACAGCGCGCCGGAATAAGTTCAGTTCGAACAACAGCGACAATTGCGAAGGCACGGACCGCAAGGTTCGTGCCTTTTCTTTATGGCTTTCTTATGTGAAGATAGCCACATTGTCCGGGGCCTCGGGGAGCAATAGACGTTGGCTAAGCGCCCCGGATTATTTCAACAAAAATAAATAGCTGAAGTGAACAGTTGCTAGCCGATGTCGAAAAAAGATTCCACAGAAACGGTCACGCTTTCGAGCTTGGCCGACCATGAGCGGGAAGCGTTTCACCGCCAAATTCTGTCGTCTGTTTCTCACGATCTCAAGACGCCGCTCGCCTCGATCATCGGATCGCTCGAAATATACGAACGCATGGGCTCACGTCTGTCGAACGAGCAACGCGAAAAGCTTATGACCGTCGCGCTACAAGAGGCGTATCGGCTCGACAATTTTATTACCAACATTCTGGATATGGCGCGGCTCGAAAACGGCATGGTCAAAACTCGCCGCGAAACCATGCCGCTTGCAATGATGGTGAATGACTGCTTCACGCGCCTCGGCAACCGCCTTCAAGGCAGTAACATTAGTACCAAGGCTCCGGATGATGCTATCCAGGTCACCACCGACCCTACCTTGTTAAGCCGTGCGATCTGCCTCGTCCTGGATAACGCTGTCAAATATGGCGGTAATCCAAGTACCGTTTCGGTCGCTTATGGCCGCAATGGCGGCAGCGATGTATTTATTAGCGTTACAGATAATGGGCCGGGAATTCCGCAGGAGAAGCTTGAAGAAGTGTTCGCCAAATATACGCGTTTTGCACGCGGGGATCAGCAGAATGCCGGGACGGGCCTCGGCCTTTCGATCGCACGTGAGATCATGCGTATTCTGGGTGGTACCATCAAGGCTGGCATTGCTCCCGAAGGCGGGGCAGTGTTTACGCTAAAACTGCCCGTCGCCCCTGCGGTCTAAAAATGCTTTAGCTGATGGGCGGGCCGACGCGGCGTCCCGATAACAGGCTGTAGATAAGGCTGGCCACGAACAACACCACGAAAAGGATCGCGAGGAATTTGGCGATCTCTACGAAAGTGCCAGCAAGGCCGCCAAAACCGAGAACTGCAGCGACTACTGCAAGCAGAAAAAACGTGATTACCCAATTCATCATGTTCGCCTCCTATGGCCGCGATGCGTTACAGCGTCAAGAAATTAGCGGCCGAGATCGATCTGATCCGGACGCGTAAAGGCGCCTGTTGCTGCACCTGCAGCACCGCCAAGCACGGCACCGGCTGCCGGATTACCCAGCAGTGCACCGCCAACCGCACCACCCGCTGCGCCGATACCGGCACCCGATAGCGCACGTTCACCCTGCGACTGGCCGCAGGCGGTAAGGGCTAGAAGCCCCGTAAGAGACAAAACGGCGATTGATTTTTTCATTGTGACCCCCTGACAAACAAGCTGCAAAACAGTTTGCCGGTGGAGGGATAAATATGCAGTTCGAAGAACAAGGGCGAATGTAAAAAACTTGTCAATCGCCTTCGTTCAGTCAAGCCGCTGCGGCGGGCTGGGCCGCGGGTTTATCCGACAGGATTTCCATACGATAGCCAATGCCAGGTTCCGTAATGATAAAGCGCGGATGGGACGGATCAGCTTCAAGTTTCTCGCGCAGCTGGCCGATATAGACGCGCACATATTGTGTGTCGTCGCCATGGGCCGGCCCCCATATTTCCTTGAGGATTTGCTTGTGCGTGAGCATCTTGCCGCGGTTGACCATAAAGTAGCGCAGCAGCTCATATTCCTTCGGAGTGAGCGCAGCTTTTTGGCCGTCGAGATAAACTTCGTGACGCACCAGATCCATGCGGATGCCGCCATTGACAAGTTCAGGTTCGCCGGCTTCCTTCACCGCCGCCTTGCGGAGGTTGGCGTGAATGCGGGCCATAAGCACATCGGCGTTGAAAGGCTTGACGACATAATCGTCGGCGCCGCGATCAAGAGCGGCGACGATTTCTTCGTCGCCCGCACGTACCGAAAGAACGATGATCGGCATATGCGACCAGGAACGGATTTCACTGATCACATCCTTGCCGTCCATGTCGGGCAAACCAAGATCAAGCAGCACCAGATCGGGTTTGATCGAGGCGCACATGCGTACGGCCTGCTTGCCGGATTCGCTTTCTTCGATCTTGAAATCGGAAGCATCCAGAAAGATGCCGAGCATCTTGCGGATTTGCACTTCGTCATCAACGACCAGAATGGTGTTCTTCTTCTCGAGCATGGCAACCTCTCCGTTCAATGATGGATAGAATGCGGCGTCTGCCGGATGGCAGACGCCGCTATCGTGGACTTACCAGCGGAAATAAACCTTCGCGTCTTTGCTGCCGCCGACGGTTACTTTCTGCTGCTTTTCAATTCCGTTATTTACGGCTTGCAGCGTGTAGCTGCCAGCCGGAAGCTGGGCATAGAATAAGGGACCTGCATCGACATTCACAAGCTTGGCGCCCGAGCGATCGACGATTGTGATTTGTGTGTCGCCGTTAAACTCACCGTCCCTGTTGGTGCTTGTGACATGAACGTTATACTCGCCTTTAACGGAATTGAGCGCATCACGTTCTTCGTCGCCGATACCGCCGGTGATATAACGAACATTACCCTGTTGAACGGCATGCATGCCGGACGAAGCTTCTTCCGCAACCTTAGGTGACGGGAGAGCCGCTTCGCCGCTGAGTGCCTGGTTCGGCGTTTGACGCGGATCTTGGCGTGGCGGCATTGGCTGGCGCGCCTGATATTCTGGCGGTTGAGCCTGAGCAGCCGGTGCGCGGTTCGCGTAAGGGTTCGATGGCAGATAGTGCATTTGTTTTTGGTTAGCTACTGAAGTCGGAACGGGCATGGGAGCTGCAGCTGCCGGTGCAGCTTGCGAAGTTGGTGTGGAAGCGGGAGCAGCATATGCTGCATCGGACGCGGCCGGGTTATCTGCAGGCGGCGGCGGAACCGGCATATAATGTTTTGTCTCGCTGGTAACCGGCGCAACTTCCTGGGCATGCGCCGGAAGGGCGAAGGTCACGCCGAGAAGACCGGCGGCAATGAGGCTGCGAAGAGTTTCGTTCCGGGTCATGTCGTTCTCCTTGTTCTTATGGTTGGGAGGCTATGTCTCGCCAGCATCAAAAACTTATATGTCTTCAATGCGGCACCTATAAATAATCCGTTAAGTCACTGTTTTACAAGTTTTTTATAGTCCCTTTATCGCTTCCTTATCGTTTCCTGAGGCGGCATCCGTCACCTTTTTTGGACGTATGGACCAAAAGGTCCCGGGAGATAACATGAAACAATTCCTTACTTTTTTAGCCGGAACGGCGCTGTGCGCCCTGCTGGCAATCTCGGCCCATGCCGCCGAGCCTAATGACCGCGCCGTCGTCCATATTAAGGATGGCCAGCCGGTCCTCACCGCCAGCACGGGTACCTGCGTGCGCACAAAATGGCTGGAGGGACATGACGTATGCCAGCCCCAACAGATCGTCATTCAGAAAAAGCGTGTCGAACTTTCGCAGGAAGAGCGCACCATCTATTTTGCCTTTAATGCTGCTTCCCTTTCGCCGGATGCGAAGAGCCGCCTCGACACCCTCGCGACCAATATTAAGTCGCAGAACGATGTGCGTGGCGCACGCGTGGTCGGCTTTGCCGATCGCATCGGCACACCGGGCTACAATGAAAAGCTTTCCAAAAAGCGTGCCGAGAATGTGAAGAACTATCTGGCGGATCGCGGCATCATCAACGCCAGTATCGCTGACACACGCTGGTTTGGCGCATCGATGCCAGCCACCAGCTGTCCAAACAATCTTTCACGGCCCCAACTCATCGAGTGTCTGCAAAAAGACAGGCGTGTCGAGGTCGAGATTGACTACTTGCCGGAAGTCGTAGCCGGCAGATAACGCCAACCAACCCAAAGGAGGACGACATGTTTACCGCTACACACCAGAAGGAATCGCACAAGGACCGCGTCAAATCAGCCGTGAACCATGCCGAAGAAGGTGGTCGCCGCATCAAGAAGGATCTGCGCGATACAGCTGAAGACGTACAGGGTGATCTTTCATCGATGGCACATAATCTCGGATCGCAAGTTCGCGAAGCGATGGACAGCGCCGGCGAAGGCCTCAGCTATGCCAAGGAATCGATCATGGATGCATCCGATATGGTGGCGAAAGAAATCAAGCGCCGCCCCCTGCCCGCGGGCGCCATGCTTCTTGCGGCCGGCATCCTCGTCGGAGCCTTTCTTCGGCGCCGCTAAGGGTTCGGGTTACTTCCATAACAATAAAAAGAGAGGAACCATGTCATACATCGATAAAGTGCTTGGCATTGCCGGTATGGGCAGCACCATTGCTAACGTCTCGCTGCTTAAGCGGTTCCTTTCCGGAGTTACGACTGTTATCGCACTCACAGCTATCAGCAGCACCATGGCCGGCATGCTGTTGCTGACTGCGATCTATGGACTGTATCTCGGGCTTATTCATTACGGGCTGGAGCCGGTAGCGGCGGTTGTTGCGATGGGGAGTCTTGCACTCATCATCACCGCTATTCTTGCATGGATGGCAGTGATGCGCTGGCGCGAATTGCGTGAACTGCCCCATATCATGACCCATGGTCCGCTGATGGGACAGGTGAACCGTATCGCAGATGCCTTTGTCGACGGGTTATTGAGCCGGCGTCATAACGATCGTTAGCGTTTTGGTTTCTGCCAACGAGACACCTTAAGAGATTGAAGGGCGCGGGAATCGGAGTATCATTCCATTATGCTTGCGTTGCTCCGCTCCCGGCAGCCTGCCAAAAAATATTTGATAACGACATTTCTCGTTTCGTGCCTGTTGCTAGGCGCCTTTACATTCGTCATCTATCAGCAGTCGCAAATCAATCAAAAATCCAACGCGTGGGTTGTGGACACTTTCAGAGTGCTGTTCCGTTCGAGCAATCTGCTTAATCATATGTATGACAGCAATTTTGCGCAGCGCGCTTATACCAATACTGGGGTGGAGCGTTATCTCATCGATTATCACAGAGCCACGCAACTCATTGACGGGGATATCGACTATCTAGCTACGCAAACACTGGATAATACCGAGCAGACTACCCGCGTCGCCGAATTGCGCGAATTGCTAGTGAAATTCAAACAGCAAAGCACCGCCGATCTCGCCGGAAAACGCAGCAAAGCCGCCGCGACATCGAAGGCGCGAGATCGCATCATCGATGAGGTACGCAGCAAGGTGCGGGCTTTCAGCGGCACGGAGCTTGAGCTTTTAAACAAGCGCATCGCCGATGCCGAGAGCCAGCAGCGCAATTACATGCTCACGCTTTTTATCGGCGCCATTCTTAACCTCGGCGCGCTTATCATCGCCAATCTGCTTATCTTCGGACTTGTGAATCGCAGCAGCGGGGTCGAGAAGGAACTCAAACGTAGCGAAGAGCGTTTCCGCCTGCTCATGCACGGCATCAATGACGGCGTTTTCGACCATGATCTTGAAGCCGGCACAGTGCATTTCTCGCCATCCTGCAAAAGTATGCTCGGTTACACGGAGGAAGAGTTCCCGGATACCGCGCATGCGTTTGGTTCGCTGCTGCATCCGGACGATTCGCCGAAGGTGGAAAAGGCGCTACAGGATTATGCCGACCATCGCATTCCTTTCTACACCAGCCTATTCCGTATGCAGCATAAGGATGGCGCCTGGCGCTGGATTCTGGCGCGCGGTGTTGGCATTTGGAATCATCACGGCAACCTTCAGCGGTTGGTCGGCGTACATACCGACATGACGGAGCAGAAGCGCCGCGAAGAAGAATTACAGCAGCTCAATGCCGATCTGGAAGGCTTTACCTATATTGCATCGCACGATCTGCGCGCTCCCCTGGTCAATCTCAAGGGCTTTTCCGGAGAGATGGAGCATTCACTGACGCAGGCACGTGAGCTGCTCACACGCATGAAACGGCATCTTGCCCCATCGGAGCAATCGATCCTATCGCAGGTATTCGACCGTGATTTGCCCGAAGCGATCGGTTTTATCCAGACCTCGGTCGAAAAAATGGACAAGCTTACTGGCTCGATCCTCGATCTCTCGCGCATCGGTCGCCGCGAATATCATTTGTCCCGCATCGATTCAAACGCGCTGGTACGGCACTGTCTCGATACCCTTGCCTATGAGATCAACAGCAACGGCGTCGAGGTTTATTGCGGCGACCTGCCTTATGTTATGAGCGATTCACTGGCGCTCGAACAGGTATTTGGCAACATCATCGACAACGCTGTCAAATATCTGGACCCTGCGCGGCCGGGCCGTATCGAGATCAATGCGATCGAGCTTTCGACCGAAATCATTTTCAGCATTTCCGACAACGGACGTGGCATTAATGCAAACGACGAGCGCAAAGTGTTCGATATCTTCCGCCGCGCTGGCAATGCCGGGGATGTGCGCGGCGCCGGCATGGGTATGGCCTATGTAAAAGCGACCTTGCGCAAGCTGGGCGGACGCATCTGGTTTCAATCGAGCCCAGGTGTCGGCACCACATTCTATGTAAGCCTGCCGGTTCATCATGCGATACGGAGCGCGGCATGACCGAGATTTCTGTCAATCTGCGCAAAATTCTTTATATCGAGGATGACGAGGGTCTTGCCCGTCTTTTGCAGAAGCGCCTGCAGCGCCAGCGTTTCGAAGTGGACATTGCCTTCACCGGCCAGGCGGGGCTCGACGCCGTCGCCAAGAAAAAATACGACCTTGTTTTGCTCGACTATCACCTGCCGGATATTAACGGACTTGAGGTACTTAATCGCCTTGCGCCGCCTGAGCTTTATCCGCCAGTTATCATGCTCACTACGAGCGGTGACGAACGTGTTGCGCTTCAGGCGCTTGAGACCGGCGCCGCCGATTACGCGGTGAAGGATACCGGACAGTTTTATTTCGATCTATTGCCCGCCATAATGCAGGCCGCTTATGCCAAGGATCAGCTGATGCGCGAATATGATCGCCAGCAGCAGGAACTAGCGTTGGCCAAGGAAAAGGCCGAAGCCGCCAACGCCGCGAAGAGCGATTTTCTTGCCGTTATGAGCCACGAGATCCGCACGCCGATGAATGCGGTGATCGGCCTTGCACGCCTCTTATTACAGACGCCACTGGATGCGCGGCAAACAGAGATGGCGGAAACGCTGCGCGTCAATGCCGACCTTTTGCTTAAGCTCGTGAACGATCTTCTCGATCTGACCCGCATCGAAAGTGGACATATCGAACTGGAGTCCCATCCATTTTCGCTGAATGACGTGTTGGCCGATCTCAAAAACATGTTTGCAACGCAGGCGGCGGACAAAGGACTGAACTTTTCGATCGATAACCGCTTCGGGCACCACCCGATTATCGGCGACCGCGCGAGGTTGCAGCAGATCCTCGTCAATCTTGTGAGTAACGCGCTGAAGTTCACAGCCCTGGGCGATATCGCAGTGACCACCAATGCGCAGCCGTCCACAGAAGATTGCGTTATCCTGACGATTACGGTTTCGGATACCGGCATTGGTATTGTCCCCGAGCGCCTTCCCTTTATCTTCGACCGATTCGTGCAGGCGGACAGCAGCGTCGAGCGACGCTTCGGCGGTTCGGGGCTTGGCCTTGCTATCTGCAAGTCACTCGCGCAGCTTATGGGCGGGGATATCGCGGCGGCCAGCGCGCCGCAGGCAGGGTCCACCTTCACGCTTGCGCTTCCCTTCCGTCTCGGTGTGGAGGAAAAAAAGACACCGGCCGCCGAAAGTATCGGGCCGCAAGACGGACATCGTGGCACTGTTCTGGTGGTCGACGATTATCCGCCCAACGTCATGGTCGCGAGCCTGATGCTCGAGCATCTGGGGTTCGATGTGGATGTTGCACCCGATGGCGCCGATGCCCTGGATAAAGTCGCCATGCGTACATCGCCCTATACCGCCATTCTTATGGATGTGCAGATGCCGGAGATGGACGGGTTCGAGACCACGCGCCGCGTGCGAGAGATCGAAAGCGAGAAAGGCTTTCGCCATTATATTATCGGCGTTACCGCGCATGCGCTGGCAGGCGACCGCGAACGTTGTCTTGAAGCCGGCATGGATCAATATATGAGCAAGCCGGTGCATCCCGACATACTTGCACAAAAACTTACAGTACTCGCTCAGAAAGCGGCCTAACGAAAAACGCCACCCCGTGAGGAGTGGCGTTTTCCCCGGCAAGCGATCCAGCCGACGAAGCCTTTGATTCGCGGCGATTCGAACCTACCGATTTTTAGGCGGCGCTGTTCCAGTTGCGGATCTGGCGTTCCGCCTCTTCTCTGGCGATGCCGTATTTTTCCTGCACCTTGCCGAAGAACTGATCCTGCTGTCCTTCATAGAGAGCGAGATCGTCGTCGGTGAGACGGCCCCAGGTTTCCTTGAGCTTGCCCTTCAGTTGCTTGAACGAGCCTTTGGTTTGGTCCGTGTTCATGAAAACCTCCTTCAGGTTCAGGTTAAAAAAATCGAACGGAATCGACGAATACGGATTATCCGGATTAATTCGACTCACGGGTGGGCGGGATGGCCGCTCCTGCGATTGCCACATGCGCATAAAAATCCTTTCGCGAAGTGTGAGGACGGTAGAATCCCGCCACGCTTGGAGGGTGACAAAAGGGTGTTCAAGAAGCCATGCAACGTCGGCCCCGTGGCGCTAAAGGCTTTGTAAAAAGCCTTTGATTGCGGTGAGTTAGAGAGAGACTTTTTTCTAGAAAATCATCCGCGTGGTAGGAATTTTCTTGCCAAGAATGCGGCAACAAAATTGGCAGCGGCGAGCATGAGAAAGATTTGTACGATATCGAAATGAATTTTGAACATCACCGAAGTGAAGATCGATGATGCCACCATGAACAACGCATTGACGACATTGTTGGCGGCGATGACGCGAGCGCGGCGGCTTTCATCGCTGCATGTCTGCATAAGCGCATAGAGTGGAACGGTGAAAAGACCCCCGGCTGCGGCCAATGTGAAGAACGCAAACGCTAATGCGATCCCCACACTTTCTCTAAAAAATGTGCCTGCCGTCACAGGTGGAGAATTTTGGGGAATGAGCGTGCTTAGCGCATAAATCGCGAGAATGGCGACGCCCATGATAATGGCACCTAACGGCGCATAACGGGCATGCACGCGCCCCTTGAGCAGCTTGGCGCAGGCGACCGAACCAACGCCAATGCCAAGCGAGAAAAGACCGAGCATCACATTCACCAGCCATGGATCGCCGTTGATGATGTCCTTCACATAATTCGGCAGCAACGAGAGAAAGATCAGGCCGACAAACCAAAACCAGGAAATGCCGAGGATTGAGCGATAAATAACGTTGTTCCGTGCAGCTTCGCGCAGGAGTGGGCCAATGGCGCGCAGGAACAACCAGTCGATTTTCACATTCGCATCACCTACGCCGGCGCGGGGTATAGCGTAAGAAATGAGCCAACCACCGAGGGAAAGAAGCATCATAGCAGCGGCTACGATCCATGCGCCGGACGGGAGAACGATGAGCGCGCCGCCGGCGATGGTGCCAAACAGAATGGCAAGAAATGTGGCGCCCTCCACCCAGCCATTGGCCAAAACCAGTTCATGCGTTGCCACCAGTTTTGGGAGAATGCTGTATTTGACCGGGCCGAAAAATGCCGCCTGGATACCGAGCAGGAAAAGCATCACTAGCATGAAAGGCACATTCTCAATAAACAGCGCAGCACCCGCGCCTATGACAAGAATAAATTCAGCGCCCTTGAGCGATCTCACAAGAGCGGTTTTTTCAAAACGGTCGACAACAGCGCCTGCCGTCGCAGAGAAAAGAAAGTAGGGCAAAATGAAAAGCCCAGCGCCGAGCGAACCGATTAGCCGCGCATCGTAACCTTGGGTTTCCGCCAGCCGGAAAGTGACTAGCATGAAAATGGCGCTGCGGAAAAAGTTGTCGTTGAAAGCGCCGAGAAACTGCACGAAGAACATCGGCAGGAAACGCCGGGTCGCGAGCAGACTGAAAAGCGAAGTTTGGGGGGCTAGAACGGTCATAGATTTCAGAGTTACCTTACGCTTCAATACCTTAGGTCTCGAATGGTAATTATGCTTTAATAACAATCTGTTATACAAGTCCCAGACCCAAAGCGACCAAAGCCGCGCTTGACCACAGACCATAATATAATGTAATAGCGTAATATTACAGTACCATGAAACGAACGAAGCTGCGGTTTGCTCTAGACTGCGCCGGGCACGGGAAGGAACTTGTTATGTCGACCGATCGCATACGCATCGCCTTACAGAAAAGCGGACGTCTGGCCGAGGAAAGCGTCGATCTACTCAAGAGCTGCGGGCTGCATGTCGCGCGCAGCAAGGATCAGCTTTTCTGTCGAATTAAGGAATTACCTGTCGATCTGCTGCTCGTGCGCGACGATGATATTCCGAGCTTCGTCAACAACAACATCTGCGATTTGGGCATCGTGGGCGAAAATGTGTTCGCTGAAATTCGCCAGTCGGAAGAAAATTTTTCCGCCATTGTGGTCGAGCGTCTTGGTTTTTCACAATGCCGGCTCGCCATCGCAGTACCGGAAACGAGCACCGCATCGTCGGTCGCGGATCTGGCCGGAACCACTATCGCCACATCTTATCCGCACCTTCTGCAGGATTTCCTCAAGCGCAATAAAATCACCGCTAAAGCGTTGGTAATGACCGGTTCGGTTGAAGTCGCGCCGCGCCTTAAAATCGCCGATGCTATTTGCGATATCGTATCCTCGGGCGCCACACTGGCTGCCAATAATCTGCGCGAACTGACACCTGTTTTACAGAGCCAAGCGCTGCTAATCCGCTCGCAGCAGAAATTCCCGCCGGAAAAGGAACAGATCATTCATCGCCTGCTCGCACGCATGCGTGGCGTGCTGCAAGCCGAGGATAGCAAATATATCATGATGAATGCGCCGCGCAGCGCCGTCGAACGTATCGCCAAGCTTATTCCCGGCTGCGCTTCACCGACCATCATGGATTTGAATGAGGAGGGGATGGTCGCCATTCACGCGGTATGCCGCGAGTCTGTGTTCTGGGAAACCATGGAACGCTTGCAGGAAGCGGGGGCGAGCGCCATTCTGGTGCTGCCGATTGAAAAGATGATGGCATAACGGGTCAGTCGTATGATGAAAGTCGTAAACTGGGCAGATCTTGACGCGGAGCAGCAGACGAATGTTCTCGCGCGCCCAGCTCATAAGGACGACATGGCCTTTACCGCCGTCGTCAACGATATCCTGCTGCAGGTGAAAAAGCGCGGTGACGAAGCGTTGCGCGAATTCTGCGCACGTTTTGACAAGGCCGAACTGCTCGATTTCCGTGTTCCCGCCGCTGCTATCACCACCGCCATGGAAATGATCAAACCCGATCTGCGCAAGGCCATGGAACAGGCTATAGCGAACATCATGTCGTTTCATGAATCCGAGCGCCCGCACAACAGCAAGGTCGAGACCATGCCGGGCGTTGTGTGCGAATTGCAATGGCGCGCGATCGATACGGTGGGCTTTTACATTCCTGGCGGTACCGCGCCGCTCTTCTCGACCCTTATCATGCAGTCGGTGCCGTCATGGATTGCCGGATGCCGCCGCCGTATTTTATGCACCCCGCCGCGCAATGACGGCACGGTGCATCCCGCTATTCTTGCCGCCGCGCATTTATGCGGCCTGACCGAAATTTATGCCGTAGGCGGTGCGCAGGCGATTGCTGCCATGGCTTACGGTACTGAGACGATACCAAAGGTCGATAAAATTTCCGGCCCCGGCAATGCGTATGTCACGATGGCAAAGCAGCTCGTGGCTCGCGATCCGGATGGCGCCGCCATCGATATGCCAGCAGGACCTTCGGAAGTGATGGTGGTTTGCGAAAACTCGCCGCGCCCCGACTGGATCGCGGCGGATCTTTTGGCGCAGGCGGAACATGGCGGCGATTCACAAGCCATTTTGGTTACCGTCGACGTCAATCTGCCGGAGCGTGTGCTCAAGCAGATCGAAAAGCAGCTGGCGGAACTGCCGCGCAAAGATATTGCACAGAGAAGTCTGCGCGAAGGCCGCATCATCGTAGCACCAGACATGCGCGTCGCGATCGAAATCGCCAACTGTTACGCGCCGGAGCATCTCTTGCTCCATAACGAAGACAGCGCCAAATGGATACCCTTTGTCAAAAACGCAGGATCAGTTTTTGTCGGGCCATGGACACCGGAATCCGCCGGCGATTATGCGAGCGGGACCAATCATGTTCTGCCGACTAATGGCTATGCGCGCGCCTATAACGGCATTACGGTGATGACCTATATGAAGTCGATGACCGTGCAGAAGTTGGACCGCAAAGGTATCAAAAATCTTGGCCCCACCATCGTTACACTGGCCGAGGGCGAAGGCCTGCATGCCCACGCCGCCGCTACGCTTATGAGGATGAAAGAGAAATGAGCTGGCTTACCGATCTCATCCGCCCCGATCTGCGCGATCTGGCCGGCTATAGCTCGGCCCGTACCGAGGCAACGTTCGAGGCAAGCATCGCTGTCGATGCGAATGAAAGCCCATGGCCACCATTCGGCCCCATGGCCTATGTAGCGCCGCACCGTTATCCTGATCCGCAACCGGCGCTGTTGCGTCAGCGTCTTGCCGCCGTGTATGGCGTAGCGCCTGATCAATTGCTGCTCGGACGCGGCAGTGATGAAGGCATCGATCTTTTGCTGCGCCTATTCTGCCGCGCGGGTGAAGATGAAATCATTATCTGCCCGCCGACCTTCGGCATGTACAAGGTCTATGCCGAAATTCAGGGTGCTAAGGTCAAGAAAGTAGCGCTGACGAAAGACTGGCAGCTGGATGTGCCGGCTATTCTTAAAGCCTGCACACCAAATACCAAGCTTATCTTTATTCCTTCGCCAAACGCGCCGATGGGCCATGCGATGCGCCGCGACGATATCCTGGCGCTGTGCAAAGGCCGTGCGCAGCAGAGCCTTATCGTGGTGGACGAAGCCTATATCGAATTCGGTGCTACCGATGGGCTAGTGAGCGAGTTCAAGAAATATTCCAATCTCGTTATCCTGCGCACCATGTCGAAATCGCATGCACTGGCGGGTGAACGTGTGGGTGCCGTGCTCGCGATGCCGGAAATGCTGATTTATCTGCAGAAGGTACAGGCCCCCTATCCGCTTGCGCAGAGCAGTATTATCGCGGCACTCGATGCGTTAAGCCCTAACGGCCTTATTCAAAGTGCCGAGCGCCGCAAATTGCTGGCAGCCGAACGTGACCGTATCGCAAGACTACTGCCGCAATCGCCCCATATCGAGGGCGTCTACCCGAGCGAAGCAAATTTCCTGCTGGTGCAGACCAAAGATGCCCAGGAATTCATGAAACAGTTGCAACGTTTCGGCATTCGCGCGCGCGACCGCAGTCACGATATTCCCAATGCGGTGCGCTTTTCATTCGGCACGCCGGAACAAAATAGTGTTCTGCTTCAGGCACTGGGCATAAATGTGGACGCGGCTAAAGCCGTTGCCCCTCGCTTGTCGAGCGCGCGCCGCAAGACCAAGGAAACGGCGATTGACGTAACGGTCAATCTGGATGCGCCGAATTTCCTCGATGTCTCGACCGGTATTGGCTTTTTCGATCATATGCTGGCGCAGCTCGCGAGCCATGGCGGTTTCGGACTAGCCCTGCAATGCAAGGGTGATCTTGAAATCGATCAACATCATTCGATCGAGGATTGCGCGCTGGCGCTCGGCGAGGCGCTTAAAGCTGCGCTTGGCGACAAGCGCGGGGTTGCACGCTTCGGCTTTAACGCGCCGCTCGATGAGGCTTTGGCGCAAGTGACGGTCGATCTTTCAGGCCGCCCGTATTTCGTGTTTAATGGCAAATTCCCCGCCGAAAAAGTGGGTGAGATGCCAAGCGAAATGGTGCCGCATTTCTTCCGTTCGCTAGCAACCGCGATGAATGCCGCCATCCACCTTACGGTGAGCGGCGAGAATGCCCACCATATGGTGGAAGCCTCGTTCAAGGCGACAGGTCGTGCGTTGCGCGATGCTTTCCGCCGCGAAGGCAAGGATATCCCTTCCACCAAAGGCGTTTTATGAGTTCGGTCGCCGTTGTCGATAGCGGGGTCGCCAACTTTGCTTCCGTAACTGCTGCTATTGCGCGGCTTGGCGCCGAAGCAGAGGTAACCAGCGATCCCAACATCATCAACAAAGCGCAGCGCGTGATTGTACCTGGTGTTGGCGCCGCTGCAGCAGCGATGGCCCATTTCAATGCCAAGAATTTGGGCGATACGCTGCGAAACCTCACACAACCTGTGCTGGGTATCTGCCTTGGCATGCAGTTGATGTTTGAGCGCTCACTAGAAGGCCGTGAACCAGTGCTTTGTCTGGGTATTCTGCCGGGCGAGGTTAAACCGCTTAAACCGGCAGGAGGATTGCCGGTACCGCACATGGGCTGGAACCAGATCGTGCCCGTTAAACCTTCCGAGCCACTCTTGCAGGGCGTGAAAGCTGGCGACTATGTCTATTTCGTGCATGGTTTTGCAGCACCAGTAACCGATATAACGATTGCTAGCGCCGATTATGGCGGTGCTTTTTCTGCCGTGGTTGCTCAACGCAATTTTTTCGGCTGTCAGTTCCATCCGGAGCGTTCGAGCATTATCGGCGCGCAAATCCTTAAAAACTTTTTGAACTTGTAATGGAACTGTTCCCCGCCATCGACCTCAAGAATGGCCAATGCGTGCGCTTGGCGCAGGGCGATTTCAATGCGGTGACGGTGTACGATGCCAACCCCATGCGTATGGCCCGCAAGTTTCACGACGCCGGCGCCAGATGGCTGCATATAGTCGATCTCGACGGCGCGCGCGATGGGCAAAGCAAGCAGCTGGATATCATTGAGGAAATTGCCGAGAAGGTTTCGCTCAAACTGCAAACAGGAGGCGGCATCCGCGATGCAGCAACCATAGAGCAATTACTGGCAGCAGGCGCCGAACGCATCGTAATTGGCAGCCTTGCGGTCAAGAACCAGCCGATGGTGCAGGAATGGCTGCGCCATTTCGGACCTGAACGTATCGTGATCGCGTGCGATGTTAAGCTGGACGCCAAGGGTGAGCCTGAAGTTCTTACACATGGCTGGCAGAGCGGCAGCCATCAATCTTTGTGGGAATTGCTGGATGCCTATGCCGACAGCGGCCTGATGACCGTGCTCTGCACCGATGTGGGACGCGACGGGATGCTGACCGGCGCCAATAATCAGCTTTACGCCAGGTTCCAGAGGCGCTTTCCTACACTGGAAATTTTGGCGTCTGGCGGTGTGAGTAATATCGAAGACCTCATTGGCCTCGCCCGGCAGGGTCTTACCGGTGCCATTATCGGCAAGGCGATTTACGAAGGCCGTATTGATCTGGCTTCTGCGATCAAAACAATCGATGCGCTTAAAGGTACAGCCAATGCTGGCTAAACGTATCATTCCATGTCTCGATGTACGCGACGGCCAGGTGGTGAAGGGCGTGCAGTTCCGCGACCATGAGGTGGTCGGCGACATCATCGATCTTTCGCGCCGTTATCGCGACGAGGGCGCCGACGAGCTGGTCTTTTATGATATTACCGCCAGCAGCGATAACCGCACCGTCGATCGCAGCTGGATGAAGCGCATTGCGGCGGTGCTGGATATTCCCTTTTGTGTTGCAGGCGGCATCCGCACCGTCGAAGATGCACGCGCTATTTTAGCCAGCGGTGCCGACAAAATCTCGATCAACTCCCCCGCGCTTGAAACGCCCGATCTGATCAACCGCATGGCGGACGAATTCGGCAGCCAGTGCGTTGTCGTCGGTATCGATAGCCGCACCGAGAATGGCGATTACTACGTCTATCAATATACCGGTGATGCGGCTAAGACGGTTGCATCCAAACGGCGCACGCTGGATTGGGTAATGGAAGCGGCCAAACGTGGCGCAGGCGAGATCGTGCTGAACTGCATGAACCAGGACGGCATGCGCAAAGGCTATGATGTCGAGCAATTGTGCAAGGTTCGGGAACGTATTGCGATTCCTCTCATTGCTTCGGGTGGCGCAGGTGCGGTCGAGCATTTTCCCACTCTGTTCAGGGAAGCAAATGTCGACGGCGCACTGGCGGCCAGCGTATTTCACAAGCAGATCGTCACTATTGCGGCTGTGAAAGAGGCGTTACGCAAGGCGGGAATTATGGTACGCCAATAGCCGACATGAAACTGGATGCCGATAAAATCGAATGGGCAAAGACCGACGGGCTAGTGCCCGTCGTGGTACAGGACGCCGCGACCCTGCGCGTTCTCATGCTCGGCTATATGAACAAAGAAGCGCTAAAGGCCACACAGGATAGCGGCTTTGTGACCTTTTTCAGCCGCAGCAAACAGCGGCTGTGGAAAAAAGGTGAAACCTCCGGTCATGTCTTAAAATTAACAGAGATCAGGCTCGATTGCGACAATGACACACTTCTGGTGATGGCCGAACCGCATGGCCCCACCTGTCATCTCGGTACCCAGACCTGCTTCGGTGACGATTATGCGGCAGATCTATCGGTTCTGGCCGAGCTTGCCGCCACTATCCATGAACGCCACAAAAACCCTCAGGCCGGTAGTTATACCGCAAAGCTGTTCGATGAAGGCATCACGCGCATCGCCCAGAAAGTTGGCGAGGAAGGCGTGGAGGTTGCGCTGGCCGCGGCAACCGGAGGCGAAAAGCTCGCTTCAGAAACAGCCGATCTCGTTTATCATCTTTCCGTTTTGCTGGAAGCAACAGGTCTGCAATGGGGCGATGTGATGAAAGTGCTTGCCGAACGCGCCGCGAGGAAAAAATGAGCGCTGATTACGAAAGACGATATGGAGCGTTTTTCGATAAGCTGGCCGATGCCGCGCGCGAAACGGCGCTGCTTTACTTCCGCAAGAATCTGGTGGTTGATGAAAAAGACGACAAGTCGCCTGTAACGCAAGCCGACCGCGAGATCGAACAGACGTTGCGCCGTATTGTCAAACAGACCTATCCCGACCATGGCATCATCGGCGAAGAGTTCGGCCGTGAAAATGCCGATGCGGAATATGTATGGGTGATCGACCCCATCGACGGCACCAAGGCTTTTGCAACTGGTCGCCCGAGTTTTGGCACCATCATCGGTCTCGCGCACAAAGGCAAGCCAGTGGTTGGCCTTGTCGATCAGGCCTACACCAAGGAACGCTGGTTTGCGGTAGGCGGCCAGTTCTGCCGCCATAATGGCGCCCCGGTGCGCGTGGCGCCGCCGCGCAAACTGACGGCCGCGCGCTTTTACAGCACCACGCCGGCGATGTTCGAAGGCGGCTATGAAGAAAATTTCGAGGCCTTACGTAAATCAGTCAAATGGCCGCAATACAGCGCCGATTGTTATGCGTATGGATTGCTGGCGATGGGCTGGGTCGATCTGGTGATTGAGCGGCAGCTCAAGGTCCATGATGTGATCGGACTGGTGCCGCTAGTGACCGGCGGCGGCGGTTATGCGTGCGATTTCAATGGCCGCGAAATCGACATCAATAGCGATGGGACGATGATTGCCGCCAGTTCGAAGGAACTTGCGGATGAAGCGCGCGACGTCATCAGCCGCGGCAAGGCGCTTTCCAGCACAGTGGGATCCGAAGCTTGGAATTCACGTGACTTGAAGTCGCGGC
>JADMIO010812838.1_pt1 | contig 59206 bp, 44 predicted proteins | sample 8958161 | NCBI WGS metagenome assembly JADMIO01 (sample SAMN16585339, study PRJNA669376) | soil metagenome | isolation source: Crop rotation soil | place: USA: Cullars Rotation, Alabama | collected 2011 | reverse complement strand
GCCGCGACTTCAAGTCACGTGAATTCCAAGCTTCGGATCCCACTGTGCTGGAAAGCACCGCCACGGTGAGATCGTGTCCGTCCGCGCGCCATGAAGCGCACTCCGCGATCGCCTTGCGGATCACCCATTTCGTGATCATCCCGATCTTGCCCGACTGCTCGGCGAGCGGAATGAACTCGTCGGGCCGCATGACGCCGTGCCGCGGATGCTGCCAGCGCACGAGCGCCTCGGCGTGCACGACGCGCTCGGTCGTCACGTCGATCTTCGGCTGGAAGTAGAGCTGCAGCTCGTCCTTCGCGATGGCCTGGCGCAGCTCCATCATCAGCGAGAGGCGGCGGAGACTGTGCTCGTCGCGGCCGGCCTCGTACGTGGCCATGCCGATCTGATTCTTCTTCGCGTCGTACATGGCGATGTCGGCGCGCTTGAGCAGCGTCGCCGCATCGTCGGCGTGATCGGGAAACAGCGCGATGCCGAGGCTGGCATTCACGTCGATCGAGACGTCGCCGAGGACGAACGGAGCGTCGAATGCGCTGGCCACGCGGCTCGTCACATCGAGCTCGCCGCCGAACAGCACCGCGAACTCGTCCCCGCCCAGCCGCGCCACCGTGCCCTCGGGCAGCGCCGAGGTGAGGCGGCGTCCGATGTCGATGATCAGCTGATCGCCGAAGTTGTGGCCGAGGGTGTCGTTGATCTCCTTGAAGCGATCGAGGTCGAGGATGACCATGCCGGCGAACGAATTCTTGCGCCGCGCGCTCGCGATCTCCTGCGACATCCGCTCGAGGAACAACGTACGATTCGGGAGTCCGGTGAGCGCATCGTGCGTGGCCTGAAAGACGATCTGCTCTTCGCGCGCCGCGATGGCGGAGCGCATCTGGTTGAACGCGAACGCCAGGTCGCCGATCTCGTCCTGCTGCTTCACGACGATCGGCGAGACGTAGTCGCCGCGCTCGATACGGCCCGCGCCGTCGGCCATGATGCTCAGCGGACGGCTGACCGTCTTCGCGAACAGCACGGCCGCGAACAACGCCACGATGAGGATCATCGCGGAGAGGGCGAAGATCATCAGCTCGAGCTGATTGAACGGGCGGCGTGCTTCGACGAGCGAGCGTTGCAGCAGTGCGTGCACGCGCGACTGATCGCCCGTGCGCAGCGGGAGCAGCAGCGACGCGAAGTCGACGTCGCCGAGGTGTTGCGTCGATTCGACCGGGTGCGTGGCGTTCGTGATGCGCAGCTCGCTCCGCTGCGCAGGGTCGAGCGTGGTGATGAGCTGCGGCGCCGCGCCGCCGACGCTGCTCCAGATCGAGACCTCGAGCGCGGTCAGGCCGCGGACGTCGCGCAGCACTTCTTCGTTGATCTCGAAGCCCGCGCAGACCCACGCGATCGGCCGCGGCGCGAGCACCGGCACGATCGCGAACTGGTACGGCCGCCCGTCGAACGACACCGTGGCCGACGCTTCGCCGCGCTCCTGCGCCTCGCGGAACATCGTGGTGAACGGAATGGGATGGCCGACCGTGCGGCCGTTCAGCGTGTCCGCCGTCGCAATGCCGTCGAGATTCAGGAGGATGACCGCGTTCGACTGAATGCGGCTGCCGTGGTTCACGAGCGCGGACGTAATGGTCGGCGCGTCGCCCGAGGCGACGGCCTCGCGAAACGCGAAGTCGCGGACGAGGACGCGCGTGGAGTCGGCGAGCTGGCGCGCGCGCGTGTCGAGGATGCGCTCGAAGACGCGCGCCCCGACCTGCAGCTCGTCGGCAACCGTGCGTCGCAGCGCGCGCTGCCCCGCGATGTGCACGGAGATGAGCGTTCCGGCCTCGGTCAGAACGAGGACCGCGAGGATCAGATACAGCAGTCTGGCCTGAAAGCTACGGATGGCCATGAGGAGGCGCGGCGGCGGCTCCCGTGGTGAACGAGACGCTGGCGCGCTCGCTGCCCGAGAGGGTGATGCTCTGCGGCTGCGGCTCGGTCCGCATGTCGGGGTACCACACGCGCACGTTGTACCGTCCCGCATCGAGATCGCGCAGCGTGGCCTGCCCGCTCGCGGCGGTCTTCTCGAAGTACGGCGTGTCGACGACGACGATGAACGCGCTCATCTGATCGTGAATGTTGCATCCCAGTGTAACGACCCCGGCCTTGTCGAAGACCTCGGGAGTGGCGGGCGTGCCTTTGTAGAGGGGAAGCTGGAACGGTTTCGCGGGAGAGAACGAATAGACGTGATGCCGGACGTCGTCGCTGTTGGGGAACTGCACGGACGTGCCCGTCTGCACGGCGAGCACGTGCGGGATGAACATGCGGTTCTTCTGGTCCATCACCGCCGTCCGTTTCGCCAGCGGCAGCTGCCGCCCCTCGGGAATCGCATAGACGACGGCATCGTGGACGGCGCGGCCGCGCGCGTCCTGCACCTTCACGTCGATGGTCGCGGCGGACAGCGGGAGGGCGAGGCTCAGCACGACGAGAAGGCGGCGCATGAGGTGCGGAACGCAATCAGGGGTGCGATCATTGCCTCGATGCGGATCATCGGGGTCGTGATCCTCGCGCTCGCGGCGTTGCCCGTCCGGGCGGAGGGCCTGCAGTGGAGCGGCTTCGCGGTCCTGCGCGCGGCGACTCCGAGCGACGGTGTCCCGCTCGACGACGACACGCTCACCGGCCAGTTGCAGGTCGGCCTCGACTGGCGCCCGTCGATGTCGTTCGGCGGCCACGTGCACCTCCTCGCGCGCAGCGACTCCGACGGATCGCGGCGCGGCCACGCCGGCGTGGTGGAAGCGTTCCTCGATCAGAACGTCGTGCGCGGCGAACATCGTCTGCGTTTTATGCAAGGCGCGTTCTTCCTCCCCGGCTCGCGCGAGAACGTCGACGCGCTCTGGGAGTCGCCGTACACGATGACGTCGTCCGCGCTGAACAGCTGGCTGGGCGAAGAGCTGCGCCCCATCGGCGTCGATGCGGCGTACACGTTCCGCCGCGCATGGACCGCGGGCGCGACGGTGTTCCGCGGCAACGACACGTTCGGCGCATTGCCGGCGGCGCGCGGCTGGGCGATGCGCGATCACTGGGCACTCCTCGGCGAGCACACCCCCGTCGATGCGGAGTACTTCACGTCCGTCTCCGCGGAGAACGATCACAACCTCGGCTGGTCCGCGCGCGCGAAATGGAACAGCGACCGCGCGACTGTGCAACTGACGCACATCGACAATCGCGGCGATGCGCTCGAGCATGGAGATCTCTTCGACTGGTACACATGCTTCGACATCGCCGGCGCCGATTTCACGAGCGGCGACTGGACGTTCGTCGCGGAGAGTGGCTGGGGCTACACAGACATCATCGTGCAGGGCACGCGCTATCGCAGCGACATCGACGCGAGCTACGTGCTGGCCTCGCGGCGCCTCGGCAATGGCCGCGCGTCGCTGCGCGCGGAGCTGTTCCGCCGTCCCGATGAAAAGACGCGCGCGATTACGGCCGCGTATCTCTGGTCGCCGCGCGGCCCGTTCCGCATCGGCATCGAAGGCATCCTCACGGACGACGACAAGCGCGTCGCGCTCGAGCTGCGCTATCACTTCGCAGGAGGGACGAGATGACCACTCCGAACACGCAGGTGCTCATTCGCGTGCAGGCGCGCGGCGGCAAATACCTCGGGCCGAACGTGCAATACGCGCAGGTCTCGATCTGGAACGGCGATCAGTGCATTTACGGACCGGTCACGGCAACCGGTGGCTCGGGCACCGTCGTCACCGGAACGTTCCCAGCGAATGCGTCGCCCGATGCGATCGTCGTCACCACCGGCACGCCTCCGAATGGCGCGTACTGGCTCACGCCGGACACGTCGAGCGAGGGACCGACGGCCGGCGTCATTGCGAGCCTCGCGTTGTCGAAGCCCGCGTTCCTCGAGTTCCGCGCGACGGCGCTCGCCAACAACGTGAATCCCGCGACGTCGTCGACGACGATGTGGGTCTATCCCGGCCAGGACCTCCTCTGCGAGCCCGGCGTGCTGATCACGATGCCGGGACTGGTCGTGAGCGTGGCCGCGACCGTCGGCACGCAGGTGCAGGTCACCGGCACGGTGACGATGATGTGCGGCTGTCCGATCACCACGCCGACCTGGCCGCAAGGCAGCGGCCCCGAGCCGTACTGGCCCTATCCCGAATTCGAAGTGTTCGCCGTGCTGACCGCGCCGGACGGCACGGTCACGACGCAGGCGCTGACCTTCACGAACACGAACACGTTCACCGGCGCGCTCGCCCTCCCGCCCGCGGGGACGTCGACGCTCGGCGTCTGCGCGATTCAGCGGGCGGCGTCGAACGTCGGCTACGCGGAGATTCCGCTCGTCGTGTAGGGCCACCATCGCCCTTCTCCCCGCGGCGCGGGGAGAAGGTGCCCGAAGGGCGGATGAGGGGAAACACCGGTCACTTCTTCGGCGGCATCGTGGCGAACTGCGCCTCGAGGAAGAGGAAGCTGTGATTCGTGGGCTGCTTCTCCTTGGCCGCGTTCCGGATGTTCGACGTGGCGTTGAGGTGGCAGCCGAGGCAGCCGGTGAGGTTGCCGGTGTCGGGTCCCTGGACGTACGTCTCGAGCGTGATGTTCGCGACGTTCGCCGGCGTGATGCTCGGGCCGAAGCCGGTCGTCCACTGCGTCGAGATCAGGCGGTAGTTCGCGAACACGGAGCCGGCGAGGAGGTCCTGGTAATACTTGTTCAGGTCCGCCGCCGCGCCGATGGGATTCTTGCGCACGATCTGCGTCGGCTCGTTGACCGGCTTGCAGTTCGCGTCGAGCTCCGTGTAGGGCTTCTTCGCGAAGTCCGTGTTCTCCTTCGCCTTGCTGTCCGGGTTGGAGAACACCGTGTCGTTGTCGTTCTGCTCGAACGTCGACCAGAACATCGTGCCGCCGTCGCTCGTCTGCTGCACGATGTGCAGGCCGACGAGGCCGAACGTGACCGGCTGATCGTCGCACGGCGTCTTCTGTCCGTCCGGCGTGTTGCACACCGTGCCCTGCGTCGTGAAGTACTTGTTGCTCGTGATCTCCGTCTGCGTCAGCACCTTCCACGACGACTTGATCTCGATGGCGCCCATCGGAATGGAGATCGGCTTCGGCGGAGTCGCGTTCCACATCGCGGACAACTGCACTGCGTTCCAGCGATCGGGAACGATGTAGTCGTACTCGATCTTGTTCATCAGGCGCTCGTAGCGCAGCCAGCGCCCGCTCTGATCGGTGACGACGCCGCCGAAAGCCTGCAGTACGTCGCCGCCCGGCTCCGCGACGCCGAGGAACTTGTTGCCGAGCAGCTTCGCCTGCGCGGTGGCCTTCGCCTCGTTGTTGAACGTGCGCTTCGGACCGTCCGCGAGCCCGTTGCCCGTGCACCACGCGGCCGGCTTCTGGTAGCCGGGATTCACGAACACCTTCTCGCTCGGCATGAACGTCTGCCACACGACGTACGTGCCGTCGCCCGACTTCACGTCGACGATCGACTTCGACGTGTCCGCGGAACAGTTCGCGGTCGACGCCGGCCAGTTCATGGCCAGGAAGATGTTCCACGAGTAAATGTCGACGAAGTTCTGCGTCTCCGGCCCGCCCTCCCCCTGGAACGTGCACGGCCGCGCCGGAATCGTCGCGGATGCCGCGGTGATCGGCGACGGCGCGCAGGGACTCAGCCCCTGACAATCCTTCTGCGACTGCCCGCACATCGGCGGCTGGATGACGGCCGGCGCGACGGTCGTCGTCTGCGGCGCCTCCGCGGTGGCGGGTTTTTCAGCGGGCTTCGAACAAGCGACGAGCGAGAGAATGAACAGACCCAGGGCGATCGAACGAACCATCGGCAAATTTCCTCCCGTGCGGAGAGGATACTCGCGTCGCGCTCGTTAGCGACGAGCGAGGGTGGGTGCGAGGCGCAGTTGGAAGGCGATCATTGCGAGCCGCTTGTCGGTCGTCCAGAACGCGGCGTTGCTGATCAACGCGGAGGCGAGGAGGTGGACGTCGATGTAACTGAGGCCCTTTCCCATCAGGCGATGACTCTCGATGAGCTCGAGCACCTCGTCATCGCTCGCAACAAGGGCTTTCGGCATCTCGGAAACATTGGCCAGAAACGCCGTTCGCTTCTGAATCTGCCCGCAAGCCAATTCGCCGACGACGAAAGGATGCGATAACGCTTCGCTACGGCCAAGGAGGGCTGTAAGCCAGGGAATGGCCTTGTGAAGGTGATCGATCCAGACGGCGGTATCGACGAGGATCACGTGCGACGCCGTCTCGGTCCCGCCTTCGCATTCGGATCGCTGCCGCCCATGAGCGCCAGCCGCCGGCCGGCTTCGCGGACGATCAGGGACCGCAGCCCCTCGTGAATCAGCGCCGTCCGTTCCTTGATGCCGGTCAGCTCCTGCGCTTTCCGGATCAGCTCATCGTCGAGATTGATCGTCGTTCTCATGATGACTCAAGGATACATCAACTGATGTACGCTCTATTCCACCCACGCGCCGCACCATCGACTCCTTCATCTCCTCCGGTGTGCAGGATCGCGCGCGCGTGCATCAACTCATCACGTCCGATGTGCGGAAGGCGTTCGAGGAGCCGCATTCGCTGCGTCGCGCGGACGCGCTCTCGTGGCTGCTCGGCAGCGTTGCGCCGGATGACGCGTTGCGCGCGCGCGAACGCCGCGCAGAACATCCTTCACGCGATGCCCGAGGGGCGGGCGAAGCGGCGCCTCAGCCGCGCCACTCCCCCACCCGCTTCGCAATCTTCTCCGGCGTGAAGCCGAACTCCTCGGCGATCTGCTCCGCCGGCGCGCTGGCGCCGAAGTGGTCGATGCCGACGAGGAGCGCGTTCGGGCCGGCGTACTTGTGCCAGCCGTCCGTGCGTCCCGCTTCGATGCACACGAGCCGGTTGCGATCGCCGAGGACTTCGTCGCGATACGCCTCCGACTGTTGATCGAAGAGCTCGAAGCAAGGTGCGGACACGACGCGCGCGTTGCCGACGAGCTTCGCCGTCGCCACCGCGAGCGGCAGCTCCGAGCCTGTCGCGACGAACGTGATGTCGCCCTGTTCGAAGCCATCGAGCACGTACGCGCCGAGGAGGACCTTCTTCGCGTTGAAGTTCTCGGGCCGCGGGATGATCTCGAGCTTCTGGCGCGTCAGCACGATCAGCGTCGGACCCTTCTTCGTACTGATCGCGTGCGCCCACGCCATCGCCACCTCGGGGCCGTCCGCGGGGCGGAACAGCGTGAGTCCCGGAATCAAACGCAGCGACCAGAGATGCTCGATCGGCTGGTGCGTCGGGCCGTCTTCGCCGAGGAAGACGGAGTCGTGCGTGTAGACGAAGATCGACGGGACGCCCATCAGCGCGGCGAGGCGCACGGCGGGACGCATGTAGTCGGAAAAGATGAGGAACGTCGCGCCGTAGCCGCGGAACGATCCGTACAACGTGAGGCCGTTCACGGCCGCGCCCATCGCGTGCTCGCGAATACCGAAGTGCAGGTTGCGTCCCTTGAACACGTCCATCGCGGGCGGATGCTTCTCCTCACCCTTCGGACGCTCGACGCTGCCCGCTTCCTTCATGAGCGTGCTCGTCGACGGCGCGAGGTCCGCCGATCCGCCGACCACCCAAGGAGCCACGGCCGCGATCTTCTGGATCACCTGGCCGGACAGTGCGCGCGTCGCCACGGCCTTGTCCGTCTTCGCGCCTTCGAGCAGCGTCTGCTCGTAGCCGTCGGGCAGCGCGTGCGCCCAGTAGCGGTCGTACTCTTCGGCGAGCTCCGGATGGCGCACGCGCCACGCGGTCATCTCTTTCTCCCACCGCTTCCGCTCGCGCGAAAGCTTCTTCGTGCGCCGCAGGAACTCTTCCTTCACCTCGGGTGCGATGAAGAACGTCGGCTCGAGCGGCCAGCCCAGCGCTTCCTTCGTGGCCTTCACTTCATCCGCGCCGAGGGGCTCGCCGTGTGCGCGCGCGGTGCCGTGATACTTCGGGCTGCCCCAGCCGATGACCGTCCTGGCGATGATCATCGTCGGCCGCGCGGTCTCTTTCTGCCCGCGGCGGATGGCCTTGCGGATCGCGCCGCGATCGTGTCCGTCGACCGACAACACGTGCCATCCCACGGCTTCGAAGCGCTTCTTCACGTCCTCGGAGAATGCGAGGCGCGTCTCGCCTTCGATGGAGATGTTGTTGTCATCGTAGAAGTAGATGAGATTGCCGAGGCCGAGGTGGCCGGCGATGGAGGCAGCCTCGGAGCTGACGCCTTCCATCAGATCGCCGTCGGAACAGATCGCGTAGATGAAGTGGTCGACCGGGCGGAACGGATCCTCCGGCACCACGAAGCGCGCGGCGAGCATCTTCGCGGCGAGGCCCATGCCGACACCGTGCGCGAAGCCCTGGCCGAGCGGGCCGGTCGTGACTTCGATGCCGGTCGCGTGGCCGTACTCGGGATGTCCCGCCGTCTTCGAGCCGAACTGGCGGAAGTGCTTCAGCTCGTCCAGGGTCATGTCCGGATATCCGGTGAGATGGAGGAGCGAGTACAGCAGCATCGACGCGTGGCCGGCGGAGAGAATGAAGCGATCGCGGTTGTTCCACTTCGGCTGCGTGGGATCGTGGCGGAGGAACTCCGTCCAGAGCACGAAGGCCATGTCCGCCATCCCCATCGGCGTGCCGGGGTGGCCGGACTTCGCTTTCTCGACCGCGTCGACGGCCAGGAAGCGGATGGTGTTCACCATCTGCTCTTCGAGCTTGTCCTTCTTGCCGACGATCGGTTGGTTGCTTGCCTCTGCGACGGAAATCGCCGCGGCACCTTCGGCTGCGGTGCTGCCGGGTGTCGGATCCTGCATCGGTTTCCTCCTCGGGTGATGGCGGCGGGCCGCGAGGAAGCGGATTATACTCACCTCGCCGGTCAGCACTTTCGTGCGCGCACAGTCGATCACGTGGGGAGAGAGTGAACGATGGTTGATGAGAGCGTCACGGTCAAAGGGTCCCCCGTCCGCAGCCTCCAGAAATTCATCGAGGGAGAGCTGTCGCCCGAGCAGCGGCAGGCCGTTTTCGAGGCGTTGCCGATCGAGTATGCCGCACGCTTCCGCCTGCCGATCCTGGCTACGGAGACCGTGCCGGTGCACATGCTCAATCGCCTGACCGAGGAAGCGGCAAAGGCGAAGGGCGAGCCGCTGGACAAGTTCGCGGTGCGCGCGGGACGGATGGCCGCAGCTGATGCCATCAAAGGCATCTACCGCTTCTTTGCGCTCGTGCTCACGCCCACCGCGATCCTCGGCAAGGCTTCGAGCATGTGGAAGTCGCTGTACAACCGCGGCGAGATGCGCATCGACGAGCAGACGGAGAACAGCGCGCGCGTGCGCGTCCTCGACTTCCCGTTCGAGGCCGCGGGCTGCGCGCGTTTCACCGGCTGGATCGAAGGCATGGCCACGATCACCGGCGTGAAGAACCTGAAGATCGATCACACCGACTGTTACGCGCGCGGCGGCAAGTGCTGCGAGTGGCGCGTGAAATGGGGATGAAGTGAACAAGATTTTTTCGATGGAGTCCGATCATCCGCTGTTCCGCTACTTCACGGAGGACGAGCGGAATCGGATCGAGAACATCGCGGACGTGCGCCGCATCGCGGAGGGAGCGTTCCTCATCCGCTCCGGCGACCTCGACTCGACGCTCTACGCGATCGAGGAAGGCAATCTCGAGATCCTCGGCATCGACGACGGCGAGCCGCGCGTCTTCGCCACCGTCGGCTCCGGCGACGTCCTCGGCGAAGTCTCATTCATCGACGACTCGCCACGCACCGTGTCCGCGCGCGCGACGGAGGAGACGATCGTGCACGCGTGGGACAAGCGCACGCTCTCCGAGGCGCTGGCGTTCGATCCGCAGCTGCTGGCGAAGTTCTCGGTGGCGATGAGCGAGCTGCTCGTGGAACGGCTGCGCGACGTGGCGCGGCGGGTGTGACGCGCTACAACGACGCTTCGATCATCGTCTGGGCGATGAAGTTGTAGATCTCCGTCCAAGCCAGCTTCACGTCGAGGTTGAACGTGGGGCCGGCCAGCGTCTCGACGACGTGCAGCAGCACGACCTCGATGATCGCGTAGTGCGGGATCTCCACGCCGTATCCGGCGTGGCGGCGGCCGAGGTCTTCGAGTGCGGGGCGCAGCTCTTCGATGCGGTCGAGACCGCGCAGGGCGGCGGCGAGCATGTTCATCAGCATCTGCCCCTGCACGCGCATGTCGGTCTTCGCGAACAGCGGCCGCACCTCGGGCGCGATCTCGAAGAGCTTGCGATAGAACAGCTCCGCCGCCTCTTCCCTGCGCGCGGCCACGAGCTCGAACGATGCCTGCACGAGGTCGTGCGTGTCGGGCTTCGCGAAGTCGACGATCTCGTACAGCGTGCGCGGCTCGTGCGCGACGGTGCCGGTGTGCACGAGGCCTTCGACGATGTTGATCAGCTCTTCGCTGGCCAGGATGCGCGTGCCCTGCCGGGCGTTCTCGCCGGCGATCGACGTCGCGACGTGCACGGGCTCGCCGAACGCGGTCAGGCGCATCTGCTCGGGATGCCCGAGGTGGCCGGAGATCATGCGGCCGTAATGCAGGCCGACGTCGAGCGTCATGCCGAATCCGAAATGCTCGGCGAGGTAGCCGTTGTAGACGTCCATGCGCTTCTGCATGCGCAGCGCGGTGCGGACGGCAGCCGTGCATTTCGCGCGGGCGTCGTCGGACTCGAGGCCGAACAGCGCGACGAGCGTCGTGCCGTCGTAGCGCGCGAGCTGGCCGCCGTTCACGAAGATCGCATCGCCGACGTGGGCGTAGTAGCGATTCAGCACGTGCACGACGTCGTGCGCCAGCTGCTTGCGGAGCAAGGTCGCCGTATCGCGCGTCGTCGCATACAGAACGGCGAGCGGCACTTCGCGGCCGACGGAGCGCACGGCACCGCCGCTGTCGGAGCGCACGAGGCTGACGTCTTCGTCGTCGCGAATGTGCCGCCGCAGCCGCACCGGACCGCCGACGCGCGTCTGACAGGCGAGGCGCACGTCGTCGGGGAACGAGAGCCGTTTCGCGAGCTTGCTCTCGTCCGCGTTGCGCGGCGAGAGATTGGCCATCCCGCTGAGCACGGACACACGGCACGTCGAGCAGCGCGCGTTCCCACCGCATGCATGCGCGTGCGCGATGCCGTTGTCGAGCGAGAGCTCGAGGATCGTCTGTCCCGCGGATGCCGTGATCGTGACGTCGCCGCCGATCTCTCCGCTGAACGTCACCGGCACGGCCGCGACCTGCACGTCCGCGCCGGCGCGCGTGATGAGCGTCTGGCCGCTGAAGGCCTCGCTCGCCGAAGGCATCGTCATCGAAGGCAGGCCGACGTCGACGAAGCCGGAGGACTCGCGCACGGCGCGAATGGCATCGCGCATTTGCGCGACGCTCGCGAAGCGGCCGGCCGGATCTTTGGCGAGCGAGCGGCTGACGATGTCGCTGACCGCGACGGGAAGTGAAGGCACGATCGCCCGCAACGGCTGCGGCTCGTGCTGCAGCACCTTGTAGAGCACGGAGTGCAGCGAGTCGCCCTCGAACGCTTTCTGGCCGGAGAGGAGCTCGTAGAAGACGGAGCCGAGAGCGAAGATGTCGGAGCGTGCGTCGACGCGTTGTCCTTTGATCTGCTCGGGCGCCATGTAGTTCGGCGTGCCGAGGACCGTGCCGGTGCCGGTCATGCTGGAGTGACCGACGCGCGCGAGGCCGAAGTCGAGGATCTTCACCTGCCCGTTCGGGAGGAGGAAGACGTTCGCAGGCTTGAGATCGCGATGGACGATGTTCGTCGCGTGCGCGAAGCCGACGGCATCGCAGATCTGCTCCATCACGAGCAGACGCGCGCGAAGCTCGGGCAGGAGATTGCGGTGGATCGCGCCCTTGAGGTCCGTCCCTTCGAGCAGCTCCATGGCCATGAAGAAGCGGCCGGAGTCCTCGCCGAAATCGTGGACCACGACGATGTTCGGATGGGTGAGCCGCGCCGCGGATTGCGCCTCGCGGCGGAAGCGCTGCCGCTTCTCGTCATCGCCGCCGACGATGATCTTGAGGGCGACGGGGCGGTCGAGCACGGAGTCATGTGCGCGATACACCTCCCCCATCGCGCCCGCGCCGATCCGATCGAGCAGGCGGTATTTGCCCAGGGACATGGGTGCTGCGGACGACACGGGACGATGGCAGTGTACCCGGTCCCGACGTGCGCCGCATCACGCGCGGCTGACGGCGGCGCGAGCATGATTCCGCCAATGAAACTGGCAGCAATCGTCCTGTTCGCGGTGGCCACCGCCAATCCGATTCTCTTCGTGACGCAGGTCCCCGAGGAGGGCGACTTCACGACCATCGGATCGACGTTCGGAAACCACAGCGGCCAGATCAACTCCGCCCCACGCGGCGGCGATCTCTGGATCCGCTATCCGGACGGGACGCTGAAGAACCTCACGCGCACGGCCGGCTATGGCGTGGCGGGGATGCAGAACGCGAACGCGATCGCGGTGCGCGATCCTGCCGTGCACTGGAGCGGCACGAAGGCGCTCTTCAGCATGGTCATCGGCGCGCCCGCGCAATATCAATGGAACGACTATTACTGGCAGATCTACGAGATCTCCGGCCTCGGCCCCAACGACACGCCGGTCATCCACAAGATCGCCAACCAGCCCGCGAGCTACAACAACATCAGCCCGTTCTACGGCACCGACGATCGCATTCTGTTCACGTCCGACCGCCCGCGCAACGGCGCGCGCCATCTGTATCCGCAGCTCGACGAGTACGAAGAGGCGCCGACCGTGACGGGCGTGTGGAGTCTCGATCCCGCGACAGGCGATCTGCGATTGCTCAACCACGCGCCGTCGGGCGCGTTCTCGCCGTTCATGGACAGCTACGGCCGCGTCGTGTTTACACGCTGGGATCACCTGCAGCGCGATCAACAGGCGGACGCGGATGCGACCGGCGGCAATGAGTACGGCACGTTCGACTACGCGGATGAAAGCGCGAACGCCGCGAAAGTGTCGCGCACGGAAGTCTTCCCCGAGCCGCGCGCCGCGCGCACGGACTTGCTCGCGGGCACCAACCTCGAGGGGCTGAGCATCAATCACTTCTTTCCGTGGGAGATCAACGAGGACGGCACGGCGGAAGAGACGCTCAACCACGTCGGCCGCCACGAGCTGCACGACTACTTCAACCGCAGCATCAACGACGATCCGAACGTGCGCGAGTACATCAGCGCGGGCACGGACCGGATGAATGCGAACGGCATCCAGAACATGTTTCAGATCCGCGAGGACCCGACGCATCCCGGCCGCTACTTCGGCGTCGATGCGCCGGAGTTCGGCACGCACGCGATGGGGCAGATCATCCGCCTCGACGCCGAGCCAACGCGGCCCGCGGACCAGATCCAGGTGACGTACGTGACGCCGAAGGACAACGATCACTATCGCGAGCCGCTGCCGCTCGCGAACGGGACACTGCTCGCGGTGCACGACATGCGCATCAAGGCGGTGAATTCGCTCGAGCCGCTGACGAACGGGATGGCCGCGACCGTGTCGTACTGGGATCCCGACCGCCTCGTGAATTTCACCGGCAATCTGTGGGAGCTGAATCCGGTGGAAGTGCGCGCGCGTCCGCGTCCGGTGCCGCGCGTCTCGCGTCTCGAGGAACCGGAGGCGGCCGTCTTTCGCGAGGAAGGCGTGAACCCCGAGACGTTCAAACAGGACCTGCGCAACAAAGGACTGGCGATGCTCGTCAGCCGCAACGTGACGGTGCGCGACGGCGCGGATCGTCAACAACCGTACTGGTTGCGCGTCGCCGGGCAGTCGACGACGACGGACGGCAGCGCGAAGTACTACGACGTCTCAGCGATGCAGTTCTTCCAGGCCGACCAGGTCCGCGGCCTCGGCGGCGCGGAGTCGCCGAAAGCGGGACGCCGCGTGCTTGCGCGCGTGATGCACGACGCGCCGTCCGCGACGGCGAAGATCGCAGCCGACGGCTCGATGGCGGCGCTCGTCCCGGCGAACCGCGCGCTGTCGTGGCAGTCGCTGTCACCGAACGGTACGCCGGTCGTGCGCGAGCGCTACTGGATCACCGCGCAGCCCGGCGAGATCCGCGTCTGCAGCGCGTGCCACGGCGTCAACTCGTACGATCAGGCCGGGCATGCGCCCCCGGTGAACTCACCGGAGGCGCTGCGCGCGCTGCTCAAGGCTTGGAAGGCGACGCAGGAGCCGCAGACGCCGGCGCGGCGGCGCTCGTCGCGGCACTAGAGGAAGCGAACGGAGCGCAGGCGTTCCGACACGTCACGTCCGTCGGCCCCTCATCCCTCCCACACCTCCTCGCGCGTCAGGATCTGCCAGCCGATGGCCGCGAACGCCGCGGCGAGGATCACGTCACACGACCACAGCGCCCACGCGAAGTGGCCGATGCGGCCGATGGGGAAGAGCACGGCGCCGATGGCCAGGAGCACGCCCATCCAGCGTGGGATCGGGCGCGCGATCATCAGCGTGATGCCGGTCGCCACGAGGCCGAGGGGAAAGAGAATGCCCGGGATGACCATCGTCTTCACCAGGATCGCCGGCGCCTCGATCGTCTGCACGTGCTCGAGCTGGCCGAGGGCGGTGATGCGAATGCCCACCGCCCAGCCCATCAGCGTGAGCGCGGCGCAGGTGAGGCCCGCCACGTCCGCGCTGCGCCGCAGAATTTGCGTGATGCCGAACAGCCCCGCGGCCAGCAGCGCCAGGTGCACCGGCGCGGCGAGGCCGATCGCGACGTTCGTCGCAAGGTCGGCATCGCCGCGGCGCAGCACGTGCGTGAACACGTCCGCGGCGAAGAACGCGCCGAACAGGAGAAGGGAGACGCCGGAGAGACTCCGGCGCCGGTTGGTGTTCTTCGAGGCGATCATGCTCAAGGCTCCACGCCGCGCGCGATCTGCAGCGACATCGCGCCGCTCGTGTTGTCGACCGCCGCGCCGTAGACGATCGCGCTGCCCGCCAGCACTTCGAAGGTCATGGCCTTGTTCGAGACCATTCCTTCGCCCGTGAGCTCGGCGAACGAGAACTGCTGGAAGAAGCCCGGCGGGAACGCGCGCTCGAACTTCGCGATGGTCTCGCCGCCGCCGTCGTGGACGACGATGAGCAGGTTCGCCCCTTCGTGCAGCGTGCGGATGCCGATGTTGAAGCGCTGCCCGCTCGCGGGTGTGAGCAGCGCGCCGGTCATGCCGGTGCTGATCGCATCGTCGGGATCGATCGCCGGGACCTGCACGCGATTGCCCGACGTCGTGTCCACGATCTCCGTGACGATCACCGGCGCGCCCACCGATGCGAGGACGTCGACGGAGCCGGAGCCGCTGGCGATGAGGGAATCCACCATGGAGGTGGAGAACGGCGCGAGTGCATACGGCGTCGATGGATCGCCCGCCGAGGCCGCGACGCCCGCCGGATGCACGACGAAGCGGCCCGAGATGGCGAACGGATACGGATTGCCGAGCTGCATGGTCGTCGTGAAGTGCATTCCGTACGCGCCCGCCGTCGAGGCCACTACCGGCACGATCGCCGTCGGCGGCGCATCCGGCAGGATCGCCGAGGCGTCGATGCGCGTGATGAAGCCGGGGAAGATGTGCGTGATGAAGATCTCCCGCGTCGTCGGATCGACGGCCATGCTCGTCGGCGTCGGCAGTCCCTCCGCGATGGTCGTCGATGTGCCGGACGGCGTGACGAGGCGTACGCGGCCCGCTGCGCCCTGGAGCATGTTCGTGCTGAACTCGAGCACGACCAGCGGATCATTCGCGCCGGCGCCGAGGGGCGCGGTGTCGATGGCGGAGGTGAGGCCGCCGATCAGCGTCTGCGCGTTGCCGTTGCCGCGGTCGATGCGCAGCACGCTCGCGCTGCCCGCGGGGAACGGGAATCCCGTCAGCGTCGTGACGACGAGCTCGTCGCCGCGCAGGTGGATGGAGTCCGGCACGGGATCGATCACCGGCGCGCCGATCGGCAGCGGGTTCGCCACTTTGCCGATCGTCGAGAGCGTGGTCGTCGCGCCGGTGTTGGCGTCGACGCGGCGCACGAGGTTCTGGCTCGCATCGACGACGTACAGCGTCTGCCCCTGCGCGACGACACCGAACGGATTTCCCGCGCGCACGTTCGCCTGAAAGTCCGGACGCGGCTCCGGCGTGAAGTCGGGAAAGTCGGCGACGAGCCGCACGACGAGCTCCTCGCCCGCGTCGTTGTGCAGCGTCACGGCCTCGCCGCTCTTCAGCGTCGCGTGATCCGATGCGCTCAACGTGAACCCGCCGTGCACGACGTCCAGCGCCACGCTCGACTCGAGCGACAGGAGCGACACAAGGATCGGCGAGGCCACGGTGGCATTCGCCTGTTCCGTCCCCGGCGCCGGACCCGGCGACACGACGTCGCCCGAGCCGATGGTCACGTACACCGTCCGCTCCTGGACGGCCACGCCGGACGGCCCGGACGGCGAGCCCGGCTCCTCCGCGTGGCTGATGCCCGAGGGCAGGCCGTCGATGAGGGTGCGGCGGGTGGCGGTGGCGCGGTCGATCAACGAGATGCGGCCGGTGTTGTTCGTCTCCGTCCCCGCTTCGGCCACGACGAGATTCCCGTGGCGCGTGAACGCGATCTTGGACGGCAGATGCAGGCCCGCCACGAACGGCGGTCCCTGCGACAAGGCAGGCAGAGCGGTGAAGAGAAGGGCAGCGATGAGTTTTTTCATGGACGGCAAGGTGGATCGGCGGATGCGCAGAAGTCCTGAGAGGGCGTTTAGAATCTCTGAGTTCCTCTGAGACATGAGCGCTCTCCCCGGCACCGAGCCCGCGACCTTCGCCTTCGGTCGATTCCTCCTCGACCGCGACCGGCGGCTGCTCGCGCGGGACGGCGAGCCGGTGACGATCACGCCGAAGGCATTCGACCTCCTGGTTGTGCTCGTCGAGCGCGGAGGCGCCGCGGTCTCGAAGGAGGAGCTCATGGCGGCGCTGTGGCCGGACACGGCGGTCGAGGAAGGCAACCTCGCCTTTCAGGTCTCCACCCTCCGCAAGGCCCTCGGCAGTGAAGGAGCCGGCTGCATCGCCACGCTGCCGGGCCGCGGATACCAGTTCGTGGCCCCGCTGCTGCGCGTGACGGATGTTCCGGAGAGAAAAGAGGAACGAGAAAAGAGAAAAGAGGCGCCGTCCGTTTCTCTTGCCTGGGCCGGCGCGGCCGTCATCGTCATCGCCGTCATTGCCGTCGCGATCGTCACCTTGCGTCCCCCGCCGGCGCCCTCAGGACCGGCGATTCGCTCGCTGGCCGTCCTGCCCTTCAAGCCGCTAGCGACGCAGCGCGACGAAGCGCTCGAGCTCGGGATGGCGGACACGCTCATCACGCGCCTCGGGCACATGCCGGGCGTCGTCGTGCGTCCCATCGGTGCGGTGCGGCGCTACACGCATCTCGAGGACGATCCGCTCGCCGCGGGCAAGTCCCTCGGCGTCGACGCCGTTGTCGATGGCAGCATCCAGCGGCGGGGCGACCGCGTGCGCGTGACCGTGCGTCTGCTGCGCACGAGCGACGGCACGCCGGTGTGGACGACGCAGCGCGACGAGAGCGCGAACGATCTTTTCGCGGTGCAGGACGCGGTGGCCGAGGACGTCGCGCGCGCCATTCTGCCGATCGCGCAGCCGCAGCTCACGCAGCGCGCGACGAATGATCTCCAGGCCTACCAGCTCTATCTGCAAGGCCGCTACTTCGCGCTCTCGGATCCGGCGAAAGCGGAGGGGTTGTTCCGCGGAGCGGTCGAGCGCGATCCGCGGTTCGCCGCAGCCTGGGCGGCCATCGCGGACGGCTGGCTGTACCGCGGCCGCTACGCCAGCGCGTCACAGCGCGAGAAGTACGACAAAGCGCGCGAGGCCGCAGCCAGAGCCGTGGCGCTCGACCCGGGTCTCGCCGACGGCCACGCCGCGCTGGCCCAGGTGTACGCCGACTACGACTGGGACTTCCCCCGCGCGGAGGAGGAGTTCCGCCGCGCGCTGGAGCTCAATCCCAACTCCGACGTCGCGCATGGGCAGTACGCCTATCTGCTGCTCTTCCGGCGCGACTTCGACGGCGCGCTGACGCACATTCGCCGCGCGACGGAGATCGATCCGCTCTCGCCGGTCTGGGCCGTCCTGCGCGGCTGGGTGCTCGATTGCGCCGGACAGTACGACGACGCCATCCGCGACCTCGAAGGCACCCTGCGCGTCCATCCGCACCTCATCCCAGCCCTCCTCCACCTCGGCATGGCGTACGCGCACGCGGGCAAACCGGAGCTCGGCATCGCGCGACTGCAGGAAGCGCTGGCCATCCATCCAGGCTCGGTGCAGCTCCTCGGCCTCATGGCGTATGCCCAGGCGAAGGCGGGACACCGCGACGCGGCGCTGGCGATCCTCACCGCGCTGGAGAAGCGCGCGACGCACGAGACGATCTCCAACAGCAACGTCGCCGTCGCCTGGGCCGCCCTCGGCGATTACGACCGCTCGTTCGCACACCTCGAGCGCGCCTTCGCGGAGCGCGTGTTCCTGGCGAAGGCGGCGCTCGTGGAGCCGGAGTACGCGGCGATGCGCAAGGATCCGCGCTACGCGGCGCTCGTGCGGCGGCTGCGGCTGTAGCCGCGCAGCTCATTCGCGGCCATGTACCCGCGGATGGCGTACAGGATGATGATGACGTCGGAGATCACCGTCAGGTACCACCGTCCCATCAACGAGCCGGTGAATGCGGCGAGGAGGATCACGTCAAGATGGAGAACGAGCGGCAACGCGATGACGGCCGCACCCAGCCGCCGCCCGTTGCGCAACAGCAGCGCGCCAATGACGAAAAAGGCTGCGCCGGCGGCGCCGAACCAATCGAACGGTACGCTCTGCAGAGCGAACAGAACGTCGATCCCGGCGATCAGGAACATCGTGTTCGACGACGAGCGCAGAATCGTCGCGGGATGCGACGGCGACGACGCGATGTGCTCGCCGTCGCGGAGAATCGCCAGCTCCGGAAAGAGCGACCGGCGGATCGTCTTCACCTCCAGCGTGCTGCCGTCCTCGAGCTGCCGGCTCCAGCCTCGACGGAGCTCGGGCATGCCGAGGACGGCGGCCTCCTCGCCGTCGAAATCGATGCGCGCGGCCGTTCCATCAAACGCAATGCGCAGGCGGGCCGGTTGTTCCTCGCCGAGCGGATAGTCTTTTGATCTCATCGTGGGGTCAGCAGCGTAGCGATCGCCTTCGGATCCGTCGACGGCAATTTGCACATGTAGTTCGTGCAGACATAGGCCGTCGCTTTGCCGCCGATGGCGCGCTGCGCGTCCGTGTACGGCGCGATCTTCGCGACGGCGTCGTCGCGGCGCAGGACGATCTTGTTCGGCGCGAAGGGGGTGAAGACGGCGCGCTGCATCGCTTTCACATCGCGGCCGGCGAGGACGATCTCGAACGACGGGCCGAGGAGAAAATCGAGGGCGCTGAGGAGATAGGTGGCGGTCGACGGCGCGAGGCTCACTTCGTCGCTCACGCTGCGCAGCAGCTCGTTCGCGTACGTCTCGTACTCCGGCTTCGCGGTGATGCGGGCGATGCGGACGAGGTTCATGAGCATCACGGAGTTGCCGGCGGGAATCGCACCGTCGCCGGTCTCGCGCGGACGAACGAGCAACGCCTCGCCGTCGTTCGCGGTGATGTAGAAGCGGCCGCTCGCGTCGCGGAAGAGCTTGATCGATTCGTCCGTGAGCGCGATGGCGCGCTGCAGATGGCGCGCGTCGAACGTGGCCTCGTAGAGATTGAGCAGGCCCCAGGCGAGGAAGGCATAGTCGTCGAGGAAGCGGCGGCGCTTCGGGTAGATCGCGTCCGCGGCGCGCTCCGCGGCCTTCGCGTATGAGGGCTCGTGCAAGACGTTCGCGCCGTACGCGAGCGCGGCAATCATCAGGCCGTTCCAGTCGGCGATCAGCTTCTCGTCGCGGCCACTGCCATCCGGATCCTTCGCCGCATAGAACGCGCCGCTTGGCGAGCGCAGATCGCGCAGGACCCAGGTGAAGATGGCGCGCGCGGTGTTCGCGTATTCGTCCTTGCCCGTGGCCTGATAGGCCTCGAGATACGCGAGCGCGAGCAACGCCTGGTCGTACAGCATCTTCTCGTAATGCGGCTCGCTCCACTTCGCGTCGCTGGCGTAGCGATGGAAGCCGCCGTTCTTCGCGTCCCACAGCGCGCTGGAGCGCATCGAGCGCAGCGTCGTTTCGACCATCTCCAGCGCCTTCGCATCGCCGCTGCGTTTCCAGTAGCGCAGGAGGAACATGAGGTGATGCGGCGTCGGAAACTTCGGCGCGGGAAGGAATCCGCCGCTCGTTGCATCGAAACGCGATGCGAGCTGCTGATAGCCCTTCGCGAGCGTGTCGGCTCCCAGCGCATCGCCGGTCGACGATTGCGCGCGCAGCGATTTGACGATCATGTCCGCGTTCGCCACCACCCGCTCGCGCTGCTCGCTCCACATCGCCGACAGGCGCGGGATGAGCGCGCGGAACTTGTCGCGCGGGATGTACGACGCCGCGTAGAACGGCTTGCCGTCCGGCGTGAGGAGGACGTTGTTCGGCCACCCCGCATCACCGGTGAGATTGCGCGTGACAGCGAGATAGACCGCATCGATGTCCGGCCGCTCTTCGCGATCGACCTTGATCGAGATGAACGCATCGTTCATCAGCTTCGCCGTCTCAGCGTCGGAGAACGATTCCTCCTCCATGACGTGGCACCAGTGACACGTCGAGTAGCCGATGGAAAGGAAGATCGGCTTGTTCTCCTTCTTCGCCAGCGCAAACGCAGCGTCGCCCCACGGGTACCAGTCGACGGGGTTGTTCGCGTGTTGTTGGAGGTAGCGGGACGGCTGGCCGGCGAGGTGATTTGGGACTGCGGCAACGCCAGTTGCCGCTTTGGCTCCGCACGCAGTGAGAGCGGCAACTAGCGTTGCCGCAGTCCAGACTCGGTTCACTGCCCTTGCACCACCGTGTATGAACGATCCGCCTTCAACCCCCGCAGCGTCTCCCGATCGCCGTTCGGCCACGTGATTGTCACGTCCGCCTTCGTGTCGTTGCCGAGGCCGACGTGCTGTTCTTTCGGGTGCACGGAGAGGTAGCCGATGGTGGAGAAGACCTCGCGCCACATCCCCTTCTCGGAGACCGTGTCGATCGTGATCTTCGCGCCGATGGCGTCGCGGGTGACGCCCTTCGCGGGATCGCCGACGAGGCGCAGCTTCAGCCAATGATTGCCGTTCTTCTCGGCGTTGTTGCGATAGAAGAGCGCCGGCGTGTTGAAGTTGTTCACCACCATGTCCAGATCGCCGTCGCCGTCGGCGTCGAAGTACGCGACGCTGCGTGCGTTGCCCGCGGGATCGGCGCCGCTCTGCGCCGTCTGCTCCTGCAGCATCCCCTTCGTGTTCACGAAGAACACCGGCGTTTCGCGATCGGCCACCGGCAGCACGGCCTTCGATGGATTGCCCTGCGCGTCGGTGAGGTACGGATTCACGCTCGAGTAGACCGCGTACTCGTTCATGCCGTTGACGACGTAGAGATCGTCGTCGCCGTCGTTGTCGTAGTCGAAGAAGTCGGCGTCCCACGCCCACCCGGTCGACTGCATGCCGCGTCCGATCGATTTCGACTGCTCGTAGCCGTCCTTGCCCGACATCCAGAGATCGTTGGCCTCGACGACGCGCATGTTGGCCATCTTCGCGGGATTGAACTTCATGCGCGTCTTCGTGTCCGGCAGGACGTATTTCTCGTCCTTGTCCATCGTCACGATGTTGGAGATGTAGACGTCGGGCACGCCGTCGCGATTCAGATCCGTGATGCCGACGTTCATCGTGTAGCTCGGCTTGTCGGTGCCGATCTTCGACGACACGTCCTCGAATTTTCCGTTGTGCAGATTGCGGTACCACGCATTCGTGCCGAAGTCGTTGCCGCAGAGGAGGTCTTCCCAGCCGTCTCCGTCGAAGTCGAGATGGCCGACCGACTGCGCCCAGCCGGTGTTCTCCACGCCGCTGCCCGCGCTCACGTCCTCGAAGACGAAGTTGCCCTTGTTGCGAAACAGCTTGTCGGGCAGCGCGTTCGTGTTGCGGCGCGAGAGCGTCGGCAGCTCGCCATGCACGTAGTCGCCAAAATATCCGATGTAGAGATCGAGCAAACCATCGCGATCGAAGTCGAGCGCCGTGGCCGGGCCGCCGACGAGTCCTTTGCCGCCGAGCTTCGTGCGCGACGTCACGTCTTCGAATTTCGCGTTCCCCAGATTTTTATAAAGACGGTGATCGTCATCGACGTAGGTGATGAGGATGTCTTCGAGACCGTCGTTGTCGAAGTCGGCGATGATCGGCTGGCGCGCCTCGCCGGCCGTGCCGTCCGCGCGCTTCCAGTCGAGGCCGGCGGCTTCGGTGGCGTCGGTGAACCTGCCCTTGCCGTCATTGAGATACAGCGCGTTGCCGGCGCCGCCGAGGAGGAGGATGTCGACGTCGCCGTCATGGTCGATGTCTTCGGCGGCGACGCCCGAGCCGCCGAACGCGGGAGGCACCGCGAGGCGCACCGCGCCGTTCTCCACGACCTGATAGCCGCGGATGAAACGCGCCAGCCAGTCGCTGAGACGATGCTCGAAGCGGATGCCGCTGACCTCCGTCACGTTCGTGAAGAACGCGCCGGAAGTTTTCTTCGCCGCTGTCGCGGGCGCGGACGGAATCGCGGCCGCAGGCTTCTCGATGTCCGGCATCGACGCGTTCTTGTTCAGCAGCGTCTGGATGCGCTGCGTGGCTTTGGTGAGGTGCGTGTGATCGAGGCGCTCTTTGCCTTCCTGCGTGGCGATCATGCCCGCAATGCGGAGGATCAGCGTTCCCTCCTGCGCCGCACCCTCGGTGAGCAGCTCGGCGGCGAAGGGATCGGGCTCGATGGTGCCGGGATACTTCGGATCGTTCAGCGCTTCGTTGAGGTAGACCCAGTGGATGCCGGGATCGCGGAACGAGTCGAGGTCGTACGCCTCGATGGTGATGCGCTCGTCCTTCGGCAGCCGCGGGAAGAAGATGATGTCCTCGTACTGATTGGCCTGGTGCGGCTGGTAGACCTGCAGCGCGTCGTGCACGTCGTCGATGCGGATGAGGTCGTGCTGCTTCGCCCGCGCGTGCTTCTCGGCTTCGAGGATGACGTCGTGCGTCCAGGCGATCATCGTCTCCGTGAATTGATCGCGAAACGCCTTCCCTTCTTCCGGATCGCTGGGCCAGAGATGGCGCGCCATGTAGACCTGCAGGTTGCGCAGGAAGACGGTCATCGAGAGCGAGTTGTACTTTTCGAATGCGGCCAGCTTCTCCGCGACGATGGCCTTGATGGTGGCGAACTTCTCGGCTCTCGGCGCGACCTTCGCGATCGCAGGCGCCGTCGACTCTCCGGCCACGCTCTTCCACGCCGTGCGCAGCATCGCGGGCTGGATGTGATCGTTGTTCGTCCTGCGTGCTTCCTTGTCCGCACGCTGCAGCGATGCGAGCGTCGTGAGGTCGATCGACTCTTTGAACAACTCCACCGCATCCGCGCTCAGCGGCGCGAAGGCCGTGCCGTCGACGAGCGCGTCCTGCTGCACCGCGAGAATCGCGCGCAGCGCATAGGCAACCGTGCCGTACTGCCGCTTATCGCGCGCGGTGATGACGGTGTCGCGGACGATCCACGAGCCATCCGGCATCTGCGTGTACGGCACCGCGGCCTGCAGCACGGGCCTGAGGACGTCGACGCTGATCTCCTTGCCTGCGGATGCTTCCGTGGCTTTCGACCAGACGGTGCGGATGAACCCCTTCTGCAACGCAATCTTCTCGAACCGCGCCTCGGATTCCAGCGGCGTCCCGTAAATGAAATCCTCGAGCCGGCTGGCCGTGGCATAGCACTTCGGATCGCGCACCGACTCCAGCTCACCGATCTCGTCGATGATGGTCGGCACCTGCGCAAAGAGAGGGAGAGAGACGACGGCTGCAAGCAGCAGTGACGGGGTACGCATTGGGGACGATCTCCTCGATTGCGTCCGAGTTTAGCGGACTTCGAGAGTGGGGGACAGCGCGGGCGGAAGCGACGACGAGGCCTCGCGCACGATGCGCGGCACGCGCGCGAGGTGCAGCGCGAGCGCGCCCGTGGCTGCCGCGAGAAGCAGCGCGAAGAAGAGCTTCGCGTAGGGAATGGCAAGGTTCAGCTCGACGCGCAAGGCGTCGAAGTCGCCGGGCAACGGAAGCGCGGCGCTGGGGAACGGCAACCGCCAGTGCGTCATCGGTCCGATGCCGAGGAGACCGTCGCCGGGGAGGAAGGCCGTGAAGAGGATGGGGAGCGTCGCCCCGGCCAGCAGCAGCAACGAGAGCGCGCGACCGGTCGAGCCGCGGCGAACGTCGAAGAGTCCGGGGATCGCGAGCATAGCCGCTTTCGTCCTCCGCGACGACGACGCTTCGCAACCATGGCTGCGCGCGGGGACGAACGGAAATCCCAGCAGCAGGAGCCACGTGCATGGCGCGGCCAGTGCGACGACCACTGCCCAGGGGTTGAGCCAGAAGCCTCGCGCGACGCGCGCAGGCAGCGTCGGCACCACCCCCGCGTAAATCTCCTCTTCCGACAAGGGCACCGCGGGAGGAAGTCCCGCGAGCAACGCGCGCAGGTTCTGCCCCGCATGCGGATAACCGGCCGGCAACGATCGATACAGCACCTCGGCACGCGCGCGATCGCCGGCAAAATGATGCGCCACCGCCACGCCGTACTGCAGCGCGGGCGACGGACTGACGCGCAGCAATTGCTCGACTCCTTTGATCGTGGCGGGATGTCCGATCGTGTCTTCGATGAACTCGGGTGGATCGCGGAACGCGGCATTCGCCAGCGCGGCGATGAAGGCAACGGTCGTGAGCACGCACAACGACGCGGCAATCATCAGCACGCGGCGCTCGCGCGCGGTCACGGCGGCGAGCGTGGCCGGACTGAACAGCCAGAGCAGCACCGCGCCGAATGCGATCCACGCCAGCGTTGCGCCGGCCGCACGGGGATCGCTCACGAAGAAGAACACGACGGAATAGAGCATCAGGGCACAAAGCAGCGTCGCGACCGCAATGCGAGCACGTTCCGGCATGGTCTTGAATCGATCGGCGACGACGGCCAGCGGATGTCGCGGCCGCGGCACATTGCGCATCGCCCGCTCCCGCGCGCAAACGAGGATCTCGAAAAAGAGCACGACGAACGCGATGAGCGCGGCCGCGGCGGCGGTGAACGCGTAGTCGGCGGTCGCGTTCGCGCGCGGCATGTTGAACGGATGCGTGCGCATCGAGCGCGCGAGCGCTCGCTCCGCGGCGGCGCGCTGCGCATCGCCATGTTGCTCGAAATAGCGTGCCCACACCGTGGCCAGCATCTCCTCGCCATCCGCGGCCAGGCCGGTGAGCTCGCGCACGCGCGTCAGCGTCCGGTAGCGGCGCTCGACGTCGTTCTCCTCCGCCACGGCGCGGACGAACGGCGCGCTGATCAGCCGTCCGAATGCATCGTTGAAGTGCGCGGGCTGCGGAATGGCACGGCGCCTCTCGAGGACCCGTGGGTAGAGTCGATCCGCCGCCGCGCGCTCGCCGGATTGCTCGAGCAGATTCATGATCCAGCCCGCCTCGTAGTACGGAATGCCGGCGAGATCATGGTGCGCCAGCCGCTCCAACTCCTCGTCCGCTTCGGCATCGCGATGCTGCCGCCGCAGCTCCAGCGCGGAGACCGCAAGGAGCCACGGCTGCGTCGGATCGCGCGCGATGGCCTCGGCCAGCGGAAGGCCACCGGCGAAACTTCGCGGATCGCGATTGGACCATGTGCGGTAGGACGGAAAGCGCGCGGGCCAGAGGAACCGCTCGAACGCGCCATGACGAAAGCGGATGTCCCACGGCGGATCCTGTCCCGCAGAGCACGAAACGACGAGCGTGTCGCCCTCGACATGGAACGCAATCGGAAGCCGCGGCAGTGCATAACGCGCGACGATGTGTAGCGTCGCGGGATCCATCGCCAGGACGTGCAGCGTCTCCTTCTCCTCGCCGTGCGCGAAGAACGTCTCGCGAAGATAGAGCTTGCCTTCGAAGAAAATGCCGCGGCTGGCGCGATACGGCCGCTTCGTCGCCGCCGCGGCCTGATACTGCGCGATCGCGTCTTTCGCGCGGCCCGCGGCCAGATAGAGATCGCCGAGGAGCGCGAGGCTGGGGGCGTCGCCGGGATCGAGCGTGACGGCTTGTTCGAGCACGGACCGCGCCTCGTCGTTGCGTTGCATGGCGAGCAGCGCGCGCACCTGATAGCGCAGCGTCGACGCGGAGTGCGGCAATTGGCGGAACAGCGCCAGCGCTTGCAGGGGCTGCTCTTCGTCCTCGAGCATGTGCAGCGCGGCGACGATGGTCACGACATCGCCCACGCCGGCCGCGGTCGTCTTGCGCAATTCGATCGGACTGGCCGCTTCCCTGCCCAGCGTCAGCGTCTCCATCGCGCTCGCGGGCGAGCCTTCTTCGGCGCGCCGCGCTTTGCCGTGCGTGGCAACGCTGACGTGCGGCTGAATCTCCGTCTCGCCTCCCAGCGCCAGCGCCTCCCCCCACACCACCGCATCCGCACCCACGCGGCGCGCTAGCTCCTGCGCCGCGGCATCGCTGCGCAGCGGCGTCTTCGTTTCGTCGATACCGATGACCCGCACGTGCGTCGCGAGCCGGCTCGCGATGACGCGCTCGACCATCACGGCCATGATCTGGCCCTCTTTCACCGAGTCGACGTCCGGCCCGAAGAACGGCGCGACGGCAACGACGAAGCGCGACTCCGCCTGGGCGACGGGCGGAGTCGGGCGGACTCGCGACGAGCGCCAGGCGATGAATCCTCCGATGAGCGCGAACAGCAGCACGCCGGCGATCGCGACGACGCGCGCGCCGACTCGCCTCGGCGCCGCGACGATGACCGGTGGCGCCGTTGCGCGGAGCAGCAGCGCATCGAGCGCGGCGCGCAGCACTTTGTGCGAGGCCGGCCGCTGCTGCGGATCCTTCTCCGTCATCCACCGCGTCAGCTGCTCCACTCCCTCCGGCGCATCGACGCCGCGGGACGCGAGCGACGGCATCGGATCGGCCATGTGCCGCGCGACGATCGCCATCGGCGACGACGCCTCGAACGGGCGGCAGCCGGCGAGCATGTGAAAGAGCATCACGCCCAGCGAGTAGAAATCGGAGCGGAAGTCGACGGGATCGTCGCGCGCCTGCTCCGGCGAAACGTAGTGCGGCGTGCCGATCATCATGCCGGACTGCGTGAGCGACCCGTCTTCGAGCTGCACCGGCTTGGCCAGGCCGAAGTCGGCGACGAGCACGCGATCGTGCCGGTCGATGAGGATGTTGGACGGCTTGATGTCGCGATGGATGACGTTGCGCTCCCACGCCGCCTCGAGCGCATCCACGACGTCACGCGTGATGCGCAGCGCGTCGTCGATCGGGAGCTGGCCGCAGCGCGCAATGCGCGCTTCCAGCGTCTCCCCTTCCACGTACTCCATCACCAGATACGGCTGCGCACTCACTTCACCGAACGCATAGACGCGCACGACGTGCGGATGCTCGACCGTGGCCATCGTGCGCGCCTCGCGCAGGAAGCGCGCTTTCGATTGCGGATTCGCGGCGATGCGCCGGTGGATGACCTTCACCGCCACCCGCCGCCCCAGCAGTGTCTCCTCGGCTACGAAGACCGCGCCCATGCCGCCTTCGCCGAGGTGTTGGAAGTTGCCGTAGCCGGGGATGTTGGGGAGCTCGCGCGCACACGATGGACAGCGCCCCGTCTGCGGGTCGAGCTCTCCGCCGCAGGTACTGCACGTGGTCATCGGAACCTTTCAGGAGTTCCGGAAGTATACGCCTACGGCTTCGCCTGCGATTGCTTCGACTCCCACGGCTTGTAGGTCAGCGCGAACGGGATGCGCTTGGCGATGGGCGGATGCGAGTATCGCCAGTACTCGATGAGCACGTTCGGATCCGGATCCCGCTTCGAATCCTCGGCCATCTTCACGAACGCCGAGGCCATCGGCTCGTTGAGGTGCGTGAGCTCGAGACTGAACTTGTCGGCCTCGTGCTCGAGGTGGCGTGAGAAGCCGCTCGTCACCGGCGAGAGGAAGAAGCCGATGGCGCCGAAGACGAGGAGGATCCATGGCAGCGCCGCGGGATCGCCGGCTCTCTCGATCTGCCAGCGCGGCAGCGGCTTCTCGATGAGCTTCTGCCCGGCGAAGAAGACGAAGAACGAGACCGCGAGCGAGAACGCCAATCCCTTCCAGATGTGCTTCATCACGTAGTGGCCCATCTCGTGGCCCATCACCGCGAGCAGCTCGTCGTGATTCAGCTTCTGCAGCGCCGTGTCCCACATGACGATGCGCGCGGACGGGCCGATGCCGTTGACGTACGCATTGATGGTCTTCGTCTGCTTCGACTTGTTCACCTCGTACACGCGTCCGCCCTCGATGCCCGCGCGCGACGCGAGATCGAGCAGCTTCGCCTTGAGCACTTGATCGTGCAGCGGCTCGAATTTGTTGAAGATCGGATCGAGGACGAGCGGCTGGATGATCACCATCAGCAGGATGAGCGGAATGCTGCACGCCCACAGCACGAGCCACCAGCGGCGGAAGTGACGGATCGCGAGAAACGCCAGCGCGCCGACCGGCATGAGGATGACCAGGTTGACGGCCAGGCCCTTGAACATGTCGCCCATCCATGAGGCGAACGACTGGTCGCTGAGATCGAACTGGTGCGAGACGTAGAAGTCGGAGTAGTACGCGAGCGGGAAGTCGAGCACCGCCGCCGCGCAGATGAAGAGCGCGATCGTGATCATGGCGATGACGAACGGCCGCTTCGTCACGCGCATGGCGAGGTCACGCATTTTTCGCGACGCGCCGCTGTACAACAGGATCAGCATCATCGCGCCCGCCCAGCCGATCTCGACGAAGTAGAGGACGTCGCGGATGCGCGAGTGGCGCACCATCTCCGGCGTGACCTTGACGGTGAAGCGCGCGTCGTCGGTCTTCGGCGGCTCGGGCTTCGGCTGCGCCGTCACGACCACGACGACAGCGGTGACGACGATGAGGCCCAGGGCGATTTCAAGAAGTTTGCGCATTCAGGAGTGCAGGGATCTTAATCGTTCCCAACGCCTGCGTCTTCGCGCGCTCGCGGAGATAGGTTTCCGCGCCGTTCACGACGCGGCGGAAACGGAGCGCTTCGAGCTGGCCGAGGCGGCGGCAGAGGTCGTAGTGGTGCGCTTCGCGGAGCGCGCGTTCGAGCACCTCCGTCGCCTGAGCCAGCACCGCATCCGATGCGGCGCTTTCGATGAACAGCACGTATGCGTCTTCGTCGAAAGCGACGATGGCAAAGTCGTGCTCCACGCCGCGCAGGGCGTGTTGCAGGCGCTCGCGCACGAAGATTTCGTGCAGTTTCTCGCCGAAGTGATCGGAGACGTGATTCTTCCGTCCGACGAAGCGGAGCAGCGGACACCTCTCGTTGTAGCCCGTCACCTCGACGATGTCTTCCGTCGCGTAACGAACGAGGCCGCCGCCCGTCGTGAGGATCACCTCGTAGCGTTTGCCCACTTCGAGCTCCGTCGCGAGGCGCACGTCGTCGCCGTGGCGGAACTCGTAGAAATGCGAGCGGTACGCGAGCGCGTGCGCGCCGTCATACGGAATCGTGACCACGCCTTCCGTCGCGAGCAAACCCTTCGGCTGGATCTTCGCGTGCGGGAACCGTTTCGCGAGCGCTGCTGCCGGCGCGGCGGAGTTTGCGTCCGCCCAGCAGCTGACGATCTTCAGGTGCGGCCACGTCTTCTCCGTGTCGAGATCGCCGATGAGAAGCGTGAGGAAGCTCGGGTGCCATACCGAGATGAGCGAGAGCGTGCGACACCTCATCAGATGGCGCAGCGTTTCTTCGCGGAAGTTTTCGTTCGTCAGGCGGACGTCGCGCGGCACGGCCTGCACGGCGCGCACGAGTCTTCGTTCGAGAGGGCCGAGGATCTCTTCGTCGGAGTCGCCGCCGGGAGAGACGGACCAGTAGGCCTGGCCTGCGAAGGCGCGCGGCTCGCTTTGAAACAGACTGACGATCCACGGCGCGATGGCGCGGTGGAACTGCTGGCGCAGCGTGCGCGTGTACGGGATGCGCTTCTTCGCGCCGCTCGAGCCGCTGGTCGTCTCCCAGCGCTCGACCGGCTCGTGCAATTCGAGCTGCTGCTCCTCCCACGCGCGGATCGGATGGCGCGCACGGAACGCGTCGACGTCACCGACCATCGCACGCTGAACTTCGTCGACGCGATGGAGGTCGCGGCGAAAGGCGCGTGCGTCGCGCCAGGCCGACGCCAGCCAGAGGCCGTTCGCGAGGGCGCTGCGGATGCGCATCAGCGCAGCATCCGCACACCAGCGGGCGTGAGGTTGCCGCGATCGATGCGCACGAGGCACGCGAGCTCGTCGCCGTCCGCGTGGCCGGGATTCGCCTCCACGAAGAAGCGCACGTGCGGATTGCTCATCCGCAGCTCGGGATCGGAGATGCCTTCGCGCAGCGGCGCGGGCGTGGCCAGGCGGATGACGCCCGTGCGCGCGTCGTAGGCGTCGCCGAACTTCGCCGTTGCGATGCGATCGACAAGCGGCTTCATCGTGGCGTCGCGCGGATAGAAGTCGCGGAAGAAGAGCGGCAGGTAGCGGTACGTGCGATAGCCGCTGCTGATCAGGAACCAGTACGTGTTCGCGTCCGCCGCGGCAAAGACGTGACGCGCCCACAGACGCGGCAAGTCGGTCGTGCCCCAGCGATGCTGCGCGACGATGGTGTCGCCGGAGAAGAAGACCGTCGCGTCGCCGACGCGCATGCGCATCAACGTGGAGAAACCGTCGATTGCGCCGTCGTCGTCGCGCAGGAGGATCACCCACTCCTTCTCCGCGAGGTCGCGCTCGAACACCATTCGGGCACGCGTCGCGAAGTAGCGCGTGTACAACGCGAACATCTCGTCGCGGTCGCGGCGCGTCAGCTCGTCGCGGCCGACGACGTCAGAGCGCGGCGATGTCGAGGGCGCGAGGTCGTGCAAGGAGTCGCTCATGAAAGTCGTCTCGATCGTCGAAGGAAACCGTGTAAATGCTGCTCACGTATTCGATCGGCTGAAAACTCCGCGCGACCTGGAGATACGGATCGCTTTCCGTGAAGCCGAGGAGAATGTGATCGAAGCCTCGCGCCTTCTCCAGCAGCGCTTCGATGAGGTCGTGCGCACTCCGGGCATCCTCTGCCTGAAAGTGCGTGACGTACGCGTGATTGAGCACCGTGTTGGGCTTTGGGAGGCGCAACAGCGGACGGACGACGCCGAGGAGTCCGGCGTAGCCGTCGATGACGGTTTGCTTCGTTGCGCGTTGGTCGACCAACGCCGCCGAACCGCCGGTCACCGTGATGATTTCGCCTTGCGGCTCGTAGGCGGGGGAGAGGTTTGGGAGTGCGGTGGCAGAGCCACCGCTTTGGATCGCAGAGCGGCGGCTCTGCCGCCGCACTCCTAAAGTGAATAGCTTCTCGACAAACCGGTATCGCGGCATCACCCCGCGCGACCTTCGCACGAGCACGCCCTCCGCCTGTGCGTTGCCGTCGACGATCGTCGTGTAGTAGCCGAGCACGGGACGCTGCTCGTGCAGCTCGCGCATCACGCGGTAGCCGCGCGCGGTCAGCAGCTGGCCGCGATAGGCGCGGTCCACGCGCAGCTGGCCGAGGTAGCCGACGTCTTCGGCGAGGCCGTTCACGTAGAGCTTGCGGATCGAGCGGCAGGCCACGCCGACCACGCGCGCGCCGTCGCGGGCCACCAGCACGTCCGTGTCCGGCGCACAGCCGGCAAAGTACGACGGCTCACGCTCGAAGCGCACGCGGATGCGGCCGGGCATCGGATTCGTGGCCAGCAGCCGGCGGATGCCCGCGTCATCGTTCTGCGTCGCCAGCGAGAAGGCGATCACGCGTGCACCTTCAGGAGCTCACCGCGGAATGCTTCGTCGCCAAGAGGATAGTCGCGGCGCTCCGTCACCTCGCGGCGGATCAGCCAGTTGATCATGAAGAACTTCGCGCCCATGTAGAGCGAGCCGGCGTTGACGCGGTCGATGCTGCGGCGCCAGATCGAGCCGAGGCGATAGAACTCGCTGCGCGCGGAGATGCAGCCTTCTTTCACCTCGTCCGCCGTCATGCCGGCCGGCGTGTACGGCACCATGCCGTAGCGATACGCGGGATCGAGCCACCACTTGTCGAACAGCAGGCGGCCGTCCTTCTGCAGCCGATCGTAGAGCGGCGTGCCGGGGAACGGCGTGAGGTGATTGAACGCGACGATGTAGAAGCGGTGGCGTTCTGCAAAAGCGACGACTTCGCGCAAGGATTGTTGCGAATCGCCGTCGTAGCCGACGATGAACGTCACGTACAGGCGCATGCCGTGGCGGCGGAGATTCTCCAGCGCGACTTCGTAGCCGCCTTTCATCGTGTTGAACGACTTGTGCATCTTGCGGAGGTTTTCGGGATTGAGCGACTCGAAGCCGATCAGCAGCCCCTGGCAGCCGGAGGCCTTCAGGAGTTTCAGCAGCTCCTCGTCGTGCGCGACGTTGATGCTGGCCTGGCTCACCCAGCGGATCTTCAGCGGGATGAGCTGGCGATAGAGCTCCTTCGCCTGATCGAGGTTCGAGGTGATGTTGTCGTCGACGAAGAAGTAGAGCGGCTTCTTCATCCGCCGCACCTCGTCCACCACTTCCTCCGCGGGGCGGCGCGTCTGCGTGCTGGCAAAGTAGGACTGGATCGCGCAGAACTCGCATGCGAAGTGACAGCCGCGTCCTGCCTCGACGAGTCCGAGGGGCAAGTAGCGCTTGCCGATGAAGATGCCGCGATCGGCGATCGCGCCGGCGAGCGACGGGCGTTGCGGCGCGCGATAGACCGGCTGCAGGCGTCCGCTGCGCGCGTCGTCGATCACCTGCGGCCACAGCCCTTCCGCCTCGCCGATCACGACGGCATCGGCGTACTCGGCGACTTCGTCGGGGACGAGCGTCGCGTGGAAGCCGCCCATCACCACCGGCACGCCGCGCTTGCGGTACTCGGTAGCGATCTCGTAGGCGCGGCGGGCGGTGTAGGTCTCGATGCTGATGGCGACGAGGTCGGTGCGCTCGTCGTACGGAATGGCCTCCATGCGGTCGTCGTAGAACTTCACTTCGACATCGCGCGGCGTGAGCCCCGCCAGCACGGCCGGTGCGAGCGGCTCCATCTGCCACGTGCGAATGTAGCGCTCGCCGACACGGCGGCCAATGCAGGGATGGATGAGCGTGAGTCGCATCGGCGTCACGCCGCAGAACGAGCGGCGGGCAGGCTCCAGTCGCAGGTGTAGTACTGGTTCAGATGGTGCGCATAGAAGCGGTAGCCGAGGTTGGCGGGGATGGCGATCGGCAACTGCACGCGGGCGCCGGCGAGGCGTTGCAGCATCCCCTTGTAGCTGTACGTCGCCTTCCAGGCCCGCTCCGTTCCCGCGCGGAGCTCCTCCTGCGTCATGCGCGCCGGCTGATAGACAACGTGTTGACCATCGTAATACGACCAATCCTTCGTGAGGATGCGGTCCTCGCGCTCGAGGCGCGCGAACAGCGGAGTGCCGGGGAACGGCGTGAGGATCGCGTAACGCGGGAGGTCGATGTGCGTGTCGATCGCGAACTGCGCGGTGCGGTCGAAGACGTGCGTGTCGTCGTCGTCGAAGCCGAAGACGAAGCAGCCCTGGATGGCGATCTTCCGCGCGTGCAGCCTCTCGATCACGGTCTTGTATTCGACGCGGGCGTTGAAATTCTTGCGCGACTCGCTCAGCGCGCCTTCGGAGAGCGACTCGAAGCCGAGAAGGAGGCCGCCGCATCCGCTTTCGGCGGCGAGGTCGAGGAGCTCGTCGTCCCAGGCGATCATCGTCGTGGCCAGACCGCCCCAGCGAATCCGCAGCGGGATCAGCGCGCGAAACAGCTCTTTCGCATAGTCCGTGTCGGAGATCAGATTCAGATCGAGGAAGATCAGCTTGCGCGGGCGCATCTGTTTCACGTCTGCGATCACCTCGCCGATCGGCTTCTGGAGCGGACGTCCCCATGCGGACGGCACGACGCAGAACTCGCACTTGTGGATGCAGCCGCGCGTGGCCTCGATCGTGTGCGGGGTGATGTAGTGCTTCGCGTTCAGCAAATCGCGGCGCGGGAGCGGAAGGTTCTCGAGCTTGAGGTGCGGCGACTGGTCGTAGCGTTTCTGCAACGCGCCGCGCGCAAAGTCGCGCAGAAGCTGCGGCCACGTTTCCTCCGCGTACCCGACCACCGTCGCGTCGGCGTGCTGCATGACTTCGTCCGGCATGAGCGTCGCGTGCACGCCGCCGATGACGACCGGAATCCCGCGCGCGCGAAAGTGCGCTGCCAGCTCGTAGCTGCGCGGCGCCGTCCCGGTGATCGCGCTGATTCCGACGATATCCGCCTGCGCCTCCGCATCGATGTCCCGGATTCCCTCATCCATCAACACGACCTCGGCATCGAGCTCCGGCGGCACGAGCGACGCGAGGGTGGTGAGCGTCAACGGCTGATAGCGCAGCGACTTCTTCCAGATGCCCGTCCGGTGGCGATACAGCGGACCGCGCGGCGAGATGAGGAGGATGCGCATGGGCAAGTTGTCTACCGATTGTAGCGCCTCGGCGGGAGGGAGGATTTCCGAGGTAGCCTCGGGCGGTGATGCGGAAGTTGCTGAGATTGTTCGGCCGACGAGACGTCGTCGTGGCTTTCGGGCACGACATGCGCGAGTTCGCCCTGTTGTGGGTGGTGTTCGCGAATCTCGACATGTTCATCCAGAACCACCTCACGTTCCTTTGGATGCTGGGAAATCTCGTCTTCACAGGAGCGTTGTGGATCACCGGCGCGTATATTGAAAACTGGCCAACCCGGAGGAACGGCGATGGAACGTGAGTGGGCAGCGTTGATCACATTGTTTGGCTTCGGCGGATTCCTCGCCGCGGGCGGTTTCCTCGGCATCTATCTCCTCAAGCGCGAGGAGAAGCAGAAGTCGCGGTCTACCCCACCCTCCCATCCGTAATCCGCACCACGCGGTCCGCGTGCGCGGTGATGCGCGTGTCGTGGCTGACGATCACCACCGCCCGCCCGTCCTGGTGCGCTGCCTCCACAAGCAACTGAATCGCGTCTTCGCCGGACTTCGTGTCCAGGCTGCCGGTGGGCTCGTCGGCGAGCAGAATCGCCGGATCGTTGGCGAGGGCGCGGGCGATGGCGACGCGTTGTTTCTCGCCGCCGCTGAGCGCGCGCGTCTTGCGCTGTGCGAGATGCACGGCGTCGACGCGCGCGAGGGCGTCCTCCGCGCGGCGGCGCGTGCCGGCGAGATCCATCACCACCTGCACGTTCTCGCGGACCGTCAGCGCGTCGATGAGGCGGAAGGTCTGGAAGACGAAGCCGACGCGGTGCAGGCGGAAGGACTCGAGCTCGCGGTCCGGCATCTCGTGCAGCGCGCGGCCGTCGATGCGCACGGTGCCGCTCGTCGGGCGTACGAGCCCTCCCAGCATGGAGAGCAGCGTCGTTTTGCCGCTGCCGTTCGGTCCGATGATGAGCACGACTTCGCCACGATTCACGGTGAGCGACACGTCGTCGACCGCGCGAAACGTCACGCCGTCCGTGTACTCCCTGACCAACGACTCCGCGACGATCACGCGCGAAAGACCTCGCCGGGATAGATGCGCCGCAGCACGCGCAGCGGCGCCGACGCCGACAGCGCGGCGATGAACAGCGCCGCGGGCACGACCCACAGCAGCGATAGCGAGTAGCGCAGCGTGAGCGCGGGCACGACGCGCAACAGGACAGGCGTGATCGCCGCCGTGAAGATCGCACCGGCGATGCAGCCCGCGAGCGTCACGAGCAGCGCCTGCGTCACGACGAGGCGCAGCAGCACGCGCTGCCCCGCGCCGATGGCCTTCAGCGTCGCGTAGTCCTCGCGCCGCTCGAGCGCGGAGCTGTACAGCATCAGCGCCACGATGAAGCCCCCCACCGCCGCCCCGAACACCGCGGCGGCCGCGAAGACCGGCAACACGCCGTTGTCCATCTCTTCTTCGTGATGCCGCGTGAACTCGTCGCCCTCGTAGACGGAGAGCTCCGGATACGCGGCCTGCAACCGGCGGACGACCGCGGCGCGATCGCGCGCCCGCACGACGATGAAGCTGGCGATCTGCGGCAGCGCGAGAATCTCCTGCGCATCGGCGAGGCGCACGAATCCGAACTGCGAGACGAGCGCGTTCGTGCCGGCCGACAATCCCGAGACGCGAAATGCGCGGCGCTGCAGCGTGATCGTGTCGCCGATGCCAAGGTCGTATTTGCGGGCGAATGATTCGTCGAGCACGATCTCGCCCGGCTTCAGATCGGCCGTGCCTTCGATGATCGTGTGCGGCGCGCCGAGGCGGGTTTGCGGATCGAAGCCGAAGAGGAAGAGCGTCGTCGACAACCGGCCGCGGATCTCCGCCTTGCTGATCACGCGCACGAGCGGCGACGCCGCGAGCACGCCATCCACTTGCGCCACCTCGTCCGCCAGCGAGACCGGTACGAACGAAGAGCTCTTGAGGATGTTGTCCGAGCCCTTCTGCGCGATCCAGACGTCGACGCCGGACGTGCGCACGTAACGCGTGGAGCCGTCCTTCACACCGGCGTGGACGGCGAAGAGGAAGAGGAGGAGGGAGACGGTCGCCGCAACGCCTGCGATGGTGACGAAGAGGCCGCCGCGGTTGCGCAGAAGAAGGCGGCGGGCCAGCGGGACCATGGACCGGAGTGTAACGCGAGGAGCGCCGCCGTCCCGGCTGAGCAGGCGGCGCTCCGGAGTTTTACATGCGTCGCGTGAACCAGAGGCCGGCCATCGCCAGCATGAGTCCCATCAGCATGAGGCCCCATTCGCTGGTGGTCGGGATCGGCGTCACCGCGAGCGCGCCGATCGGCACCGCCGGCGCGGTGTCCGTGCTGTTGCCCGGGGTGGAATCGGTCTCGTCGGAGGTGACGGTGGCGGTGTTCACGACGCTGCCTTCCAGCTGCGCCTTCACGGTGATGTCGAACGACGTCGATGCGCCGTTCGCGAGCGTCGCCGCCGTGCACGTGATGGTGTTCGCCGCGAACGAGCAGCCTGCGCTCGCGGACACGAAGCTCGTGCCCGCCGGCAGCGGATCGCTGACGACGACGTTGGTTGCCGCATCCGGCCCGTTGTTCGTGACGCTCAGCTGATACGTGATGTTGCTGCCGACGACGTACGGTCCGGTGCTCGTGACGGTCTTCGTCAACGCGAGGTCCGCATTGCCGCTCGACACGATGCAGTCCGTCGCCTCGGCCGCGAGCGGCGGATCGAAGTCGATGTCGCCCACCGTGTTGTCCTCGGTGAAGTCGAGCGTGTTCGCCTCGATGGTGGCGAGGTTCGTCGTGCCCCACCAGTTGTTCTCCGCCTTCACGAGATCGGCATCGTCGTTCGCCATGTCGACGCCGTTGCCGTGAATGGAGTTCTTGCCCGGCGACGTACGCGAGCCGCCGCCGAAGTCGGGCGTCGGATCTTCTCCGTCCTCGATCTGGACGCCGGTGGAGGCGTTGTTGCGGATGACGTTGCACGAGACCAGCGCGGCCTGGCTGCTGTAGCCGTCGCTGCCAAGGACGAGGCCCGCGTCGCCGTTCTCGAGGATGTTGCCGATCACCTGGATGTCGTTCGCGGGATCGGACGGGATGAGCGCGGCGTTCGTCGAAGGCGCGCTCAGGTTCGTGCAACTGCATTCGCCGAACTGGAGCACCAGGCCGGTGTCGGAGGACGACACGCGATTCTGCTGGACGCTCACCGAGTCGGCGACCGGAATCGCCTCGGAGGTCACTGACGTCAAGGCGGCGATGCCGGCCAGCAAGCCGCCGGTGATGTCGTTGTTCGAGATGTTGAGCTTCATGTCCAGGCTCGTACCGCCGTAGAGGTACTGGTACATGAACACGCCGGCAAATTGCGGATCGGTGATGGTGTTGCCGGTGATCGTGACGTCCGAGACCGCCGGCGCGATGAGCGTGCCGCTCGTGTGCAGGCGGCCCGACTTCGCGATCTTCTGCGCGAAGCGCGGAGGATTCGCGCCCAGACGGTGATGCACGAAGTCGTCGCGCATCGTGTTCAGGCGGTCCTTCAGACTCATGGCCGTCTTGTGTCCGCCGACGGAACTGACGGAGGGCGGAGGTCCTCCTCCACTGAAGAGCGGGAGCGAGGCCACGTGAATGGCCGAATCGGTGGAGCTGTTGTTCGTGATGGCCGGCTTGAACTCGCGCGCGCCGAAGCCGGCGTACACGAGCAGGACGTCGAGCGCATTCGCGTCGAAGGTGTTCTGGTCGATGGTCGGCGCGACGACGCCGGCTGCGCTGTAGTCGTAGACGTAGGTGCCGAGTGCAGCCACGCCGACTTCGTTGCCGTCGAAGGTATTGCCGGTGATGGTGGGGGTGATGTTGTCCTCGCCGGGCAGTGCATTCGTGGCGACGCCGCTCCGATGCCGAAGGGCGCTTCCCTCCGTCGCGACCGTCATCACGATGCCGCCGCCGTTGAACGTCACGGCGGGAGCGAGCTGCGCCTGCAGGCCGCTGGAGCCGCCCGAGAATGCGGTGAAGCGGTTGTCGCTGATCGTGCCGGTGAACGAGCCGCCTTCCGCGGTGCCGCCGATGAAGATGCCGCCGTCCGTCTCGTCCGTGTTGCCGACGAATTCGTTGTCGGTGATGACGGGCGCCATCGTCGCGCTGCCGAGGATGAACATCATCAGCGGATCGTCTTCGCCCGCGACGTGCGTGATCGTGAATCCCTCGAGACGCGTCGTGCTGCCGAGCGCTGTGTTGTCGTTGACGAATGCGGGGACGCTGGCATTCGGCTGGATCGTCGTGACGGCGCGTCCCGCGCCGACGATAGCCACGCCGTCTTTCAGCGCGAGGGGAAAGTCCTCGATCGATTCGTCGTACGTGCCCGCGGCGACCTGGATGGTGTCGCCGGAAGACGCTGCCGCGAGCGCCGCCGTGATGCTGGAGTAGTCCGCGGGACCGTTGTCGTCGACAGTGCGGATGGCGGCGGAGAGCGTGGGTCCGAACGCGAGAAATGCGACGAGCCAGAGTCCGGTGAACGATCGAAGAGCGTCTGACCGTCGCAGGGCGGACAACAAATGCATCCGTGTCTCCTTCAAAAATTGTGGTGGACGAAGCGGGGCGAGGGTTCCGAAATCGATGCTACGGACAGAGGGCGCGAGCGTCAATGAGAAATCAACTCGCGGAGCTGCGGATCGTTGCGCACGACGGCGACGAACGGCGCGCCCGCGAGCGCGGTGCCGCGATCGATCGCGGCGCGGGCGGCATCGCGATGTCCCTGCCGCAGCTCCAGCGACGCGACTTTCACCCACGCGCGCGGCTCGCTCGCCGCAACATCGCGCCAGACCTCGAGCGCGCGCGGAATGTTGCCCGTCGCCTCGAGCGCGGACGCGAGCCGCACGCGCGCGATGACGAGCGCAGGACGCATCGCCGCCGCGGCTGCGAGATGCGGTACGGCCTCGCCCGCGCGGCCGCTCTCGAGCAAGATCGCGCCGAGGTTGTACGCAGCTTCGACGTTTGCAGGATCGAGCGCGCGTGCGCGGCGGATGCACGCCAGCGCCTCCGTGCGTTTGCCCGCGCGATCGAGCAGCGAGCCGAGGTTGTTCCACGTCATGGCGTGCGCGGGATCGAGACGCGCGGCCGCGGCATACGTCTTCATCGCCGCGCCCGCGTTGCCCGTGCGCTCCTGCAGCACCGCGAGGTTGTACGCGAGCACGTGACTGTTCGGATCGTCGCGGCGTCCCTGCTCGAGCAGCGCCAGCGCTTCCTTCGGACGCGATGCGCGATTGAGGCAATCGCCGAGGGCGGCGATGACGGCGCTCGACTTCGGCGCGCGTTGCAATGCCTCGCGCAACAGATGCTCTCCCTCCGTGAAGTTGCCCTCCCCCACCGCCGCCTCGGCAAGCGCAACGCGCGCATCGACGCTGTCGGGCTCGAGGCCGAGCGTCGCCTGCGCGAGCGCGCGCGCCTCATGATTGCGTCCCGCCGCGCGCAACAGATCGGCGCCCGCCAGGTACGCCGCGGCGTTGTTCGGATTGTTCGCGATGCGCGCCTTCGCCACTTCCAGCGCTTCGTCCATCCTCCCGCTCTGCGCGAGCGATGCGGCGAGGAGGCTGTGCACGGCCTCGCTCGACGGCTCGGTCTTCGCGATGGCGAGCAGCGCATCGGCGGCGTGCGTGAAGTCGCGCTGGCGGACCTGCGCCTGCGCGCGATTGAACGCCTCCCACGTCGCGATGCGGTCTTTCGGATCGACGCTCGTCTGATCCGTGGACGCGGTACCGGTCACGTAGCCGAGGGCGGCGAGCTTGCGGCGCGTTTCGTCGTCGACGCCGGTGGAGGTAGCGCGGAAGTCGTCGGCCTGGTCGATGCGCGTGAGGTCCGCGAACATCGGACGCGCGTTGCGCGGCAGCGCCGAGCCGTAGAGGTTGTGCTGTTCATTACGGTCCGTGGCGAGGTCGTACACCTCGCGCTTCGGCGCGTCGATCACGCGCGCGTCGCTGCTGCGCATACTGCGCAGCTCCGACCAGCCGAAGTTCATCCGCGCGGCGAAGGTCTCGCTGTACGCGCGGCGATCGGGCGCGTGATTGTCGCTCCATGAGCTCGCAAGCGATGCGCCGTCGAGGCCGGATGGCTTCGCGATGCCGAGGAGATCGAGGATCGTCGGCACGATGTCGACGTGACTCGCGATCCAGTCCAGCTTGCGGCCGTGCGGCACGCGCGGTCCGGCGAAGATGAGCGGCACGCGCGTCGTCGAGTCGTAGACGAAGTAGCCGTGGCCTTCCTCGCCGTGCTCGCCGAGGGCTTCGCCGTGGTCGGAGGTGAACACAATCAGCGTGTCGTCGAGCTGCTTCTGCTCGCGCAGCTTTGCGAGCACGCGGCCGAGCTCGCGATCGGCGTAGTGGATCTCGCCGTCGTAGCCGGGCAGCGTGCGGGCGATGTCGATGGGCGGCGCGTAGCGCGCGTGCGGATCGTAAAAGTGCAGCCAGAGAAAGAACGGCTTCCTGCGGTCGCGCGCGCCGAGCCACTGCAGCGCCTTCTCCGCCACCTGCGTCGCGTCGATCTCGCGCTCGCCGCGGCCGAGGATCGCGCCGGCGGAGAGATCGTCGTCGTAGGCGTCGAAGCCCTGATCGAATCCGAAGCGGCTGTCGAGCACATACGCGGCGATGATCGCGTGCGTGTCGTAGCCGGCGTCGTGCAACCGCTCCGCGAGCGACACGTTCTTCGCGGCCAGCGTGTACGCGCCGTTGTTGCGCAGGCCGTGGTGATACGGATAGAGGCCGGTGAGGATCGTCGCGTGCGACGGCGCGGTCAGCGGCTGCGACGCGACGGCAGTCGTGAATGCCGTGCCGTCCGTGGCCAGCGCGTCGAGCGTCGGCGTGACGTTCTTCTTCCCCGAGATGAAGCCGACGTGATCCGCGCGCGTGGTGTCGAAGGTGATCAGAAGCACGTTCGGCTGCCTGCGGGAACAGGCAGCCGAAAGGATGAGGATCAGGATTCCGAGGGAGCGCCGCATCGAGCGGCGAACGATATCAGGCCCGCAGCGCCTCCACCGGCTCGAGCCGCGCGGCGGTGAGCGACGGATAGAGTCCCGCGAACAAACCGACGCCGACCGCGAAGCCGGTCGAGATCAAGACGCCGAAGCTGGAGATCGGCAGGCCCGCGGGGAAGAAGCCGCCGATCAATTTCACGAGGCCCATGCCGAGGAGGAGGCCGATCGTCGCGCCCGCGGCGGAGAGCGTCACCGACTCGATGAGGAACTGCATGAAGATCTCGGTGTTCGACGCGCCGATCGACTTGCGCAGTCCGATCTCGAACAGGCGCTCGCCGATGGAGATCTTGAGCACGGAGAAGATGCCCACTCCGCCGATCAGCAGCGAGACGCCGGCGATGGCGAAGAAGACGATGCGCCAGTTGCGCAGGATGACTTCGATCTGTCCGCGCTCTTTCAACATCTCCTTGCCGGGGTTGTCGATGCGCGTGTCGCGGATGCCGTTGTGCGCCTGGCGGAACCGCGCCGTCGCCTCGTCTTCAGCATCGACGGACTTCTCCGGCGCGACGGCCTTGCCGAGCATGTACGACACCGCGTTCGCGCGGCCGAACATGTCGCGATAGATGGTCCACGGGATGTACGCGCCGCCCATCTCCTTGCGCATGTCGTCGTCGTCGACGAAGGTCATGTCGAACTTCTGGCCGACGCCGATGACGGTGAGGCGGCGCCCGCCGAGGTTGATCTTCTGGCCGATGGCCTCTTCGCCGCCGAAGAGCTGCTGCTTGAGCTTGAAGCCGATCACCGTGACGGGCGCGGACGTTTCGACGTCGCGCTCGCTGACGAAGCGGCCGGCCGAGGTCTTGCGGTTGCGGATGTCGGCGTACATCGGCGTGATGCCGTAGACGTCGATGCGGCGCGTGACATTGCCCGCGGTGACGACCGCGCGCGTCTCGCCGACCGGCGCGATCTGGCGGATGTTCTCCGCCTCGTCGAACGCCTTCGTGTCTTCCACGCGCATGCCGCGCGAGAGGTGCGCCTTGGCCTTCTCGACGGGATCGACCGGCTCCTGCTGCGAGGCCACGACCACGCCGTCGAGGCCGAGGTCGTTGATGCCTTTGAGCACGGAGTTGTTCACGCCGTCGAGCACCGACATCACCACGACCAGCGCGAGCGTGCCGAGGATGACGCCGAAGAGCGTGAACATCGAGCGGAGCGGGTGCCCCTTGATCTCTTCGTAGGAGGTGCGGACGGATTCGAGGATCTGCATGGCGTTACTCCGTCCTGAGCGCTTCGATCGGATTCAAACGCGACGCGCGGATGGCGGGATACATCCCGAACACGAGTCCTGTTCCCGCCGCAAAGACGAGCGCGTTCATGATCACGCCGGGGGTGATGATGGCCGGGTTGCGCGTGAGCATGGAGATGCCCTGCGTGAAGAACTTGCCGGCGAAGATGCCGAGGAAGCCGCCGAACACGGAGACGATGACGGACTCGGTGAGCATCTGGAAGAAGATCTGCGCCGGCGTCGCGCCGACCGCCTTGCGCGTGCCGATCTCGCGGACGCGCTCGTTGAACGACGCCAGCTGGATGTTCATGATCACGATGCCGCCCACGAGCAGCGAGATGAGTCCGCAGATCATGAACGTCATGTCGTACATCTTGTTCTCGGACTCGTTGCGCGCCAGGTTGGCCACGCGCGAGAAGACCTCGTAGTCCTTCACGCCGTGCTGGCGGAAGAGCACCCGCTCGATCTCCGCCACCGCTTCCTTGTGGCGCTTCACGTCTTTCATGCGCACGTGCATGAACGAGACTTTGCCGGTCTTCAGCGGCTGGCCGTTGCGCGTCATCATGGTGGTGATCGGCATGTACATCTGCCGGTTCATCCAGCGCAGCACGTTGCGCTTCTGATCGAAGCTGAAGTACTTCTCCTCCATCACGCCGACGACGAGGTAGCCGGAGCCGTTGACGGTGATGGTCTTGCCGATCGGGTTGTCGCTGCCGAAGAACTCTTCCGCGCGCGCGGTGCCGAGGACGACGACGCGGGCCGCGGTGGTGAGATCGTTGTCGGTGATGAACCGGCCGCGCTCGACCTTGAAGAAGCTGATCGGCGAGTAGGCCGGCGTGACGCCCATGACGTCGCGCGTCTTCTCCAGACCGCCGTAGCGCACGACCATGTTCTGCTGCGAGACGGGCGAGACGAGATCGATCTCTTTCCCTTCGCGGCGCAGCACCATCGCGTCGTCATACGTAAGGCCGTTGGATGCCAGCGCCTTCGCATCGAGAGTCACCTTGCCGGTGGGCTTGTTGCCGACCCAGATGCGCTCGATGCCGCCGCTCATGCGGTAGTACTTCATCGAGGCTTCCTTCCCCGCCACGGAGAGCGAGAAGGTGGCGACGATCGATCCCGCTCCCAGGATGATCCCGAAGAGCTGCAGGAGCGTGCGACCCATGTGGTCCTTGATGTCGCGGATGCCGTCGATGATCGCTTCGAGGATGAGCATGATCGCGTCCTACTCGATCGCGTCGCCGTCGACGATGAGACCGTCCACGATCATGATGCGGCGCTGCGTGCGCTGCGCGATCGCGGGGTCGTGCGTGACGAGGATGATCGTCTGGCCGTTCGCGGCCAGTTCTTCGAAAGAGGCGGATGATGTCGCCGCCGGTCTTCTGATCGAGGTTGCCGGTGGGCTCGTCGGCCAGAATCAGCGAGGGCGTATTCACCAGCGCGCGGGCGATGGCGACGCGCTGCCGCTGGCCGCCGGAGAGCTCGCTCGGGCGGTGCTTCGCGCGGTTGGCGAGGCCGACGCGCTCGAGCGCCTCGAGGGCGCGCTTGCGGCGCTCGTCGGAGTCCATGCCCGCGTAGAGAAGCGGCAGCTCGACGTTCTTCCAGATCGTCGCGCGCGGCAGGAGGTTGAAGGTCTGGAAGACGAAGCCGAGCTTCTGATTGCGGATGCGCGCCAGTGCCTTCGCGGACATCGAGGCCACGTCTTCGCCGTCGAGCCAGTAGCGGCCCTGCGTCGGCGAGTCGAGGCAGCCGAGGATGTGCATCAGGGTGGACTTGCCGGAGCCGGACGGGCCGATGATCGAGACGAACTCGCCGCGATCGATCCGCACGTCCACGCCGCGCAACGCCTCCACCGCGTTCTCGCCGGAGTCGTACACCTTGCGCACGCGCTCCAGTTGGATGAGGGCCTTGTTGGCCTTCAGCGCCGTGGGAGGCTCGGGCTCGGTGTCCCGCCAGTTTTCGAATTTGAAGACGGCGCTCATGGCTAGTCCTCGTCCTCTTTGTCCTTCTTCTCGAGGGTCGGATCTTCGAGCGCCACTTCTTCGCCGGCCTTCAGGCCCGCGAGGATCTCGACTTTCGCGTTATCCGCGAGCCCGGTCGTGACGACACGCTTGTCGAAGAACTGCTTCCAGGCGTCCTTGTCCGCCTTCTTCTCCCCTTCCTTCGCCGGCTTCTTCGACTCCTCGGCGAACGCCTTCGGGTCGATAGCCTTCTTCACGTACACGATCTCCTGATCGTCGCGCTTGAAGACCGACTCCACCGGGACGGTGAGGACCTTGTTCTTCTCTTCACCGTGCACTTCGATGTTCGCCGTCATGCCGGAGCGGAGCTCGCGGCCCTGCGCGTCGAGGCGGATCTCGACGTCGAACACGCGGACCTTGTCGTCGATGCGGACGGCTGGCGCGATGCGGTCGATCTTTCCGTGGAACACGACCTTCGGATACGCATCGAGCGTGACCTTGACCGGCATGCTGACGCGGATCTTGCCGATGTCGACTTCGTTGACGCCGGCCTTGACGATCATGCGCGAGGTGTCGGCCACGGTGAAGAGCACAGTTCCCGCGTTGAACGACGACACGCCGGACGTGATCGACTCGCCGATCTCGACGTTCTTCGTGAGCACGACGCCGTCCATCGGCGCGACGACGGTGGAGCCGGTGAAGTTCGCGGCCGACTGGCTGATGGGGATGCCGCTCTTCTCGACGAGCGCGTACTTTTCCTGCGCCTTCTCGTAGTCCTGGCGGGCCTGCAGGTACTCGGTCTCGACGTCGCGATGCTGCGTCGGCGCGAGGAGGCCCTGCGTGAAGAGCTTGTTGTTGTCCTCGAACTTCTTCCGCGCGTCGCGGAAGCGGATCTCGGCCGAGGCGACGGAGTTCTTCGTGTCCGCCAGCGACTGGGCCTGGTTGAGATCGGGCTCGACGCGCGCGAGCACCGTGCCGCGGCTGACGACGTCGCCGTCGCGATGCACGATCTCGATGACTTTGCCCGAGATGGCCGACTTCACCTCGACCTTCACTTCGGGCTCGACGGTGCCGACTTCCGTCACCTTGACCTGCACGTCGCCGACTTCGGCCTTCGCGGTCTTGACCGGCGACTCGGCCGGCTTCTTGTCCTTGCCGTTCGCCTTGATGGCCACCGTCCCGCCGATGGCCACGACGAGGACGATGATCGTGAGGATCGTGATCTTGCGCTTCCGCTTCGCGCTCATAGCAAAACTCCTTCGGTGTTCTGAAGGCGTTATTCGGGCGCGGGGCGAAATAGTTGCAGGTCGGGGTGTTACAAGTTCTTCAGCTGCTCCGCCGGATAGCTCGCGGCGTCGACCTTCGCGTGCGCCTGCGCGACCTTGCCGTTCTCGTCGATCACGTACGCGATGCGCTTCGCATACTCGTCATTCGGCGAGGTCGCGGCGCCGTACGCGAGACCGATGGAGCGATCGGTGTCGCACAGCAGCGGGAACGGGAAGTCGAACTTTTCGGCGAAGTGGCGATTCTCTTCGACGGTGTCGAAGCTCACTCCCATCACCTGCGTGTTTTTGGCCTTGTACTGCGCGTCGAGGTCCCGGAACCCGGAACCTTCCCGCGTTCAACCGGGAGTGTCGGCCTTCGGATAGAACCAGAGCACGACCTTTTTGCCGCGGAGCTCGGAGAGCTTCACGCGGTTGCCGTGGTGGTCGAGGACGTCGAAGTCGGGAGCGGTTTCGCCGGCTTGCAGCATGGGCCGGTATTGTATGCGCGTGAGCCTCGAGAATTGGAACGAGCGTTATCGCACGCGCGAGGAGATCGACGATCACCCGGCGCCGCTCCTCGTCGACGCCGCCAGCGCGCTCGCTCCGGGCCGCGCGCTCGACCTCGCCTGCGGCGCCGGCCGCAACGCGATCTGGCTCGCGCATCAAGGCTGGAACGTGACGGCGATCGACGGCGCGGAGGAGGCGATTCGCATCCTGCGCGCACACGACGCTTCGATCGACGCGCGCGTGCTCGACCTCGAGACCGGCGCGGCGCTGCCGTTCGACGACGAGACGTTCGACCTCGTGGCCATCCTCTATTTCCTGTACCGGCCGTTGTATGCGGAGGCGCGTCGCGTGGTGAAACGCGGCGGGATCATCGTCTGCGCGGCACGCATGCGGGGGCGCTATCGCGTGGCGCCGGGCGAGCTGTTGCAGCACTTCGCGGGATGCGAAGTGCTGCATGCACGCGAGCAGGATGAGATTGCAGAGATCGTCGCGCGGCGCTAGTCCGGTACTTTCTCCAAATCCCCCGCCACGATCACGTTCAGCTTCTCGGGGAAGAAGTGCTTCTTCGTCGCGGCGTTGACCTGCTCTTTCGTCACGGCCTTGATGCGCGCAGGGAACTCGTCGAGGTACTTCGGGCCGAAGCCGAACTTCTCGGCGGTCACGAGCGCGGAGCCGATGCCGCCGTTCGAGCCGAGGCCGACCTGGTAGTTGCCGGCGAAGAAGCTCTTCTGCGCCTCGACTTCCTCGTCGGTCACGCCTTCCTTCGCGAACTTCACGATCTCCTCGGTGGTCGACTTCATCGCCTTCGCCAGGTTCTGCGGCGCGACGTTGACGTTGACGTACCAGACGCCGTCGATGAGATCCGTGCTGCCGTAGCGCGAGTTGAGGTTGTACGACAGCCCTTCGGTATCGCGCACGCGTTTGCCGATGCGCGAGGAGAGCGAGTTCTGGCCGAGGGCGGCGTTGCCGATGAGGGCGGCCTCGTAGTCGGGATCGTTGCGACGCAGACCGCTCGCCGTTCCCATGATGATGTTCATGTTCGCCTTGCCGCGCAGCGTCACGGCCTCGCGCACCGGCGTCGCGTTCGGCTGCGTGCGCGCGATCGACGCGTACGACATCCGCTCGCCCTTCGGCAGATCGCCGAGCTTCTTCTCGAGAAGCGCGATCGTCTTCGCGGCGTCGACGTCGCCGACGACGGTGAAGATGAGATTGGCGCCGCTGTAGCGCGCGCGATGGAAGGCGCGCAGATCGTCGGCCGTCGCGGCGTTCACGCTGGCCACGAGCTTCTCCTTGCCGGCGCCGCGATACGGATGGCCCTCGGCGAACACGACCTGCGACAGGCGCTCCATCCCGCGCTGCGACGTGTTGTCCGCGGCCTGCAGGTAATCGTTCTCCAACTCCTTCTTCGCCTTCGCCAGCTCGTCCGCGCCGAACGCCGGGTTCTTCAGCTCATCGGCGATCACGTCGACGAGCAGCGGCAGATCGCGCGACATGCCGTTCGCGTTCAGGAGCGCATCCGTGAGTGTCGTCGTGTAATTGCGGTTCGCGCCGACGTTGTCGAGCAGCTCGCCGATCTGCTCCTTCGTGCGCGACTTCGTCCCGCGCTGCAGCATCTTCGCGGTGAGGCTGGCGATGGCGGGCTTGCCCGCGGGCGAGGTCGTGTCGCCGGCGAAGGCCATGCCGCGGATGGCAACGGTGGGCACGGAGTGGTTCTCGACGACGTCGAGGATGATGCCGTTCGCGAGCACCTTGCGCGTCGTGCGTTTTGCGAACGAGCCACTCGCACGCGGACCGCCGCCGTCCACGGCGGCTGATGTCGCAGGCGTCTCGCCTGCGCGGGTGGGCAGCGGCACATCGGCGGTGGTCCGCTTCGGTGCTTCGCCTGGTACGAACCAGCCGACGTTCGCGTGCTCGGGCACGAGGTATGTCGCGGCGACGCGCTTCACGTCCGCGGCGCGGACGGCCTTGATGTTGTCGATGTACGTGAGGAACCACTTCCAGTCCGCGGAGGCGACGGCTTCGCCGAGGTTGGAGGCGAAGTTGTAGGTGCCGTCGCGGCTGCGGATCACGGACACTTCGATCTGCTGCTGCGCGCGCTTCACCTCATCGTCCGTCACGCCGTTCGCCGCGATCTCCGCCAGCGCGGCCTTGAGCGCGCTCTCCACTTCCGCGTGCGTCTTTCCCTGCGCGAGCGTGGCGTCGACGATCAGCGGATACGGATCCTTGAGCGCGAAGTTGTTCGCCTCCACGTTCGTCGCCAGCCCCTGCTCGACGAGCGCGCGGTAGAGGCGCGAGTTCACGCCGTCCGCAAGGATGGAGGTGAGCACGTCCATCGGGATGAAGTCCGGGTCCTTCGCGCCGGGGCGAAGGTAGGCGAGCATCACGAGGCCCACCGTGCCGGGACGCGTCACCGACGTGCGGCGCTCCCCTTCCTGCGGCGGCTCGACGGTGATGACCTGCGGGATCGGCTTGTCGCTCTTTTTGAAGCCGCCGAACTCGCGATCGAACAGCTCCAGCGCCTTGTCCGTATCGAAGTCGCCGACGAGGATGGCGTCCGAGTTGTTCGGGTAGAAGAAGTTCTTGTAGTGCTCGCGCAGCTTCTCGGTCGTCACGCCCTCGATGTCGGAGCGATAGCCGATCGTGTCCCAGTGATACGGGTGCGCCTGAATCGTCGACGCAACCGTGGCCTTCCACAGTGCCTGCAGCGGATTGTTCTCGCCGATCTCGTATTCGTTGCGTACGACGGACATCTCGGACTGGCGCTCGCTGTCCAGAATGAGCCCGCGGCCGAGGCGGTCGGCCTCGATCTTCATCGCCAGCTCGAGCTTGTCGGAGGGCAGCGTGGAGTAGCCGTTCATGCGGTCGTTCCACGTCGTCATGTTCGTGGACGAGAAATCGGCGCCCGCCTCGTAGAGCACTTCCTGAAACGTCTTGTGCCCGTTCGCCTTGCCGAAGTTCTCCGTCGACTTGTTGAAGATCATGTGCTCGAGCAGATGCGCCGAGCCGGTGTTGCCCGGCGCCTCGTTCCGCGAGCCCACGTGGTAGACGACCATGAACGTGAACACGGGCGAGGTGTGATTCGGCACGAGCAGCAGCGTCATGTCGTTCGACTTGAGCCTGTACTGATCGATGCCGCGGAAAGAGTCGATCTTTTCGACGTTCGGCGGAAGCGCGAACGCAGACGTGGCGAGCAGGAGGAGCAGCGTGAAGATGCGGCGCATGGGCGGGAGTATAGAAAGGATGAAGGATGAAGGATGAAGGATGTCGTCCCAAGTCACAGAATGCTCACTGCGCTCATCCTTCCGCCTTCATCCTTCATCCTTCCGCCTTCACTTCATCCACTCGAACACTTTGTAATGTTCACCGTTCATTCCCAGGCGCGCGTAGACCTCCTGCGCGGGACGGTTGCGGTCATCGACGTACAAACGGATGCCGCGAATCGCGGGCGTCGCTTCCACGAGCGTCTTCACGTGCTGATACAGCCCCGCGTAGACGCCGCGCCTCCGATATTCGGGGATGACGTAGACGCTCTGGATCCACCACACCATGCCGTTGCGCCAGTCGCTCCACTCGTACGTGATCATCAGCGACGCGACGACGCGGCCGTCCGCATCGGCGACGAAGTAGCGCCCCAGGGAAGGATCCTCGAACACGGCGCTCACGCCTTTCGTGGTGATCGCGCGATCGAGCACGACGTCCTCGGTCTCCAGGGCCATGGCCACCTGGAAGTCGAGGATCGCGCCGGCGTCTTCGGGCACGGCATCGCGGTAGCGCAGGTCGGTCATTGATATTCTCTCCGGCGCGTGACGATATCAAAGGCCACCGAGCGCGCACTGCTGCTGATGGTCGCCTCGGCAATGCTGTTCGGAGCGATGGCCTTCGCGGCGAAGCTCGCGTCGGCGCGGCTGACGGGATCGCAGGTGGCCTTCATTCGCTTCATCATCGGCGCCACGCCGGCGCTCCTCATCCCCCGCTATCGCCGCATGGCGCTCACGTTCCAGCGCCTCGATCTGCTCTTCTACCGCGGCTTCTTTGGCGGCCTGGCGGTGCTCTGCTACTTCATCGCCATCGAGCACATCAACGTCGGCGTGGCCACGCTGCTCAACTACACCGCGCCGTTGTTCAGCGGCATCTTCTCGATCCTCTTTCTCCACGAGCGCATCAGCCCGAAGGTGCTGATCCCGATGCCGGTCGCGCTGACCGGCGTCTTCCTCGTCGTGCACGCGAACGCTCACCCCGGCGATCTCCTCGGCTTCGGCACGTGGGAGCTCGTCGGCCTCAGCTCCGCGGTCCTCTCCGGCTGCGCCGTGACGGCGATGCGCGCGGCGCGGCAGGGCGAGAATTCGTGGGCCGTCTACACGAGCTTCTGCCTGATGGGCACGATCCTCACCGCGCCATTCGCGATCGCGACGTGGAAGAACCCGACGCACGATGAATGGATCGCGCTGGCCGCGACGTCGCTCTTCGCCATCGGCGCACAGCTGCTCCTCACCTTCAGCCTGCGCTGGGTGGACGCGATGACGGTCGGCGTGATCTCGCAGCTGGCCGTCGTCGTGGCCATGCTCCTCGGCATCACCCTCCTGCACGAGCACATCAACACGATGGCCCTCGGCGGCGCGATGCTCACCATCGGCGGCGTGATGGGCGTCGTATACGTGACGTCGTGGACGAAGCGCGTGCTCAACGCGGCGGATGAGGTGGCGCCGGAGGCGTGAGCGGCGCGCGCTTCAACAGCCACAGGAGCACCATCCAGTGGTCACGACGATCGCGATGCGCGTGCGATCGGAAGAAGGCATGCTCTAATGGTAGCGGCCCCGGTCCCAACGAATCTGAAGGAGACGATGCAATGAAAGGTTGCGCGCGTACGTGCGTCCTTTGGCTCCTCGGCCTGGCCGCCGCCGCGGCGGGCTTCTACTTCTACCTGATCCGCTTCGGCAGGCTCGATCCCGGGATCTGGTGGGCGTCGGGCGGCGCGGCGGTGTGCACGATGCTCGTCGTGTCGTACATCGTCGGCATCTTCGGCACGACGAAAGAGCGGCGCGTGTTGCTCGCGTCGCTGTCGGGAGAGCCGCCTGTGGATGGACAGTGGACCGCCGTCAGCGGCCAGATCAGCTCCAGCAGTCCGCTCACCGCACCGCTCAGCGGTCTCACCGCCGTTGTGTACGAGTACAAGATCTATCGCATGGAGCGCTCGGGAAAGAGCACCTCCGAGGTGATGTATTACGAGGGGAAAGGCCTCGCGCCGAGCACGATCGCCACGCGGCGCGGCGCGGTGAAACTGCTGGCCGTGCCGGCGCTCGAAGTCGACAACGCGAAGCTGCGGCACATGCAGACCGTGGAGAACGCGCGCGCGTACATCGACGCGACGTCGTTCTCCTCGAAGGTGTCGCTGAAAGAGGCGCGCAAGACGGCGGCGGAGGAGTACACGGACGACGACGGGATGTACAAGTCGGACATGCAGGGCGGCGACCTGCAGGTGAGCCTCGACGAATGCGAGTTCCGCGAGAAGTCCATCGCCAACGGCGAGACCATCTGCGCCTTCGGCCTCTACTCGCAATCGCGCGGCGGCCTGGTGCCGCACGAGAATTGGGCGAAGCAGACGCGCATCATGCGCGGCGACGCCACGAGCGTGGCCGCGAAACTGATGAAGCGCGTGATCTGGTACGCCGTCGGCGTGATGTTCTTCGGCGCGGCGGTCTACGGCATCGTGCAGATCTACATGACGCAGGCGGCGAAGTAAGCGGAGCTCCGCGCGAGCGCTTCGTCCAGCGTCTCCGCGCGATGCGCGAGCAGCTCCTCGTGCTTCGCGCGCTCCAGCGCGGCGCGCGGCTGCTCGCGCACTTCCGCGAGGATGAGCGTCGTGCCCTGGCGGCGGCACTTGCGCGCCAGCTGTTCGAGCGCGTGAATGCCGGTCGCATCGATGGCCGGCACGTTGCGCATGCGAAGGATGAACACCTTCGGCGGCGTGGCGATGTCGCGCATCACGTCGCGCAGCTTGTCGGCCGCGCCGAAGAAGAACGGACCGTTCACTTCGTAGATCTCGACGTCTTGCGGCACGACGCGGCCGATCTCGTTCGGATCGTCGATCGCGCTCGCGTCGTTGAGCTCCGTCGACACGCCTTCGATGCTCGTCACCTCCGCCATGCGGCGCATGAAGAGCAGTGCCGCGACGACGACGCCCACCTGCACCGCGACGGTGAGATCGACGAAGACCGTGAGCCCGAACGTGAGGATGAGCACGAAGACGTCGCTCTTCGGCGCGCGCAACAGTCCCGCGAACGAGCGCCACTCGCTCATGTGATACGAGACGACGACGAGGATCGCGGCCAGCGCGGCGAGCGGCACCATCGCCGCCCATCTGCCGGCGAACAAGAGGATCAGCAGCAACGTGACGGAGTGCGTCATGCCCGCGAGCGGCGTGCGTCCGCCGGTGCGGATGTTCGTGGCCGTGCGCGCGATCGCGCCGGTCGCCGGGATGCCGCCGAAGATCGCCGAGCCGATGTTCGCCACGCCTTGCGCGACGAGCTCCATGTTCGATTTGTGCCGCGTCCCGATCATGCCGTCCGCGACGACGGCGGAGAGTAGCGACTCGATGGCCGCCAGCAGCGCGACGGTGATCGACGGCGAGATCAGCTCGCGCAGGTTCTGCCACGGAACGTGCGGCAGGTGCGGCGCCGGCAGCGAGGACGGCACGCCGCCGAATCGCGAGCCGATGGTCTCGACCGGCAGATGCAAGAGCTGCACGGCCAGCGTCGCCAGCACCATCGCCACGAACGGCGCAGGAACCATCCGCGAGATTTTCGGCCACACGATGAGCACGATCAGTGCGCCGGCCGCGATCCCCACCGCGGACCAGTTGATCGTCGCGAAGTGATCCGCGTACGCCATCCACTTGTCGAGAAACTCCGGCGGGACGGTTCCCATCTTCAGGCCGAGGAGGTCCTTGATCTGGCCGGAGAAGATGATCACCGCGATGCCGGCGGTGAATCCCGTCACGACGGGATAGGGGATGAACTTGATGAGCGCGCCCATGCGCGCGAGGCCGAGGGCGATGAGGATGATGCCGGCGATCAGCGTGCAGACGACCAGGCCCTCGTAGCCGTACTTCGTCACGATGCCGTAGACGATGACGACGAACGCGCCGGTGGGACCGCCGATCTGCACGCGGCTGCCGCCCAGCGCGGAGATCAGGAAGCCGGCGATGATCGCGGTGTACAGGCCGCGCTCGGGCGGCACTCCCGACGCGATGGCGAATGCCAGCGCGAGCGGGAGTGCCACGACGCCCACGACGACGCCTGCGATGAGGTCACGCGTCAGCGTCTCGCGGGTATAGCCTTCACGAAAACAGACGATCGATTTCGGGACGAACAAACTGCGGCGATTCTATCTCCGCACCGCGAAATGCACGGTCAGGTTCAGATACGAGTCCACCGCGCGGCCCGCGAACGTCGCCGGCTTGTATCTCCACTGCGAGACGACGCGCAGCACTTCCGCGTTGAAGGGCGGCAGTCCCGGCACGATCACTTCCGCGTCGCGCACGCTGCCGTTCTTGTCGATGACGCAGCGGACGACGACCGTCGCGCTGACGCCGGTCCGCATGAAGGCGGCCGGATACCGTGGCTCGACTCTCTGCAGCAGCACCGGCGCCACGACTTCGCCCTGCTCATAAATCCTGTCCTCGGGCTGCGCAACCGGAGTCGCGTTCACGACCGGCGGCGCATCGAGCGGGCCGATGGAATCCTTCGTGCCCCACGGCACGCCGAGCGGACCGGGCTCCGTGCCGGCGGGATTGTCGTTCGCGTCGCCGGTGCCGCTCACCGGAGTGGTCGCGGCCGGCTCCACGTGATCCGGAATCACCGGCGGCGCGGTGGCGACGTTCGGTGTAGGCGGCTTCACGGGCTGCTGCGGCTGCGTGTTGTGCGGCTGCGCGCCTCCGTTGGGATTGCCGAGGGGCGGCGGGATCTGCACGACGGCGAACACGGGTGCGCGCTGATACTCGCGCGGCGCGGCGTCAGGAAACTCCGTCGAGGCAATGCTGATCGCGACGGTGCCGATGACGACGGCGCTGTGCACGGTCACCGTGGCGATGATGACCGCGAGCCGGCTGCGCGCCGGGCGCACTTGAGCGCGAATGACCGAGGTCTCGAACATGGTGTTCTCCTTCACCACAGTTCGAGCGGGCACGCCCGCGGAACGAAACTATGCGCTGCAACGGACGCGTGAACACTATTCGCCCCTCACCCGGCGCTGCGCGCCACCCTCTCCCCGCAAGCGGGGCGAGGGGCAACGTGGGCGGTGGCCCTTCGCCCCGCGAGGCGGGGAGAAGGTGCCCGAAGGGCGGATGAGGGGCGCTACTCGCGTAATCCGAACTTCCCGAAGCGCAGCGCCAGCGCCGGCAACACCAGCAGATTGAGGGCGGTGGACGTCACGAGGCCGCCGAGGATCACGATCGCCATCGGTCCCTCGATCTCGCGGCCGGGCGAGTCGGCGGCGATCGCGAGGGGCAGCAGGCCGAGCGCCGTCACGATCGACGTCATGAGGATCGGCACGAGCCGCTCGGACGCGCCGCGCACCGCGGCGTGCATCCCCCACGTCTCGCCCTCGCGCTCCACGAGGTGCTCGAAGTGCGAGAGCATCATGATCGAGTTGCGCAGCGTGATGCCGAAGAGCGTGACGAAGCCCACCGTCGCGCCGATCGACAGCGGCTGCCGCGTGAGCAGCAGCGCAAGCACGCCGCCGACGAGCGCGAACGGCAGGTTCACGCCGATCAGCGCGAGGTTGCGCGCGTTGCCGAGGACGATCCACAACAGCAGCGCGATGCCGACGGCGGCGACGAGCGAGTGCAACAACAGATCGCGCCGCGAGCGCGCTTCTTCCGCCGCCGATCCCGTGAACTGCACGTACGTCCCGGCCTGCAGATCGACCTTTGCGACGGCGGCGCGCGCACGCTTCACCAGCTCCGACGGCGTTCCGCTCTTCACGAACACCGCGATCGTCTGCACGCGCTTCCCTCCTTCGTGCAGCACTTCCGCGCGGCCGCTGGTCATGCGGATGTCGGCGAGCTCGCGCAACCGGAACATCGAGCCGTTCGCCGCGCGCACCGGCACGTCCCCCACCTCGGCCGGCGACCTGCGCGCGCGATCATTCAGCACGACCGTGATGTCCGTGACGCGCGATCCTTCGAAGACCTGGCCGGCCTGCACGCCTTCGAATGCCGTGCGCACGGTCTCCAGCGCCGTCAGCGCATCCACGCCGCGCAACGCCAGCACCTCGGGGCGCAAACGTATCGCAAGCACCGGCGCGCCGGGCGGCGATTCGAGTCGCACGTCCGCGGCACCCGGCACTTTCGCGATCGCGGCCGCGACGTCTTTCGCGTTCGCATCGAGCACGTCGAGATCGTTCGCGAAGACGTTCGCCACGACCGGCGCCGTGTAGCCGCTGATCGTCTCGTTGATGCGCTCCGTCAGAAACGTCTCCACTTCGGTGGAGATCCCCGGGATGCCCGCGAGCTTCTCGCCGATCGCATCCGCCGCTTCCTTCGCCACGGCGCCGGAGACGGGATGCAGGTCGATCTCCAGCTCGCTCGACTGCGGCCCGAACACGTCGTCCGCCTCCGCACGCCCCACGCGTTGCGCGACGCTGCGCACGTACGGCAACTCGAGGAGCTTTTTCGTGGCGATGTTTCCGATGCGCGACGACTCCGCGATCGACGTCCCCGGCATGAGCTCGATGTGCGCGAGGTAGTGCGCTTCACGCAGTTCGGGCAGAAACTGCGTCGGCAGCAGGAACACGAGCGCGACGCCAGCGATCGTGAGCGCCGCCGCGACGAGGATGACGATCGTCCGCCGCTGCTCCACGCGCGTCAGCAACGACTCGTACCGCGCGCGCAGTCGCGCGATCCACCCGCGCTGCTCGTGCTGCGCATCGGACGCGCGGCTGAGCGTGAGCGCGAGTGCCGGCGTCACCGTCAGCGCGACGACGAGCGACGCGAGGATGGCCAGGATGTACGCGATGGCCATCGGCCGGAACAGCTTTCCCGACAGGCCGCTCATCGTGAGGATCGGGAAGAACACCGCGATGACCGCGACGGTCGCGTAAACGACGGCGCCGCGCACTTCGATCGACGCCTCCAGCACGACCGCCAGCGACAGTCCCCGCTCGCGCACGCGGCGCAGGATGTTCTCGACGTCGATCACCGCGTCGTCGACGACTTCGCCGATGGCGATCGCCAGACCGCCGAGGGTCATGGTGTTCAGCGTGAATCCGAGCTGCTGCATCACCGTCACGGCCGCGAGCAGCGACAGCGGGATCGCCGTGCACGAGATGATCGCCGCGCGCACGTGGCCGAGGAACAGAAACAAAACGACGATCACGAGGATGCCGCCGAGGAGGAGCGAGATGCGGATGTTGTTCGTCGCGGTCTCGATGAACTTCGAGGCGCGGAACAGCTCCGCGTCGGCGGTGACGCCTTCGCGCTTCAGCATCGGCCGCAATTCATCGAGCGCATCGTCGACAGCCGCCGTGGTCTCGACGGTGTTCGCGCCGTACTGCGTCCAGAGGTTCAGCACGACGGCCGGCTTGCCCATCACGGAGGCGGCGCTGATGGGCGGACGCGCCGCGTCCCGCACATGCGCGACGTCGCCGAGGCGGATGCTGGCCAGCGCGTCATGCCGCACGATCGTCGCCGCGATCGACTCCGCCGTCGCCGCCTGCCCCTCGGTCTGCAACACGATGCGCTGGTTCGGCGTGTCGATGAATCCCGCGCCGACGACGCCGGTCGCGCGGTTCGCGGCGGCGAGCACCTCGTCCATGGAAATCCCGAAGCGCAGGAGCGCCTCGGAATCGACTTCCACGCGCAGCTCGCGCACGAGACCGCCGTACACGCCGATCTTCGCGATGCCCGGCACCGCGAGGAGGCGCGTCTTGATCGTCCAGTCGGCGAGCGTACGCAGCTCAACGAGCGAGAGACGATCGGAGGTGAGGCCGATGGTCATGAGGTCGCCCGTCGACGACGTGAGCGGCGTCATCACCGGCGCGCCTGCGCCTGAGGGGAGCGATGACTCGATGCCGCTGAGGCGTTCGACAACAAGTTGACGATCGCGATAGACGTCGCCGCTGCCGCCGAAGACGAGCGTCACGAGCGAGAGTCCCTGCACGGAGCTGGAGCGCATCGCGGAGAGCCCCTCCGCGCCGTTCACCGCGCTCTCGATCTTCTGCGTGACGAGTTGCTCGACCTGTTCGGGCGAAAGGCCCGGAGCCTCGGTCTGGATCTCGATCTGCTTTGCCGCGAACTCGGGGAAGACGTCGTAGCGCGCGTTGCTCAGCGAATGAACGCCGTAGCCCGCGACGAGCATCGCGAGTGCGATGACGACGCCGCGAAAGCGCAGCGAGTGCTCGACGATGTTCGTGAACATCCGTCAGTCGCCCTCGGGCTTGTTGCTGGCGGAGAGGAGCTGCTGCGCGCCGCTGACGACGACGCGCGTACCCGGCTGCAGGCTCGCATCGATGAAGCCGTCGTCGACGGCGATGCGCGTGCTCACGGAATGCGGCTCGTAGTGATCGGGGCGGTCCTCGACGAATACCTCCGCCTCCGCTCCGTTCCACACGACCGCGCTCTTCGGCACGAGCACGCCGTCCGATGCGACGCGCGCGCGCACGACCGTGACGAGCCCGATCGGCAGATCCGCGGCCGGCGCGATGTAGTCGAAGATCGGTTTCTGCAGGCGCGCGTCCACGCGCGGCGCGGCGGCGAGATAGCTGGCGATGATGGCGCGTCCCGAGGCGCCGGTGATGCGGATGCGGGCGGGCGGCGGGACGTCCGCGCTGAACGCGACTTCGAGCAGCACTTTCTCGCGCGACGCCAGTTGCGTCGCAATGTTCAACACCGCGCCCCAGCGTTGCCGCGCGGCGGCATCGATGGCGAGCAGCGCGGCATTCGCCGATTGCACGGCGGCTGCGTCCGTGGCCGCGGTCGCCGCGGCATCCTGCACGGCGCGATCGGAGACATTGTGGTTGTCCGCATTCAACGCGCGCAACCGCTCGAGCTCCGCCTGCGACGCATGCAGCTTCGCCGCGGCCTGATCGCGCTGCGCAATCGCGGTGGCGCGCTGCGACGCGATGGACGCGAGCTCCGTGACGTCGGCGACCGTGGCATTGCCGGCGGCGACGTCGGTGTCGGCATCGGTGACGGCGCGCAGCTCGCGGACGACCACCGTCGGCGGCGGCGCAGGCGCTTGCTTCTCCGCCACCACGGCTTCCTTCGCGCACGCGGTGAGGACGATCATTAGAACGGCGACGTAACGCAGGCGTCCCGCGCCTGCGTCCGGGGGTGGCGGCGAGGACGCCGCCACGACAGCCGCCGGGACGGCGGCGCTCCACTTGGGCTCAATCCTGTTCAACGGCACTCTCCCGCGAAGACGATCGTTAGAACGGCGGCGGAACGCCGGCGTCCTCGCCGGCTGGCACGCAGGCGTCCCGCGCCTGCGTCCGGGGGGTGGCGGCGAGGACGCCGCCACGACAGCCGCCGGGACGGCGGCGCTCCACTTGGGCTCAATCCTGTTCAACGGCACTCTCCCGCGAAGACGATCGTTAGAACGGCGGCGGAACGCCGGCGTCCCGCGCCTGCGTCCGGGGGTGGCGGCGAGGACGCCGCCACGACAGCCGC